>ERZ1026854.713-NODE-713-length-22844-cov-4.704112_pt1 | contig 22844 bp, 20 predicted proteins | sample MGYA00380157_ERZ1026854 | MGnify/ENA primary metagenome ERZ1026854 (study PRJEB33269, sample SAMEA4719793) | human gut metagenome | biome: human-associated habitat; feature: organic feature; material: feces | place: Cameroon | collected 2013-10 ... | reverse complement strand
AGATACTTAAATTTGCACTTTTTCTCTGGATAGTATATAATATCTAAAAAATTTTCCCAAAACCGGGCGAAATTTTGGGCGAGCGACGTAACTATAGATGAAATCAATTTAGGGAGAAATATTTCAAAGATGAAGTATGAAATCCTGGTGTCTTGGCTACGAGGTGAAAAATATGTCCTACGAAGAAAACAAAACTAACGCTTCTAATATTGAAATCATTCCTTGTGAAAGAATAAATTGCAAGGGAGCAGCTCCATGTGTGCTTAACATCAATTCATATATGAATGTATATGAGTTTGAAGACAAAATCATGAAGTATATGTGTAATATGCGCCCTGTCATGGACGAATTCATCTGCGTAAATCTTGATGTAATTGCAGATAGACCCGTCGACTTCATCCAAAGTCTGGTTGAAGGATATATTCGCTATGATGGCGTACATATCAAGAAAAACTATCGTGTTGAGTATGGCAAAATGGATAAAGAGGGCAATAATCATATCTATGTTCTTGAAGCACCAGATGGAGCGTGCGACTATGATATGGCAGTCTCTGTCTTCGCTATGGTGTGCATTGAAGAAAAAGCTCCTTCAGACTGGCACTGGAAAGAGATAACTGAGAAAGTGTTTGCTAAGAAAGAGGAAAGTACAGAAGTCATGCATGTTAAAGGGATTGACTGGAAGGAAGCAGCTTTGCTTAAAAGAAAGATGCGCCGTGTGTTAGGTGCTATTATTGGCGATATCGTTGGTTCTGTATATGAATTCAATGAAATAAAAACGAAAGATTTTCCATTATTCTCCGAGCATTGCTGTCCTACTGATGATAGCATGATGACGTTGGCTATTGCGAGTGCTTTGGTAGAATGTGAGAAAGATTACAGCAAACTTGCTGCTGAAACGATAAAACAAATGCAGCTTTGGGGAATGAAATATCCTAAAGCAGGTTATGGTAGTATGTTTTCTGATTGGCTCTGCTCGAATAATCCCCAACCGTATAATAGTTTTGGTAATGGCTCAGCGATGCGCGTTAGTCCAGTAGCTTACGTTGCTAAATCTATAGAAGAAGTGAAGGAACTGTCTAGAATTGTTACTAGCGTTACGCATAACCATCCAGAAGGGATAAAGGGTGCTGAAGCTACTGCAGTTGCAACATATATGGCTTTACATGGAAGCAAGAAAGAAGAAATTTTTACTGTGATAGATAATGAATATTATCCGATGAACTTCACGCTAGACGAAATCCGTGCTGATTACGAATTTAATGAAACGTGTCAGGAGACTGTTCCGCAGGCGTTAAAAGCTTTTTTCGAAGCGACTGATTTTGAAGATGCAATTAGAAACGCAGTATCTATCGGTGGAGATAGTGATACAATTGCAGCTATAACAGGTGCGGTTGCAGGTGCTTATTATGGTGTACCTTATCGAATTGAACAGCAGGCGTTGAAATACATGGATGGATTACAGAAAAAAGCTTATCGCTTATTTTGTTCATCATTTATGTTTAAATAAAAACCAGTTTTGTGCGCTTGGGAGGTGCTTTATAATGACTATTTGGAGATCGCATATTAAAATAGTTGGTAGTCCTGGTGGGAGTCGCATTGATCGTTGCCTTAATAAAAGTGTATTGGCTATGGGGTGGTCGCTTAGTGATAGGCATTTAGAGGGAAATAATATCAATGAAACTGACAAGCAAAAGATTCAGAAACAGCGTTCAGGTATTAAATCTTATGATGATTATGCGGCATTGATTAAAGAGTGGAATGTTTATGGTGGTAGTGTTGATGATAATGTAAGAAGATTATATTATAATGTAAAACCTGATGATTTGGTGTGGATACGTGATAAGGGAATTTACTATATTGGTAGAGTTGGCGAGAATAGTCAATGGATTTATGATAGTAGTCGAGAGTTGTTAGATAGGGATTCTACTACACAACGAACAGATATCGAATGGATAAAAGTAGGCGATGAATCTAGTGTTCCTGGCGCAGTCACAATAGCATTTATTCGTGGTAAAACGCTACAACGTATAGCTTCTAGGGAAGTAGAAACTTTTTCAAAGCATTATTATAATACAATAATGAAAAAAGAACATTATCAAGGTTTAGCTATTGAACCTAATAAAGAAACTTTGTATTCTCTGTTGTCACCAACTGATTGTGAGGATTTAGTGTGTGCGTATTTATTCTCTAAATATAAATATATAGTGATTCCGTCAACGAATAAGAAATCTACAGAGCTTTATGAGTGTGTTTTGCTTGATCCCAAAGATAGAAGTCATATATATATTCAAGTTAAAAAAGGTAATGTATCTATTGATGCAAATGCTTTTAGTCATTTACAAGGCAAAGTTTTCTTATTTACAAGTGAGGGAACTATAACCAATCTTGATTCAACAAATGAGAATATAGAATGTATATCGCCAGAAGAATTGTTTGATTTTGCTATGTCTGATGCAGCAAAAAATATTGTTTCTGATAGCATTAGCTATTGGACGGAATATATGCGGAAGGCATTGAAATGAAATCTCTTCTCCTGACAGCCTTCGACCCCTTCGCCCATTACACGATGAATCCATCGTGGGAAGTCGTACAGGCTTTACCTGAAACTATCAATAACTATCACCTTCATAAGCTGCGCTTGCCTAACATCTTCGGCCTTGCGCCGCGCCTGCTGCTCGAGGAGGCGCAGCGCGTGCAGCCTGACGTTATCCTTATGACGGGCATGAATAGTGGCACGACGAAAATAGATATTAATCTTGCGGCATTAAACATCAAGGATGCGCTTATAGAGGATAACATGGGACGCAGGCCGTGGAATGAGCCAATTCTTGCTGACGCCCCCGCCGCCTACTTTGCTACGATTCCTGTACATGAAATAGTCCGCTCTTTACGTGCGCAGAAGTTGCCCGTGCAGCTGGAGTTTGCTTCCGGCGGCTATGTCTGCAACGAAATTTTTTACCGTGCTGCCCATGCCTACGCCGGTACGACAACGAAGGTGGGCTTTGTACATGTGCCGCTCTTGCCGAAAATGGTGTTTGACGAAAGCCTTGCTAGGCCTTTAGAAGAAACCAGCGCGATTTTAAAAGCTATTATCGAGTGTCTTTAATATGAGCCATACAGCGTGAAGCTGTCTGGCTTTTCTTTTTTCGCAAAGCTTCTGCTGAATTTGTATGCTTATCCGCTATTCTTTTTGCTTCTTAAGCGTTATAATATCATTATACTTTCAGAAGGCAGGTGCAGCGATGTACTTTCAATACGGCGAAACAGAAATAAATTATCTTAAGCGCAAGGATAAGAAGCTGGCGTGGGCAATAGAGCAAATCGGCCATATCGAGCGCAAGCTGGACGCTAATCTTTTTGCTGCTGTTGTACGTCATATTGTTGGGCAACAGATTTCATCCAAGGCACAGGCAACCGTCTGGGCGCGCTTAGAGGCAAAGCTGACAACAGTTACACCTGCGGCAGTGCATGCTGCGTCGGCGCAGGAGTTGCAGGCCTTGGGCATGAGTTTGCGTAAGGCGGAATACATTAAGGATTTTGCGTCTAAAATAGTCAGCGGTGAGTTTGATTTGCAGGCTGTGGAGCAGATGAGTGATGCAGAGGCTATTACAGCTTTGAGCAGTCTGAAGGGTATTGGGAAATGGACGGCAGAAATGATATTGCTGTTTTGTCTGCAGCGACCGGATATTTTGAGTTATGATGACCTGGCGATTCAGCGAGGCTTGCGGATGCTGTATCATCACCGAAAAATTACGCGTGAGCTGTTTAATAAATATCAGAAGCGTTACAGTCCCTACGGCAGCACGGCAGCAATTTACCTTTGGGCGATTGCCGGCGGTGCAATAGAGGGCATGAAGGATTATGCGCCTGCGAAAAAACGTTAAATTACAAGGGTTCGATTTCCCTTAGCGTTACCACACAAAATAAATGAGGTCGAATATGTTGTACTATAAAAAGATTTCCTCGCCTTTAGGCGAAATAACTTTACGCAGCGATGGTGAAAGTTTAACCGGTCTATGGTTTGCAGACGATAAGCATTATGGCGATAAAGATATTCAAGATGCGCAAAATGCGGAGCTGCCTGTTTTTGCACTTGCCGAAAAGTGGCTGACGGAATATTTTTCAGGCTGTGAGCCGAAAGTAAAGGTACCTTTGCAATTTACCGGCAGTGATTTTCAGGAAAGTGTCTGGAAGATATTGCAAAAAATCCCTTATGGCAGCCTCATTACTTACGGCGATATTGCGTGCGAAATTGCAGCGCAACGTAGTCTTGCGCGCATGTCGGCGCAGGCTGTGGGCGGTGCAGTGGGACGTAATCCGCTGTGCATTATTATTCCGTGTCATCGCGTGATCGGCGCTGCTGGCAGTCTTACCGGCTATGGCGGCGGTATGTGGCGTAAGGTGCGTTTGTTAGAGATAGAAAAGGTGGATATGAGTAAATTAACTGTACCGACAAAGGGCACAGCGTTATAAAGGAGTTTTTATATGAATAAAATGTATTATCCTGTTGTCGCATTGGCATTGGGACATCTTGTTACTGATATGCAGGCCGGTGCTCTGCCTATCGTTTTACCACAGCTGAAGGAGCTGTTTTCCTTGAGCTATTCACAATTGGCAGCGATTGTACTGCTGCAAAATATTATGTCATCTGTTATTCAGCCGGCCTTCGGCTATCTTACCGACAGGCGCTCGCTGCCACGCTTTCTGCCGCTTTGCGCGGCACTGGCTGGCGCAGGCTTCGCTTTTGTAGGCTGGGTATCAAGCTACACGTTGCTTTTATGCACGGTTATTTTTATCAGCCTGGCGAGTGCAACATACCATCCGCAGGCTTCTAAAACAGTAAATTTTTTGAGTGATGATACAAATCGCACGAAGAATATGGGTTTATTTTCTATCGGTGGTAATGCCGGTATGGCGGTGGGTTCTATCTTCATGACCTTCCTTTTAGGTCTGGCCGGTGGCATTCATAACACCATGTATTTTGCTGTCCCCGGCTTGCTCGTCTTTTTGCTGATGGCTAAGGCGATGCCTGATTACATCCGTGTCAACAAGGAGCATGAGGTGCAGCAGGCCAAGAAGGCTGCTGACGGCACAAATGAAAAAATGTCGTATTTTGCGCTTTTCCTGATTTTATTCTATATCTTTATGCGTTCTTCTATTCACAGCGGTATTTCGACGTATCTGCCGTTGTATTTTATGAAGTTCCGCGGCTTTGAGGCAGTGTTCTCCAGCAGTCTGGTTTCCGGCTTCCTCTTAGGCGGTGTTGCAGGCACTTATGTAGGTTCGATTTTGAGTGACAGATTGGGAGCGCGCAAAATTCTTTTAGGCTCTATTACGCTGAGCATTCCGGCAATTTACTGTATTACGATTGCTACGACTAAGTTTTTTGCAATGGCTTCGGTTGTTATCGCAGGCTTTTGCATCATCGGCTCCTTTGCGACGACTATCATTATTGCGCAGTGTATGATGCCGAATAATGTGGGCATGGCGTCCGGTCTGACAATCGGCTTCAGCGTTGGCTTAGGCGGTTTTGGTGTAACGATTCTCGGTGTGCTGGCTGATAAATTCGGCCTGCCGATGGTTATGCAGCTTTTGGTATGGCTGCCGATTGTAGCGGCGATTACGGCTATTTGGATTCCGATACCGAAAAAATTACAAAAATAAAATAGCATATGCTGAAAAATTGGTTTTCGGTACTTTCTCGCCTGTCTTTGGCTAAGCATATGAAAAAGTGTTATAGAGGGGTATTTTCTTATGGATAATAATTACAGACTTGGTATACTTTATGGCCTCGGTGCCTATCTTTTATGGGGTGTGCTGCCGATATACTGGAAGCTGCTGCAGCATGTTGAGGCAATGGAAATTTTGGCGAGCCGGTTTTTATGGTCTGCTGTTTTCGTTTTTCTCTTGTTATTGGTAACAGGTAAGCTAAACATCTTCATGCAGGAAACCAAGGCTATCTTCAGCACGAAAAAGACAGCTTGCTGCATGGTGCTGGCAGCAATTATGATCAGCTTTAACTGGGGTATTTTTATCTGGGCGGTAGAAGCCGGACGCATTGTAGAAACAAGCATGGGTTATTATATCAGCCCGCTGATGAATGTGCTTTTTGGCGTGGTGTTTCTGCGTGAGCGCCTGACTAAGCTGCAAATGACAGCGGTTGGCTGCGCTGCTGTCGGCATTGGTGTGATTATTGTCCATAACGGCGGCCTGCCTTGGGTAGCATTAACGCTGCCCTTGACCTTCGCCTTATATGGTCTGTTGAAAAAGATTATCGTTGCCCAACCTATGACGAGTATCCTATTGGAAACGCTATTGATTTCACCTTTGGCTGCAGGCTATTTGTATTACCTGAATACTGTGGGAGGCAATGTATACCAAAGCTGCGATATAAATACGCTGCTGCTTTTGGCAGGTGCAGGCGCTGTTACGGCGACACCGATGCTGCTTTTTACGGCCTGCGCGCGTAAGCTGCCATTGAATATTGTTGGCTTTTTGCAATATATTTCGCCGTCGATATCGCTGATGATTGGCGTGCTGATTTACGGTGAACCGTTTACCGGTACTACTGCTACAGCCTTTTGCTGCATTTGGGCGGGACTGGCACTGTTCATCTGGTCGCAGATAAGAAGATAAAATAAACTCCTGAAGGCAGGCTATAGGCCCGTCAGCAGGAGTTTTTGGCGTTTAGCAATAATGTCCCTTTTTGAAAAGTATCGGCTGATTATGCTATAATTATATTTGTTTTTTATGGAGGTGTTATAGTGAACTTTTTCTCAGATAAGTGGCGCGGTATTGTATTAAGTGCTGTTTTGGCAGTGCCGTGTTGGTTTTTAGGCAAGCTGGTGCCTGTAGTCGGCGCGCCGGTCTTTGCAATTCTTTTAGGCATGCTGGTGTCACTTGTATGGCCCGTACAGGCTGCATATAAAAGCGGTGTAGGCTTTGTATCCAAAAAGGTGTTGCAGTACGCAGTAATCCTGCTTGGCTTTGGCCTGAATATTTCCGTTGTACTGGCAACCGGCAAGCAGTCACTGCCGATTATTGTCTGCACGATTGCAACCTCGCTCATCGTGGCCTATGTATTGCATAAGGTGATGAACATTCCCGGCAAGATTTCCACACTTATCGGCGTAGGCTCGTCTATCTGCGGCGGCAGTGCGGTGGCTGCGACAGCGCCTGTCATCAAAGCAGACGATGAAGAGGTGGCGCAGGCTATCAGTGTTATCTTTTTCTTTAATGTGCTGGCAGCGCTGCTTTTCCCTTGGCTGGGTACTGTTTTGGGGTTTTCTACGACAAGCGGTGAAGCCTTTGGCATTTTTGCCGGTACTGCGGTGAATGATACCTCTTCGGTTACAGCGACGGCGGCAACCTGGGATGCTATGTTCGGTTTGGGCACGGCAACTTTGGATAAGGCGGTGACGGTAAAGCTGACGCGTACACTGGCAATTATTCCGATTACGCTGGTATTAGGCTATCTCGTAGGCAAACGCGAACAGGATGCGAATCATGAAGTGAATATCAGGAGCATTGTGCCGAGCTTTATACTGTACTTTGTACTGGCTTCTCTTATCACTACGTTGGCGACAAGCATGGGCGTAGCAGCAGAGGTTTTTGCACCTCTCAAATGGCTTAGTAAGTTCTTTATCGTTATGGCGATGGCTGCGGTAGGCCTGAATACAAATATCGTCAAGCTCGTTACAACAAGCAGCAAGCCTTTGGGACTCGGTCTTGGCTGTTGGGCAGGCATTACGGTTGTAAGCCTGCTTTTGCAGCATCTGCTTAATCTCTGGTAAGCAAATAAAATTTAATTTTGCACAGGAAACAGCGACAAATAATAGTTTGTTCGCTGTTTTCAGCGTTTTTAAAGGCTGTTTTGCTTGTGAGCGGGACGAAGCGGGACCCCTAGATATAGTGTTGTGGAAATCTCCCCCTAGTTGTTATTAAAGTTATCCACAGATTGTGCATAACATGTTGATAATTGTGTAAAATCCTTGTAAACAAGCCACTTTTTTCTCAGAGGCTGGTGGATAACACTCTGCATAACTAAAAGTTATGCACAAAAACTGTGGATAAGTCTGTTGATACTGTTGATAACCTTACACTAAATATCGGAAAAGGGGGATATATTTTCCAGGAAAACAAGATAATTTCCTATTGCTGAGGTGGTATTTTGTATACAAACGCAAGTTTTTTTGCTATCTGCAAAGTTTTTGCTTGCGTAATAGACGATTTTTGTTCATAATATTACTATGACTAATTGTAAGTAAATGGAGGAAGATTAGGTTATGGCATTAAAGCAAATGGATGCATTGGCAGCCTTGCGTGAGGCTGCAGGTGAAGTTATAGAAACTTCTTTGTGTGATGTACAGGGTAGCTGGCTGGCACTGGTAAACACTGAGGAAGGCAAGCGCCTGGCTTTTGCTGCGAAGGGTGAAGCTGCGCTGAGCGCACTGTGGAAGGATGTTGAAAAGGAAGCAGACGTTAAGGACGTACATGTTTCTGTGATGGCATTGAATGCGAATAATGCTGCGTTGGTGCGCCGCTATGTTAAATGGACTGCACCGACTGCATGCGGCACTAAAGGTGCCAGCATCGGCTTCAGCGATTGGCTGGGCGAGGCAGATGCAGTTGTGGCGGAGCTGTTTGGTAAACGTCAGCTGAAACCGGTATTGGTTGACTTTACTACCGAGGACAGCGAGGCACTGCAGCGCTATTTTGTACAGGCTGTGGATACCGCAACCTGGGGTGTGCTTGAAGAGGGCTACAAGGAAGGCTACGGCGCTAATGCTGCCGGCCTGAAAACCGAAGAAGAAATTGTGAAGGCTTTGCTTTACGGTTACAGCATGATTGGCTTTGACTGCAGCGATAAGATTGACTTGGGCATTGAAAAGCTGTCCGACGAGGCTGTTGATAAACGCTTTGAGCAGTTCAACGAAACCTTCCGTGCTGCTGTGCATGCTTCCTATCTGAACGCTGAGTTCAAGGTTGGCACCAGCAAGATTACCTTTACGGAAAATCAGCTGCACCGCATTGTTCTGGAATACGGCGAAGCAATTATGCATATCCAGTTCATCTACAACTCTTATCTGAAAAATACTCCGTGGGATATTGATTTTGAACTGGACCTGTCCAAGCCCGGTAAGGTTCTGACTCCGCAGGAGCATTATCTGATCGGCAATGAGCTGCAGCGTAACGGTATTAAGCTGAGCTCTATCTGCTTCGACCCATTGAAGGACGCAGAGGCGGTAAACGATAACCTGCAGCTGCACTGCGAGATTGCCGACACCTTCGGCTATCGCCTGAGCTTTAAAAATGCGGACATCGCTATGGAAGATACTGCTGCTGCTATGAAATATCTGAAGGGTAAGGTTCATTTCAAAATGAACAATATCCTCTGGATGAGCGCAATAGAGCTGGTAAAAGCTCTGGATGCCGACCTGTTCGGTAAGCTGTGTGCTGCCTGCGGCTGTGAGGCTGCAGCAGACGCTGCTGACCGTGCACTGGTGCTTGGATATAGAAAGGCGCTGAATCCGAAGGAAGAAGGTAATGTTGTTGCTGACATGAAGGCTTTCCTGGAGGCCAATCATGCTGAATATGCTGCTGCAATCAAAAAGAATGTAGCTACTCAATTAAAGAATATCTAAGATAAAAATTTAAGGACTTCCCAAAAAATTTTGGGAAGTCTTTTGTTTTACAGCCTGCTTCCGTTGCAAGGCATCCTTTTTGAAGGATTCAAAAGCAGCCAGCATTTCTTCCAGACGGTCAGCAGAAAAGCCAGAAGTTTTCTTTGCCTTATTGATTTTGTTTCGCCAGTTCTGGCACTCGTTTTTGTAGAGCAGGTCATAATTGTTTTCTATGGCTCGTTCATCAAACTCACGCTTGTTCTGGAGAGATTGCTTTTTGCGACACTTATCACTGCACAGCTCATATCGCTGGCTTCTGGCAAGAAATACTTTCCCGCAGATTTTGCATTTCCGGAAATACAGCCCCCAATCGTTCAGGTGGTTCGGATAATAGATCATCAGTGGATACAGGGATGAATAGGCAGCAACACACACCATTTTTCGTTTGTTGTCTGGATACCAGAGGTCAAGCCGGGTATCTTCTGGCGGCACAGAACTATAAATATGCGTGGAAATATTCATTCGTTTTGGCTTCCCTGTATCATCGTCAAAGTCAAGGGGTGGCTTGCCCATAAATAAGGCTGTAAAGTCATTCATTTTTTTCGATAAAACGTTCGCAGGCAGATTCTCAATCTCGGGGTTCTCTTGCCTTCGAATATTCATTCCAGATACGAAGAGCCACATACATTCTCACTGGATCACCGGTGAGATATTTTTTTTGCCAGGAAATCACCGGACACCTGTTCTGGTTCTGGCTGTTTCCAACGATTGGAGTGCAGGGCTTCTCTCAGAGGTATTAAACCAAAACGGTTCCATTCACCGTCCGAATCATGCTCAAAGGCTGAAAGCATGGTTCCCAAAGGGCGTGTAACATCACAAAGCACCTCTGTATCGTCATATCCCTGTAAACGAAACCGAATTTGCAGTTCTTCTCCAATTAAAATACGTTCTTTCATTTTCCGCCTGTCCAACGTCAGCACCAGCAGAATACGGTCATAAAGCGGTTCGTGCCGCACAAATTCAAAATCCATACAATTCCCTCGTTTTGCTTTATGGTAATTTTATAATGTAGTTATATTAGTTACACTTATGGTACTGCAAAACTATTGTTTTGCCAAGTTTGTGGCGATATGATGGCGTCAGATGGTAATTTCGTTCCAGCGTGTACATTGACAACTGAATGACCGTCTGAACCGAGATAAACCGCCATGACATCTCCTGAAACGGAGGGCGAGCGCATCGAGAAATCGGTGACTCATGTATGTCGAGCAGGGCAGCATGAAGGAAACGGAACAGGTAGAACGGCAAATATGCGGAAAATGAAATATCAAAAATTTAAATAAAGCTGTTTTCCCGGCCAGGAGAAAGGAGGAAAAAGTAATGGGAAATTTGTATGGATATATCCGTGTCAGCACCAGAGAACAGAATGAGGACAGGCAGATTCTTGCACTGAAAGACCTTTCTATCCCAGAGAAAAACCTGTTTATCGATAAGCAATCTGGCAAGGATTTTGAACGCCCGCAGTACCGGAAAATGGTACGGAAACTAAAAAAAGACGACCTGCTCTATATCAAGAGCATCGACCGTCTGGGGCGTAACTATTCTGAAATTCTGGAGCAATGGCGGATACTGACCAAGGAAAAAGGAATTGACATCGTGGTGCTGGATATGCCTTTGCTGGATACCCGTCGGGGGAAAGATCTGATGGGGACATTCCTCAGTGATATTGTGCTACAAGTATTGTCCTTTGTGGCAGAAAACGAGCGTACCAATATCCGACAACGTCAGGCAGAAGGAATTGCCGCCGCCAAAGCAAGAGGAGTCCGTTTTGGACGCCCACCGAAGCCTTTACCGGAAAACTTCCACCACCTATACCAACAATGGAAAAACGGCAAAATCACCGGCACAGCTGCTGCAAAGCTGTGCGGTATGCCGCTTTCCACCTTCCGCTATCGTGCAGAGATTTACGAAAAAGCCAAATTATTGTAAGCAGGTGTTTTTGCAGGAATGTGTACCTTTCTGTAAAATGCTTGCTTTTTAGCTATAAGAAAATGATACCACAGAACACTGGCTTTTTCCATACAAAATCTGTAAACAAAAGTCCTTTTGCCATATCTCAAACGCCAGAAAATACACCTGCGAAAAGGTACACCATCTTGTAGGTGGTTGCCTTTCTGTCAGTGCATGGATATATGAGGTGTAAAAAATGGCAGAACAACAGGTGAAATCAAGGCAGCGTGTGGCGGATCACGGCGAGGTATTCACTGCCGAGCGTGAAGTAAAAGCCATGTGCGACCTTGTAAAGCAGGAGACAGAACGAATAGAAAGCCGATTTTTGGAGCCTGCCTGCGGTAACGGGAATTTTCTTGCGGAAGTTCTTAGCCGGAAGCTGGCAGTGATAAAAAGTCGTTATGGGAAAAGCCCATTTGATTATGAACGGTACTCGGTAGTAGCAATGACCAGCCTGTACGGAGTTGACATTTTGGAGGATAACGCAGAGGAATGCCGTCAGCGGCTGTTTGACATCTGGGACAAGGAATATACCGCCAATGCCAAAGCCCAGACAAACGAACAGTGTCGGGAGGCGGTACGGTTTATCCTGCGCAAAAATATTCTGTGCGGAGATGCGCTTACCATGCTCCAAGCAGACGGTTCTCCTATTGTTTTTTCGGAGTGGAGCCTTGTTACAGGCAATCAGATGAAGCGCCGTGATTTTGCACTCGATGAGCTTCTGAGTGGACACGAGGAGCAGATGAATATTTTCATGATCGGCTGGGAATATGACGAAGAAGTTCAGGCATTTATCCCATCGCCTATCAAGGAATATCCATTAACCGATTATAGGAGGGTGCAAGATTATGAGTGATTTTTACAGCAGTATGTATAACCCGGATGTCCTTACCTGTCTGGCGAATCTGTCCAACGACGAGGTGTTCACACAGCCGGAGGTGGCAAACCGGATGCTGGATATGCTGCCGGAAGAACTGTGGCATGACAGCAGCGCAACATTTCTCGACCCGGCCTGTAAGTCCGGGGTATTCCTGCGGGAAATTGCCAAACGCCTGATTGAGGGCTTGAAAGAGGAAATTCCGGATTTACAGGAACGCATCGACCATATTTTTCACAAACAGCTGTATGGTATCGCAATTACCGAGCTGACTAGCCTTCTCTCCCGGAGAAGTGTGTATTGTTCCAAGTATCCCAACAGCAAGTATTCTATCACGCTTTTTGAGGACACCAGCGGTAACATCCGATACAAGCGGATACCGCATCGCTGGCAGAACGGCAAGTGCCTGTTTTGCGGTGCATCTGAAAGCGAATATGAGCGAGGGGATGAACTGGAAACTCATGCTTATGAGTGGATACATACGATCAAACCGGAGGAGATATTCAAGATGAAATTTGATGTCATAATCAGTAATCCGCCATATCAGCTATCTGATGGTGGAAATGGAAAGAGTGCAAAACCAATATATCAGCTATTTGTGGAGCAGGCAAAGAAATTAAGACCACGCTATATGACGATGATTATTCCGTCCAGATGGTTTTCCGGCGGAAAAGGACTTGATGATTTCCGTAAAACTATGCTTTCCGATAGACATATCAGAAAATTGGTTGATTACGAAAACTTCAAAGATGTTTTTCCGGGGGTTGATTTAGCAGGTGGTGCATCTTATTTTTTGTGGGATAGAGATAATATGGGAATATGTGAGGTTGTAAATTTTAATCAGAATACCCCCACTTGCGTAAATAGGTATCTTGATGAATATGAGATTTTTATTCGCCAAAATTTGGCGGTAGAAATTGTGCGAAAAGTACAAGAGAATGCTACTGAGAAAAGAACATTAAGCGATAGAGTATCTTCCAGAAAACCATTTGGACTTCCCACCAACTATACTCCGTGTGCATCGGGTGTGCCATGTTGGTTTATCCAAAAGATAGGATTAAAATTTGCAAATTCAAGAGATGTGGACAATTCTAAAGGGTATCTTCATAAATGGAAACTTTTAGTTCCCAAAGCACCCATAGCAGGACAGACTGATTTTTCAAAACCAGTAGGTTTCTACTATGACGGGAATACACGAATTGCAAAACCTGGTGAATGCTGCACAGAATCGTGGATTGTTGCAGGAGCATTTGATACGGAAGAAGAAGTATTAGCTTATAAATCCTACATCTTTACTAAAATCGTTCGTTTCTTATTGCTACAAACAGTGGTGTCGCAAGATGTGACGAAGAAAAACTTCTGTTTTATTCCGGATTTAGAAACTTATCAAGGGCAATATACGGATAAAATGCTTTGCGAAATGTGGGGTGTTTCAGAGGAAGAATGGAGTTACATTGACTCTCGCATAGCAACGATAGGTGGTGACGACAATGGCAACTGATTTCTTCCCTCAGCGTCCCAATGCTCACCCAATGATTTACGCCTACGAGGACACCAACCCGCAGTATCAAGGGCTTTTGAAGGTGGGCTATACCGCCATTGATGTGGACAAGCGTGTTGCCCAGCAGTACCCCACCAAACGACCGGACGGCAGCGTTCCCTATCGTATTGTCTACCGGGAAAGTGCTATGTATTCAGATGGTTCCTCGTTCACTGACCATGATGTTCATCGTGTCTTGAAACGAAAGCAGATTACCGGCATGGGCGGTGAATGGTTTCGCTGTACGGTAAATGATGTCCGGGCGGCTGTGCTGGCCGTCAAAAACCATACTGCCAATGTGGAGAATCGAGTCAACAGCTTCTCCATGCGCCCGGAACAGCAGGAAGCCGTGGACAAAACCGCTGCTTATTTTCAGAGCGCTTATGAGGAGGATTCTACACGCTACCCCAAGTTTTTGTGGAACTGCAAAATGCGCTTCGGCAAAACCTTTGCATCTTATCAGTTGGCAAAACGAATGGGATTCAAGAGGATTCTGATTCTGACCTTCAAGCCGGCTGTCATCAGTGCATGGCAGGAGGACTTGAACAGCCACATTGATTTTGAAGGCTGGCAGTTTATTAGCCGCAACACGGAGCTGACCTATGAAACAGCGGACAAATCCCGCCCTATCGTCTGCTTTGGCTCTTTTCAGGACTATTTGGGAGTGAATAAAGAAACCGGCGGTATCAAGGCAAAAAACGAGTGGGTACATTCCACCAACTGGGATTTGGTTATCTTTGATGAATACCACTTCGGAGCATGGAAGGATACAGCCAAAAAGCTGTTTGAGCAGGAGGACGAGGACAGCTACGACAGCGAGGATATGGATAAGTATGACCGTGGCAACGCCTACGATGAAACTTTTCTCCCCATCACAACCATGTATTATCTGTATCTGTCCGGTACGCCGTTTCGGGCGCTGAATTCCGGTGAGTTTATCGAGGATCAGATTTACAACTGGACATACTCGGATGAACAGCGGGCAAAGGAAAATTGGCAAGGTGACAGAAATCCCTATGCGGCACTGCCCCGCATGGTGATGATGACTTACCGCATCCCGGATAGTATCCGTCAGATCGCTATGCAGGGAGAGTTCAACGAGTTTGACCTGAATGTATTTTTCTCTGCCAAAGGCAAAGGTGCGGACGCTTGCTTTGTCTATGAAAACGAAGTGCAGAAGTGGCTGGATCTCATTCGGGGTGCTTATCTGGAAACCAGTGTGGATGATTTGAAGCTGGGTGCTAAGAAACCTGCCATGCCTTATGCCGATGTACGCCTGCTGAATGTGTTGCAGCATACAATTTGGTTTCTGCCCAATGTAGCTTCCTGCTATGCGATGAAAAATCTGCTGATGCAGAAACAGAATACTTTCTATCATGATTACACCATCAATGTCTGTGCAGGTGCAGGAGCTGGAATTGGTGCAGCGGCTCTGGAGCCAGTGCAAAAATCCATGCGTGACCCATTGGAAAGCAAGACCATCACCCTCTCCTGCGGCAAGCTGACAATGGGTGTTACAGTCAAGCCGTGGACAGGCATTTTTATGTTACGAAATCTGTCCAGCCCGGAAACCTATTTTCAGGCGGCGTTTCGTGTGCAAAGCCCGTGGGAAATCACAACGGACGGCGGCAAAAAAGAAATTGTCAAAAAGGAATGCTATGTGTTTGACTTTGCTATTGACCGAGCGCTCAAACAGATTTCCGATTACAGCTGCCGTTTGAACATTGACGAAGGAAACCCGGAAAAGAAGGTAGCGGAGTTTATCAATTTCCTTCCGGTCATCGCTTACGATGGCAGCACCATGCGGCAGATTGATGCGGGCGAGGTTTTGGACATTGCTATGGCAGGTACATCTGCTACCCTGCTTGCCAAACGCTGGGAAAGTGCGCTGCTTGTCAATGTGGACAACGATACCCTTTCCCGTTTGATGGCTAATCCAGCGGCGATGGATGCTCTGATGAAAATTGAAGGGTTTCGCAGTCTGAATGAGGATATACAGACCATTATCAACAAGTCCGAAGCCGTAAAAAAGGCAAAGAAAGAGGGTACAGAAAAACTCACGCCAAAAGAGAAAAAAGAGCTGAGCGAGGAAGAAAAAGAGTACAAATCCAAACGCAAACAGATTCAGGAGAAGCTGATTAAGTTTGCTACCCGTATTCCAGTTTTTATGTACCTGACCGATTATCGAGAACGATGCCTGAAGGATGTTATTACACAGTTGGAACCGGGACTTTTCAAAAAAGTAACAGGTCTGGATGTTAAAGATTTCGAGTTGTTGGTATCTCTCGGCGTGTTCAATGATTCGCTGATGAATGATGCTGTTTACAAGTTCAAGAGATACGAAGATGCCAGCTTGAGCTACACAGGCATTGACCGGCATGAGGGTGAAAACCGTGGCGGTTGGGATACGGTTATCTCGGATGCTGACTATAATAGTATGTTCGCTCTGCAACAGGCTTCGATGGAAGTACCGATTCTTTCGGCGGATGATTTGCCGGAAAAGCCGTTTCTGGATTTTGCGGAAGCTGTCCGAGATATGGATCAGCCGAAAAAGGAACTGAAGGTTGCAGAAAAACCGGCTGAGTATGGGTGGCATTTAGAAAAGTCACGCTACACCCCGCTAGTGCCAAAACCGACAGAACCTGCACCACAAAAGCTGGTGGATTTGTCCTGTGTTGTGGTTGGCGGTCAGCTTCGGCATAAAGCATTCGGAATGGGGACGGTAAAAGAAATCCAAGGTGGCTTGATTGTTGTATTGTTTGGAGGGACGGAGAAAAAGTTCCAGTTTCCCGGTGCAATACTACAAGGTTTTCTGAGCCTGCCGGAATGATTCCGAACAGCAGTACACGATAAAATTTATTGAAAGAACCGATGTGTTTTTCGTAAAAGAGAAATGCATCGGTTTTTCTTTTTTAAACGATACAAAACACTGTCTTTAACGTGTTTTTGTATAATGGATATTAGTGTACTTTGTCTACTGAAAAGTAGCGCGAAATTTTTAATCATTTGATTAGTTTGCGTACAATAGACAAAAGGCTGAAAATGTTCATATGCAGTGACTAAAAGAAGAAAAATGTAAAATTTTACAAAAAGGTGTTGACAAACGATTTAGATGGGTGTATAGTATCAGTAATTTCAAATTGACAACCAAAGGTTATGATTGGGACTAAAGATAAGCGTAGAGTTTTAGAGAGCCGGTGTCTGGTGCAAACCGGTACGAAGCCTTATTGATTAAATCACCCATGAACTCGTCAGCGAAAGCTTTGCAAGTAGACTGATGCGCAACGGATGCGTTATTTCCGAGCCGGTTGATGGACTGGTGCTGAAAGTAATAAATTAGGGTGGTACCGCGTATTATACGCCCCTGCATATATGCAGGGGCGTTTTTTTATACTACTCCTGAAAAGTCCATCAAAAGATAATTGACGTAGTAGAAAATTAAGGTGTTCTTGATAGGAGGAATTAACATGTTTGAAAAGGTATTGGTAACTGGTCAGAATGATGAAACTTTATTGCCGCGTGTATTGCGTGTGCTTTCCAAGCAAGGTGCTCAGGTACGTTCCCTGCGCATGGATGCGGAAGAAAATCGTCTGAAGCTGGAAATCCAGCTGGCAGATGTAGCTGCTGCTCAGGTTGCCAAGCTGCTGGCTAAGCAGGTTGCAGTTGAGTCTGTAGCTACTATGGCGTAAGGGGGACGGACTGATGAAGCTGAAGGGCTCAGAAGCCATTGTAAAGGTCCTTTTGGAGCAGGGTGTAGATACAGTCTTCGGTTATCCTGGAGGTGCTGTGATTCCGCTGTATGATGCCTTGTACGATGCACCGCTTAAAAATGTGCTGACCGCACATGAGCAGGGCGCTATTCACGCAGCTGACGGCTATGCCCGTGCGAGCGGCAGAACCGGCGTATGTATCGCAACCTCCGGTCCCGGTGCTACAAACATTGTTACCGGCCTGGCAACTGCTTATCTTGATTCCATTCCGCTGGTAGCGATTACCGGTCAGGTTGGCGTAAGCATGCTGGGACGCGATTCCTTCCAGGAGATTGATATTGTCGGCGTTACAATGCCGATTACCAAATACAACATGCTGGTACGCAGCAAGGAAGAGCTGCTGCCGGCACTGCGCAAGGCATTTGCTTTAGCGCAGGAGGGCAGACCGGGACCTGTGTTGGTGGATATTCCCAGCAGCGTACAGGTTGAGGAGCTGGAATGGAGCGAGCCGCAGGCAGCTTCTGCAGCAGAAGAGCTGCCACAGGCAACACCGGAGCAGCTGCAGCAGGCAGCGGCAGTGCTGAACAAGGCACAGCGTCCGGTACTGCTGGTTGGCGGCGGCGCTGTCAACAGCGGTGCGCAGGATGAGTTGCTGGAGCTGGCCCAAAAGGCTGATTTGCCGGTAGTAAATACGCTGATGGGCATCGGCGTTTATCCAGAGTCTGACGAACGCTCCCTGGGCATGACCGGTATGCATGGTCATATCGCTTCCAACATGGCTGTAGCGCAGGCTGATGTGCTGGTAGTCGCAGGCAGCCGCTTCAGCGACCGCGTAACCGGTGACCGCAACCGTTACGTAGGACAAAAGACGATTATCCAGCTTGATATCGACCCGACGGAAATAGATAAAAATATAGCAACAAGCCTTTCCGTAATGGGTGATGTAAAGCAGACACTGCAAAGCCTGCTGCCGTTGGTGCAGAAGGCAGTACACGCCGATTGGTGGCAGCAGATTAAGGCCTGGGATGCAACAGAGGACCGCAGCCTGCTGGCTGGCGACCGCCTGACAGCTCCCTGGATGATGAAGGAGCTGAGCCGTAGCTTTGAAGGCGAGCATCCTATTTATGTAACTGACGTTGGCCAGAACCAGATGTGGGCAGCACAGCATTTAGTTGTTGATAAACCGCGTCACCATCTGACGAGCGGTGGCTGCGGTACGATGGGCTTCGGTCTCCCCGGCGCGTTGGGTGCAGCTTTTGCCGAGCCTGATAAGCAGGTAGTGCATATCTGTGGTGACGGCGGCTTCAAGATGACCGGCATGGAACTGTATACGGCGGCGCGTGAAGGCAAAAAGCTAATCAGTATCGTTATTAATAACAGCTGCTTAGGCATGGTCCGTCAATGGCAACAGCTCTTCTATAACGAGCATTACTCTAATACGCTGCTGACAGAGTTTGACTTCATCGGCTTTGCTCATTCCTGCGGTGCAGGCGGACGCAGAGCAGCGACCTGCATGGAATTTAAGGAGGCGCTGAAGGCGGCGCGCGAGGCTGACAAGCCCTTCCTGATTGAAGTAATCGTAGAGCAGGGTGATCTGGTAGAGCCTATGGTGGCAGCCGGTGCTGCGGTAGATGACTTCGTCAAGATTAACAGATGCAGATAAACAGCTATAAATAAGGGAAAATTTTTATAAAATTTATATATTAAAATAAGGGAAAAGAAAGAGGTAATAACAATGGTTAAAATGTATTATGACAACGATGCGAATCTGGAATTATTGAATGGCAAAACAGTTGCTATTATCGGTTATGGTTCTCAAGGCCATGCACATGCACTGAACCTGCAGGAGAGCGGCGTAAACGTAGTTGTAGGCCTGTATGAAGGCTCCAAATCCAAAGCTAAGGCAGAAGCTGCCGGCCTGAAGGTTATGACTACCGCAGAAGCTGCTAAGGCTGCCGATATCATCATGATGCTGATTCCTGATGAAAAGCAAGCTGCTACATATAAAAAAGATATCGCTCCGAACCTAGAGGCTGGCAATGCACTGGCTTTTGCACACGGCTTCAACATTCACTTCGGTCAGATTGTTCCTCCTGCTGATGTAGACGTATTCATGGTTGCTCCTAAAGGCCCCGGCCATCTGGTTCGTCGTACCTATACCGAAGGCAGCGGTGTTCCCGTTCTGGTAACTGCTTACCAAAACCCGACCGGCAAGGCTCATGACTTGGCTCTGGCTTATGCTAAGGGCATTGGCGGTACCCGTGCAGGCGCTCTGGAAACCACCTTCCGTGAAGAAACCGAAACCGACCTCTTCGGCGAGCAGGCAGTTCTCTGTGGCGGCGTTTGCGCTCTGATGAACGCAGGCTTTGAAACTCTGGTAGAAGCAGGTTATGAGCCTGAAAGCGCATACTTCGAATGCATGCACGAGATGAAGCTGATTGTTGATCTGATGTATGAAGGTGGCATGGCTAAAATGCGTCATTCCATTTCCGATACCGCTGAATATGGCGACTATGTAACCGGTCCGCGCATCATCACTGCTGAAACCAAAGCTGCTATGAAACAGGTTCTGGCTGAAATTCAGGATGGTACCTTTGCTAAGAAATGGTTACTGGAAAACCAATGCGGCCGTCCGCAATTCAACGCTATGCGTCGTCGTGCTGCAGCAACTCAGGCTGAACAGGTTGGCGCACAACTGCGTGGCATGATGAGCTTCCTGAAGAAAAAATAATCAATAGCTTATAAGCACTTTTAGTGCAGAAAATAAAAATAAGGGAAAGAGCGTAATCCGCTAAAGGCAGCGTACAGATAAAAAAGCTGTCCAGGTTACGATAAACAAAAATAAGGGAAAGAGCGTAATCCGCTAAGGACAGCATACAGAAAAAATCAGCTGTCCGGATTGCAAAAAATAAGGGAAAGAATGTGAGCCGTAAACGCAGCATAGAAAAATATAAGCTGCGTGGCTTGCAGTAATTGAAAATAAGGGAAATATTAAAAGGTCGCTTACCTGCGCGTCAGATGCAGGAAGCGGCCTTTTTGAAATGCCAGCATAATGTTTTTGCGATATCTGCGATAGAATGCAGCAGATTAAGCGTGAGCAAGATTTTTCTTTTTAATAAGAGCGAACACCTTTAATGAGCAGCAAAGGATGAGCACTGCGCTGACGGCAAGCACAAAGAATCCGTGTCTGCTGCCCAGCATAGTAGCGTGCGCAATATTGAACGGGTCTGCAGCCTGCGCGGTCGCAACAATCGTACTGATAACCGCCGTGCCGACTGCACCTGCCAGCTGCAACAGTGTGTTCATCGCTGCGTTGCCGTCAGCATTCAGATCTTCCGGTAATTGGCTCAGGCCATTGGTCATAATCGTTCCCATGGAAAATCCTTGGCCGAAGGCAAAGAACAGATAGAACACAATGAAGAGCAACGAGCTCAGCTCGCCCGGATAAAGGCTGTAGCAGATGACGGATACGAGAATGGATGCATTGCCTAGTAAAATTGGGCGTTTGGCATCGAACTTGTCCAACAGCCTGCCGCTGATAGGCGCAAGCATAGCGCCGATGATACAGCCGGGCAGCAGCAGACAGCCGGCAGTGAAAGCATCCGTATGCGAAACAAGCTGTGCATAGTTGGGAATTAAAAAACCAAGTCCCAAACAGATAAAGCCGACGAGCAAAAGGCTGACAGTGCTGAGCGTATACGGCAGATAACGAAAAATTTCTACACGCAAAAGAGGCGCGCTGCTGCTTAATGATTGGTTATAGAAAGCGGCTAAGGCAACTAAGCAGATTGCGAAAAGAGCAAGCACCTCGATACTGAACCAACCGAAGTCGGAGGCAATGCTGGTAGCAAAAATCAGGCTGCTGAAGCCGATGACAAGCAGAAGGTATAAGCTGAAGTTAAAGGAAGTAGGCTCGAGCTTGCCGGCCTGACGGATATTTTTTATACCTAAAACTGCAGAAAGCAGTAAAAATGGCAGCAGACTGACAAAAATCATGCGCCAGCCGAAGTAACTGACAATCATACCGCCGAGCGACGGACCGACAGCCGGCGCCATGGCAGTAATAAGCGAAGCTATGCCTATCATAAAGCCCAGGCGTTCACCGGGAACCTGCTCCAGGATAATGTTAAACATCATCGGCAGGGCGATGCCTGTACCGATACCCTGCAGCAATCTGCCGATAAGCAGAACATTGAAATAAGGCGACCAGGCGGCGAGCAGCGTGCCTGCAAGAAAGCTGCTGATAGCAGCAGTAAACAGGCTGCGCGTTGCGAAACGGCGCTTGAGATAAGCAGAGGTTGGGATAATAAGTGCCAACACCAGCAGATAGCCGGTGGTTATCCATTGTACGAGTGAGGTGCCGATATTAAATTCGTGCATGAGCGTGGGGAAGGTGACGTTCATGGCAGTTTCGACAACAACGCCGCTGAAGGACATAATGCCGGCGGCGACGATAGATAATAATAAACGTGCATCTAGCACACGGGTAGAGCTGTCAGTCATTATGTTTCTCCTTCCTTTGCCTGATAGCGGGAGCGTGGCCCTGCAGCGCAGGCTTATGCGTAGACATTGTTTGGTAAAGCTTGGCGATGGTGGCAGCAGTGGTGTTGATATCTTCTTCGCTGATATCGGTGATTTGTGCGGCCAGCCAGCTGTGATATTGGGCGATGTAATAGGCGTGAATCTTTCGTCCCTCGTCTGTCATGCGCAGTCTGACGATGCGTTTATCCTGTTCATCGCTGAACTTTTCGATAACATTGATTGCCTGCAGCTCGCTTACCAGACGAGTGATACCGGGACGAGTTACCTGCAGCAGGTCCGCAATGTCGCTGACCTTGGGAGGCTGCGCGGTACGTTCAAGGTATTCGATGTAGTCCAGTACTTTAAGATTGCCGGGAGTTAAGCCTTCCGGCAGAGGTGGCTGCAGCTCTACTATACGCTTTGCTTCGTGGCAGGCGATGAGCAGGGTTTTGATTGCTTCGATAGGCAGTTTATGTTTCATGATGATTCTCCTTTGCAATATGATTACCTAAAGTAATTATCAAAGATAATTATATTGCGGTGGTGGGGGAATTGTCAAGGTG
>ERZ1026854.708-NODE-708-length-22979-cov-5.128512_pt1 | contig 22979 bp, 19 predicted proteins | sample MGYA00380157_ERZ1026854 | MGnify/ENA primary metagenome ERZ1026854 (study PRJEB33269, sample SAMEA4719793) | human gut metagenome | biome: human-associated habitat; feature: organic feature; material: feces | place: Cameroon | collected 2013-10 ... | reverse complement strand
TGAAAGTAGGAGGTAAATGCCTTTTATGAATAACATTTACCTCCTACCCGATTGTTGTGTTCTGTGGTATGATTTTAAAGGAGTATTTAAAAATCTTTAGACCTATCAATCTCCTAATTATATTTGTTAGCGAACGCCGTCCCAGATGCGACCGTATCTCGCCCCAGACGCGTTCGTATCTCCTCCCAGATGCGTTCGTTTCTCGACCCAGATGCGATTGTGTCTCGACCCAGATGCGATTGTGTCTCCTCCCAGATGCGCTAAAAAGCATAGGCCTTGAAATACGAGGAATAATGCGGCTAACATCAACTGTCGTAGCAAGGAAACGCTGACAAAGAAAACTTCTGAGGAATGCCGTTTCAAAAGCGACAAGACTTTATTTGAGGATGAAGATTCACGCCCCTTCTAAATTTCAAAATAAACAAATCCATCTTATTTATTAAACCACATAAAATTTCACAACAATGGTTGAATTTAATAACAAGAAAGCAAATGAGATTATGAACGGAGTTATCGATTTCAACACAAACGATTTCGCCCAGTGCCTTAACCAAATGGCTCTCGTAAGAGAAAACGTTTATCAGATTCTCAGTAAGACTTACCCAGAAGAGGAGGTTGAACGCATGATGGATAATTTCAATTTTGATTATCACTTCGGCAAGTTGATTGAATCGCTTGGCTTGCTTCAATGGGAGCAAGTTAAGCAAAAGACGTTAGTCGGCTAAGCAAAGAGAATGCGGCACGCTGGCGGATTGACTGGCGTGCCGCATTGCTCTTAAAAAAAACAACAGGAAATAGTGTAGACTACAGCATAATTTCCTACATTTGCGATGTAATCATTAAGGATAACAATTAAATATGTATGTTATGGAAACGATTTTTGACCACAATATGACGAAAGAGGAACGCCATAAACTTATAGGTACTATGAGTGAAAAAGAATTTCTTAGGGGTTTAGATAAAGATACTTCAAATGGATTTTTAGCGCGATTGTACTTGTTTCGTGGTGATAAAGAAAGGATGATGGCATACGCAAATAAATTACCAGAAAATATGAAACAGGATTTTCTTTATTTATTGTCACCTTATGATTGATATAATTTTTCCCTAAAGTATTGAGGATTAACCCAAATATCATATATGATATTGTCATATACATCCTTCTTGATTTTATTTCTTAGCATCCTTTCATATAAAACATTATGAAAATCGTCATAGTAAGTATCATCTAACATCTTGCCTATCTTTTTTGATGCAACACCTTGGCCAATGCCAAAATGCTTGAGCAAAGTTTGGAAATTAACGGAATTGTTGTAATAGCCAATTCCGTTTTTTCTTATCTCCTTATGATGCGTAGCCCTTCCTCCGAATTTTGCAACAAACTGAGGGTAGGTCTGTCGTGCGTAAAACTCGTTTAATGTCTCCATCAACGGAACAGCACTACTAACCCTACCATTTTCCCATGCCTTTGAATGACAATGCAAAAATTCATGTCAAACGGTCTCCATTGCGGTTTCTTGCATTAAAGTCATTTCTTTATTATTCGCAATAGAGTGAAATGCTCCCTTCAACTCCTTCATCATATTAAAACCGTTTATTTCCTTGTTTGAGAAATGGAACTTAAATCCATTGCGCAATCTCTCTGTTCCAGCAATTTCATCACAGCTAAAGACAATGTCCCTTATCGGTTTTGGAAAGAAAGTACTATTATTGTCGATGATCGACTACAAGACTTTTTTAACTTGCTCGTTTGTCATCATATCTTTTGGCAGCACGCTGGCATCAATCTTAACCAGATTGCTTGAAAGGCTGTAGTCTATCTGTTGAGCAAAATTTTCACCAAGCCGCATGCCTGAAAACCTTTCAACTTGCGCCCTGTTTTCACGAACAAAATAAGGCAGCTTACTACGTTTGGCTGTATCAAAAAGTTTTTCTTTATTAGACTTGCACCAGTTCTTGAATACTTTCGGATAATCTTTCACACGGTTTGGTGAAATATACCTGTTGTATTCAGCATCCGACATCGCGCGTAGCTTTTTCCACTCTTCACTATTTCTATCCATCAATATAGAAGACATAGAACAACGGCAGCGCGGATGCCAGCCAGTGAAAACAATATCAGAAGGGTAATCGCCTTGAAGCTCGTCACATATATCGGTCAACGGATGGTTCTTCGATAAACGAATACGGATGCCAAGAACAAATGGCTCTTCGCTCCAACGCTTACAATTCGCGTAATTGTAAGCCATATTTATTTCTGTCGGCACCGTACTATCATGTCACTTTTCGACCTTTCAAAAGACCAATTTTAATTTGGGTGGCGTATTGACGAAGTACAGAGTTTAACTCGTACGTCTTTTGGTTGATAAATGTGACCTGGATGGGATGCTTATAGAACGCCTGCTTATTTTGTCGTTATAGTCGTAGGGCAAAAAAAAGATGTGTATCGCTAAAGATAGGATACACATCTTTTTTTGTTGTTTAAAGGAGCATTCCTTAAAAACGGAATGAGTTTTAGGAATGCTCTCAACGTTTTTTTGAGAGGCTTGTTGCTCTTATTTCACGGTCAAGGCACGTTTTATGATGTCGGTCAGCGCTGCATAGTGGTCGCGTGTTGCTTGATCGGCGGCGCGTGCAACTTTCAGACGTGAGGAGAGCGTCCGTAACGCGCTCAGCATGTTGGCGTGTGTTGGACTTGTGACGTCCCCGCCTTTGTAATATCCAACGAGCGTTGTCACGTATGTCGTTTGCAAAGCTCTTCTGTATTCAGTGGTCTTAGCACCGCTTGCTGTTTCCTTGAACAACATGTTGGTCAAATCCTTTAGATAGTCGCTCAGCGGGTATTCGGGCGTCATTTTTTCAAGTCGTGACGATTTGAGGAGATGTCCCATCACGTTGCGTCCAATTCCGATGGTCAACACTTGCGGATTTGCCATCAGGCGGTTCATGTAAGGTACTTCAATGAGCCATGTCGGTTCGGTGAAGATGTGCCGGTTGATATAATCGAGAGCATATTTCTGTTTTTCTCGTGAGAGGTTGGTGAAAACAGCTCCTGGTTCGTCCACCGTTTTATAGTCTTTGTAAACGCCAGCAATGTTTCCTGCCACGTGGTTGGCGTAGCGGTTGAACTGTGACAAGACCTGGTCGTACATTGATGAGAGGTTTTTGCCGTAGATATCATTGCTTTCGTAGGTCCATTCTGGGAGTTGCTTGATAATGCGTTTCAGGTTTAAGATACCATATTCGCTTGCTTTCACGGCATCGTCTCCCAAGTCTTCTGTCTGGCAACGCGAGTCGTTTGTCGTGTTGGTTTCCCCGTCGCCAAACCAGAGACGGCGGTTACCCCGCAGCGTTTCGCTGGTCATTTTCTCCAGTTCCCAGTGGTCGCTTTCCGCGTCATAGGCGTTCCACATTGGCGTGTATCCCCATTTGATGGCCCAGCAGTCGTAGTCGCCGATGCGGGGGAACATTCCTGCGTGTGTGATGCTGTCTTCCGGTTGTGCCACGTAGTTGAATCGGGCATAGTCCATAATGGAAGGCGTGTGGCCGTTGACTTCCAACCAGGCTTTGTTTCTCAGGCTGTCGACAGGCACAGTGCTTGACGACCCGAAATTGTGGCGGAGGCCCAATGTGTGTCCCACTTCGTGTGATGAAACGAAGCGAATGAGTTGTCCCATGAGTTCATCGCTGAGTTTCATCTTGCGTGCCTCTGGGTCGACACATCCAGCTTGAATCATATACCAGTCATGGCAGAGTCGCATCACGTTGTGATACCATCCGATGTGTGATTCGATGATTTCGCCCGTTCGCGGGTCATGGATTTGTGGTCCGTAGGCGTTTTCGATTGGAGAGGCATAGTAGCGGATGACTGAGAACCGGGCGTCTTCCATTGACATGCTGTCGCAGTCAACAGGCCATTCTTTCGCCATGATTGCGTTTTTGAATCCCGCATGTTCAAATGCCTTCTGCCAGTCGTTGACACCTTGGATGAGATAAGGGCGCCATTTTTTAGGCGTTGCAGGGTCGATGTAGTAAACAATCGGCTTCTTCGGTTCCACCAGTTCGCCGCGTTTCATCTTCTCCATGTCGGTGCTGTCCTTCGGTTCCAAGCGCCAACGGGTGATGAAGCGCATCGTTTCCGAGCGTTGTTGGTTGTCGGCAAAGACGTAGTATGTGTCAGTGAAATAACCAACGCGTGGATCGAAGAGGCGCGGAATCATCGGGTCTTTCGGGAGGAGCACAAAGGAGACGTTGAGCCCCAGGGTGACGCGTCCCGTGTTTGATCCAGCGATGGTGCTGGTGGTAGAAGTCATCCATGTCTTCACCGTTCTGATTTCCGTGTTCAGAGGGAAGGTCTTTATGCTTTCAATGTATGATGCTTGCGGCATGTAGCCCTGCAGGCCAAATTTATTCTTGATGTCCCGTCCGACGCCCAAGGCTGGGTTATCTTCGTTGAAGAAAGACGTGACCTTGACCAGATAGTGTCCGTTTCTGTGTCCTTCGATTTTGAAGGTACCGATGATTGGGTTGTTGTTGCTCGTTTTGACTGCGCGGTCGATGGCATCTATTGGATTTCCCATGTTGACCATGAGGTCAGATCTCAGCAGCATGACGTTGCCCGGTGCCGGTTCCCAATAAACGGTTTGCTGGTTTACGGATTCGCCGCCATATTTTCCCGTCCCTGCCGGTGTAGAGGTGAAACGCACCGTGGCCAAGAAGCGTCGGGAGAGTAGGGAATCGGGGATGTCGAAAAAGTAGTCGGCATCACGTCTCAACACGCCAAAAAGTCCCTCTTGTCCGCTTGTGAAGGCAGATTGCGACTTCGTGGTGGTTGCAGCAGGTTTTTTTGACGGTTTCTTGTCCGCCATTGCTGTGCAACACATGGTGGCTCCGAGAAGCACCAATAAAAATGACTTCTTCATTCTTTTGAGATTAGGTTTTGTGTAGTGTTATTGGTTAAGTGTTTTTGTAAATGTTTCGTAGGATATTTCCAAACGGCTCAATTCATAATTCTGGAGTTTCAGTGAAAATTGTCCAGGTAGGTCTTGCAGGTCAAAATAATGACGCATGATGCTTGCCATGTTGTATGCCCGTTTGTTGTCTTTCTTCAGCAGGACGATGTAGTGGTGTCGTATCAAATCCTTGTTTTCTTCCTCTTGCCGCAGGTTTTGAAACAGGAGGAAGTAGCAGAGATCGGTTTCTGCACGCTGAAGAGCGTTGAGCCGGAATTCTGTGTCTTTGGCAAATTCGTCAAGCAGGATGTCGGCATCTTCGCGGCGACTTGTGACCGGGAGCAGGCTGTCTAATATTTTCCGGCAGTCAATGTCAGAACACCCCGCAGAGAATTGGTGGAGACGTTCGTCTTTCAGGTTGAGCAACGCTTTGGCATGCAGTTTGGCTGCGGCTTTCAGAAATGTGCCTAAATAGGCTTTTGGCTTTTGTGGCACGATGTCGAAGAAAAGAGTCATGAAAGCCGACGGGTTCGTCATGGCTGGCAATAACTCTTCTGCAAGCATGTAGCTCGCCGTTCTGAATTCGCTGTGGCTCAACTGGTTCAGCAGACAGGATAACGCTGAAGAGTCGGCCTCTGCAACCAATGGCTGCAGGCGTGCAGACAAGCGGCTGTTGTGTCGGTGGACGTTGGTCATTGGGATGTTGGCTTTTGGAGGTTGACTCTGCTATCGGTTTACTTTTTTATTCCGCCTTGCTTCTCCTTTCGAGCAACACGACATTCTCAACGTGGTGCGTCTGAGGAAACATGTCGACAGGTTGTACTTTTACGACACGGTATGCCTCGTCAAGGAGCGTCAGATCACGTGCTTGCGTGGCAGGGTTGCAGCTCACATATACGATGCGTTTTGGCTCTGCAAAGAGAATTGTTGAGATGACGTCGGCGTGCATGCCAGCACGTGGAGGGTCGGTGATGATGACATCGGGGCGACCATGCTCGTTGATGAAATCCTGTGTGAGGATGTCCTTCATGTCGCCAGCGTAGAACAGAGTGTTGTTCAGGTGGTTTAATTCTGCATTCACCTTGGCATCTTCAATGGCTTCCGGGACATATTCAATGCCGATGACTTTTTTTGCCTGATGAGCCACAAAGTTGGCGATGGTTCCTGTTCCAGTGTATAAGTCGTAAACGAGTTCGTTGCCCGTCAAGCTCGCAAATTCTCTGGCCACTTTATACAATTCGTATGCCTGCAAGGAGTTTGTCTGGTAAAAACTTTTCGGACCGACCTTAAAGCGCAGATTTTCCATTTCTTCGTAGATGTGGTCTGTTCCAAAATATGTGCAGACGTCCAAATCGCCAATTGTGTCATTGCATTTCGTGTTGTTTACATAAAGCAGAGAGGTCACCTCTGGGAATGTTTTGTGGATGAATGCAAGCGTGTCTTTGGCCTGGGCCTCTTCTTCAGGTGTGTGTATGCAGAATTGCATCAGCAACATCAATTCGCCTGTTGTTGATGTGCGAATCATCATGTTGCGCAGCAGTCCCTGTTGGGCGCGGTAGTCAAAGAAGGAGAGATTGTTTTCAAAAGCATATTCGCGGATGGCGTTGCGCAGACGGTTGTTGATGTCTGTCATCAGATGGCATTCTTCAATGTCCAGAATTTTGTCGAAGGCTCCCGTGATGTGAAACCCAACGGCGTTCATATTGTCAAACACCTCGCCTGAGGCCACCTGCTCGTTTGTCAGCCATTTTTTGTTGCAGAATCCAAATTCCAGTTTGTTTCGGTATTCTTGTGTTTTCCGGCTTCCGAGAATAGCGTTGATTTCCGGCAGTTCCACCTTGCCAATTCTCCGCAAGGTTTCTTCAACCTGTTTCTGCTTGTGGTGTAGTTGCAGTTCGTATGGCAGAATCTGCCATTTGCAACCGCCGCATACTCCAAAGTGCGGGCAGAATGGTTTTGCGCGGTCGGGGGAATACTGGTGGAAGTTGACGGCTTCAGCTTCTGCAAAACTGTGTTTTTTGCGGCGGATTTGAAGATCGACAACATCTCCAGGTATGACAAACGGAACGAAAACGGCCAGGCCGTCAACTTTTGCGATGGCTTTTCCTTCTGCTGCGATGTCAGTGATAGTTATGTTCTCGAGTAGTGGTAACGGCTTTTTCTTTCTTGCCATGTTGGTAGAATTTATTTGTTATGTCAGTTGGTTGGCAAAACTGTTTGGCAGGATTCCTTCCGTGCTCTTTTGTAAATCCAAAGCAGGAAGTGCTTCTGTCTTATGAATCATAAAAAAACAATTTCGCGTTCCATTACTTTTGCTTGGTGCGACTTTAAAACAGTGTTTTTTGGGCTAAATGACAGGTGTGGCAGCAGAGTTTTTAGTTTCTGACCACGTGATTCATCAGAATCCCCCCTTGAGAATGGCGTATGCCTTATACAAACCCAGTTCTCCCGCTTTGCTGAGGTCTTGACGTGCTTTGTCTTTTTCGCCTTGTTCGAGCAAGAGCAGTCCGCGGTTATAGTAGGCTTCTGCAAACATTTTGTCGGCCTTTATAGCTTCTGAAAAATGTTTGATGGCCTGTTTCGTGTCTCCCGTCTTGGCTTCGATACATCCTAAATTATATAGAGCATATTGGTTGGGCAGTTCCGTGCTGCTTGCCAACTTCTTCAATATTGTTGCGGCCGCGTTGAGTGTTGCCTTGTTGCCAGCAGCCAGTCGGTCATCAGTCAAATGACCTCCCCTTTGGTTTGTGTTGGGGGCGATGGTCGGTGTGGCAGATGGTTGTGAAGCCAGAAACTCGAAATATAAAATTGTGGCTTTTTGGATGTCAAGCACAAATTTCATTTTGGCATTGCTGTTGGCGTCAGACGCTTTCTGCAGCAGTTTGTTGGCCAAAGGGTAATCATATCTGTCTGAGGCAATCACCGACTGTGCAAACAGACTGTCGGATTCAGATTTGAAACGCTTGCAATTAGTTATCCTGTCGGTTTTTGGGCTTTCATCGGAACTGCTGTGTGCGTATTCCGCAGAGAATTCAAGTGGTGCAACACCTGCCATCTTTTGCGAAATCTCAGCCGCTTGTTCAACGAAGGCAACAGACCGGTATCTTTTGTTGGCAGCCGGAGCATTGAAGGTGAACAAGAATGGGCGGATCAGCGTCTTGTCGGTCGCTTTGTTCTGCACACGTCCAAACAAATCAGCAGAGAGCATCCTTCCGTAGGCCGACCCTGTGGAGTCGTTGTCGGCATCCTCAACGAGTTCTTGGTATTTGTCGAGGCTGTGGTCGTTGTTTTGTCGCCAACGCTTGACGGGATAGCGACGTGATAATTTGCCGAAGAACATGTCTAAGTTGGCGCGTGCCACAACACTTTCATCGTTGAGCGCACCGCGCACGTCTCCGTATTTCCTGCGGCATTCAGCACGGGCATAGTAGCCATAGGTGAAATTGGGAAACTGCCGTATGATTTTAGTGAAATCAGCCGCAGCTCCGCGGTAGTCTCCCGTTTCTTTTCTCAGCAGGGCGCGGTTGTAGATGGCCATGACATTGTCGGGTTCCTTGTTGATGACAAACGAGAAGTCGTCGATGGCCTTGTTGTTGCTCCCGACCAAGGCCAAAAGAAGACCGCGGTTGTAGTGTGCCACGAAATGCTGCGGAACGAGGCTAATAGTTTTGTCGTAGTCTGCAATGGCGTCTCCAAACAGGTTCATCCCGTGGCGGGCCAGGGCACGCGCCAGATAGCATTCGTAGTTGTTTGGCTGTAGTTTTATGGCGATGGAAAGACACGAATCGGCTTCCTCATAGCGTTTTTTTTCAAGAGCATATCTTCCCTTAAACGACCATCCATCGGCATTCTCAGGATTCATTTTCAAGAGCTTGTCAATGTAATTGATGCCCTGTACGGTGTCTTTTTGCGCCAGAGAAATTTGTGCTTTTATAGCGTAGGCTCTGTAGAAATTCGGTTTGAATTTGAGCAGTGCGTCAATATCTTTCAGCGCTTTATCGTATTCTTTGAGTTGCAGATGGCATAGTCCGCGGTTGTATAATGCCCCCTCGTCTTGTGGTTTTTCTGCAATGGTTTTGGTGTAGTCTTCTGCCGCCTTATCGTATTGTTCGAGGCGGATGCGGCAAAGACCACGCAACTGGTACACTCCAATTTGAAACGGGTTTGCGTTGATGGATTTCGTGCAGTCTTCCTCCGCTCCCGTGTAGTCATCAAGGATAAATTTGGTGTATGCACGGAAGTAATAAGGCTCCCACAGAAATGGCTTGGCCTCAATGACCTGGTTGAAATAGTGGATGGCGGTCAGATAATCGCTTGAAGCCAGAGCACTCCTTCCCATGAAAATCACTTGGTCGGTGTTTATTTGTGATAAAAGCGGGCATACGGAGAAAAGCGCCGACGCAATGGTAGCAGTCAGACGTTTGCGCCACGTTGCCATTATCTGTTTGTTGGCCTTTGTCATGGAGGTTTTTCTGGAAGGATGAAACACAAATCGTTATTGTTCCCTACTTGCATAAAGGCAATGGCTGAGTGCCACTGCCTTCGCAATATTGGTCGGGGTTTAGGGAAAATGAACAAACCGTATGGAATTTCAAATATTTTCTGTCGACTGACTTGCATTCGCCCAACGGCGATGCTGGAACTAAGATTCCAGGGTGCGTCAGTCTGATGCGGGTGCCGGCCTGTTTATTTCGCGCCCTTCGTCTTGTAGCTGCAACGCACCTTCCCTTTCAGCAGGGCAGAAATTTTGCTTTTGATCATTTGCTTGCGCAGGGCAGACAGGTGGTCGACAAAAACGTGTCCGTCAAGATGGTCAAACTCATGCTGCATAACGCGTGCTAAAAATCCTTCAACCCATTCATCGTGAGGATTTCCCTGTTCGTCAATATATTTGACATGAACGCGCGTTGGGCGGCGCACTGGTTCGTGAATGCCTGGCAGGCTCAAGCAGCCTTCTTCCATTGATTCCGTTTTGCTGTTGTCCGTTTCAATGATATAGGGGTTGATATAGGCGTGGCGGAAGTCTTTGTATTCAGGAAAATCATCTTTCATGACATCGAGGGAAATTACCACCAAGCGGATGGCTTTGCCAATCTGTGGGGCGGCGAGTCCAACGCCGTCGGCGTGGTCCATCGTTTCAAACATGTCTTGGATGAGTTGTTGCAGTTCAGGATAATCCATGGTAATATCCTCAGCCGTTTTTCGCAACACAGGCTGTCCGTATGTGTAAATTGGTAAAATCATATTTCTTTGTTATACATATTTCTTGGATATAAACTGGCTGGCAAAACCGGTGTTTGGGACACGTCACAGTTTGATTTACATCATTGAACTTCCCATGTATGATTGCAGAATCAGCGTCGCACTGATTTCGTCCACCAGCGCCTTGTTTTGCCTGCGTTTTTTCCCGAGTCCGGCATCTAGCATCACTTGGTGGGCAATGGTCGATGTGAAGCGCTCATCATAGCGAACGATGGGGAGGTTGGGAATTTCGCGTTCAAACGCTTTGATGAAATTGGCAATGCGCGCTGCGTTTTCAGATGGACAGCCGTTTAGCTGTGTCGGCCATCCAATCACGATTTTCTCAACATCTTCGCGCGCAATGTAGTCCTTCAGAAATTTCATGAGGTCTTTGGTGTCAACCGTTGTCAGACCGCCCGGAATGATTTTAAGGGGGTCTGTCACAGCCAACCCTGTGCGCTTTTTACCATAATCAATTGCAAGAATTCTACCCATAGCGTGCAAAGTTATTCAAAACAAATCAGATAATGTGCTTTGGCGGTAGCGATTTTTTCAGTATCCCCTTATTCTCTTGTCAAAAAATCGCATTTGCCAGCGTTGTTTTGGGTGCCAGCGAGGAATGTTGCCGCCTTTTTTAGTACACCTTCAGTTGCTTCAAAACGCTTCCATCAAGGAGTCTCAACGACAGGACACCGTCTTCGAGCGTGGCGAATGTTGACGGGTTGCCACCCTTGGGAAATGTGGGCGACCCTGTGTTGCATATAGCAGGGCCTCCGTTTTCAGAAGGATTGATGCCACACAAATGTGTATGGCCGTAGAAAAACACCTCGCAACAGCCCTTTGGAGGGAGGTTGCCTTCGTTGACGATGTGTCCGTGTGTGAGGAAGATGCGGTGTTTTCCATCGGCAACGATAGCATAGGTACTCATGATGGGGAAGGGGAGGAGCATTTGGTCGACCTCGCTGTCACAGTTGCCCCTAACGGCAACAATGTCTTTCTGGTATTTTGAAAGAATTTCAACTACTCCTGGTGCGTCAAGTCCTTCTGGCACACCGTTGCGCGGACCATAGTTCAGCAAATCGCCGAGCAATAGGAGCATGTCATAGTGTCCGTTATCGTAAAATTTCATGACCTTTTCCAAAATCGGACGTGAGCCATGTATGTCTGATAATATCAAGAATCTCATATTTTATTATAAATAGGTGTTAAAGCGTTTTTGCCTCATTTCTTTTTTCAAGCGCAAGCAGTTCGTCTCTCAGTTGTGCGGCCTCAATGAAGTCCAGTCTGGCGGCAGCCTCTTTCATCGCCTTTCTCAGTCGCTCGATGCGCTCCTCAGTCGTCTCTGACTTCTTTTTCCCGTATGCGGCAGAAAAATCCTCTGCTGCAACATGCACAGTCCTTTCTTCCGTGCCGTATGGTTTGGGAGCGTTCTTTTGTTCGGCATCGTTCTGTCTCATCTGGGCCAGCTCGTTGGTCTTCACGTTCTTCTTAATGCCCTTTGGCGTGATGCCGTGTGCTTCGTTAAACTGGATTTGCTTCAGGCGTCGTCGTGCCGTCTCGTCGATGGTCAGTTGCATTGAAGGCGTAATCTTTTTTGCGTACATGATGACGCGTCCGTTGACGTTTCTTGCGGCGCGTCCTGCGGTTTGTGTCAGCGAGCGATGGGAACGGAGGAAGCCTTCTTTGTCTGCGTCGAGAATGGCCACCAATGCCACCTCTGGCAGGTCAAGTCCCTCGCGAAGTAGGTTCACACCGACCAGCACATTGTAAATCCCCGCCCGCAGGTCCTCCATGATTTTAACACGCTCCAGGGTGTCAACGTCACTATGGATATAGGCTGTTGATATGCCGTTTTTAAGCAGATATTCTGTCAGTTCTTCCGCCATTCGCTTTGTCAGCGTCGTCACCAGTGTTCGCTCGTCGTTCCCAACGGCCTTTTGAATTTCGTCCATCAGATCGTCAACGGGAAAGTCCGTCGGGCGCACTTCTATTTGCGGGTCAAGCAGGCCAGTTGGGCGGATAACCTGTTCGACAACAATGCCTTCGCTTTCATTTAGTTCATAATTGTCGGGCGTTGCACTGACATAAATTACCTGCTTGGCCAGTTCGCGAAATTCCTCGAATTTCAGTGGGCGGTTGTCCATGGCGGCAGGTAGGCGGAATCCATAGTTGACCAGCGACTCCTTTCTGGAACGGTCGCCTCCATACATAGCACGGATTTGCGGAACGCTCACGTGGCTTTCATCAATGACAATCAAAAAGTCATCAGGGAAAAAGTCCAGCAGGCAGTAGGGGCGTGTTCCCGCTTCGCGCCCGTCAAAATATCGGGAGTAGTTTTCAATGCCAGAGCAGTGCCCCAGCTCTCTGATCATTTCAATGTCATAGCTGACGCGCTCTTGCAGTCTTTTAGCCTCAAGCGTTTTCCCCTCCTCTTCAAAGAGCGCCACCTGTTCCCTCAGGTCGTCTTGAATTTTTCGGATAGCCATTTCCTGTGTTTCCTTGGAAGTCAGGAATAGGTTGGCCGGGTAAACCTTATACTCCTCAAATTCAGCCAGTTTGTAACCGTTCAAGGCGTCAATTTCTTCAATGCCGTCAATCTCGTCGCCCCAGAAGGAAACGCGCAGCAGTTCGTCGGCATAAGCTAGATAAATATCCACCGTGTCACCTTTCACGCGGAAATTTCCAGCCTTTGGCGCCACGTCGTTTCGGGTGTATAAACTGGAAACGAGCTTTCTCAGCAAGACGTTGGGAGATACTTGCGCTCCCACTTTCAGTTCAATCACATTCTCATAGAACGCCGAAGGGTTCCCCATACCGTAGATGCATGACACCGATGACACCACCACCACATCCTTGCGGCCCGACAAAAGCGCGGAAGTCGCTGCCAAGCGCAGTTTGTCTATATCTTCATTGATGGCCAAGTCCTTTTCTATATAGGTATCTGTTGAAGCGATGTAGGCTTCTGGCTGGTAATAGTCGTAGTACGACACGTAATATTCAACCGCATTTTCTGGGAAGAATCCCTTAAATTCAGAATACAACTGTGCTGCCAAGGTCTTGTTGTGGCTTAAAACCAATGTCGGTTTGCCCGCATTGGCGATAACGTTGGCAATGGTGAAGGTCTTTCCAGAGCCAGTGACCCCCAAGAGCGTCTGGGCAGGAACGCCGTCTGCAATGCCTTGCGACAGTTGCGCGATGGCCTCCGGCTGGTCTCCCATAGGGGCAAAGTCCGAATGTATCTTGAATTTATTCATCCTTGCTTAGGTGAGCGTTTTAATGAGGGTTAAGTAATTAATAGCGTTTTCCAGAAAAACGGAAATCGGGTGGTCTGGATTATTACCTTACGTTGATTCTTCCATTATAGAATACCTCCATTATACACATGAAAAGCCTCCAGTTGCCAGTCTGTGAAAAATCCTGTTGTTGGCTTGTTCGCTACATCCCAAGCGTCTGGAGGTTGTGGTTTCCCATAATGCGGCTGCGGTCAACGTGGCCCTTGATGCCGTCAATGCTTCCCTTCGACGTGTACTGCCACATAATATAGTCGCGCCCGTCCAGCAACACTGGACTCTCCGACTGATATTTTGCAATCATCCAATGATAGTGGCGGAAAAGCCCCAGGAAATGGCGGTTGTAGAAATTCTGGTAGGAATAGAGCAATGGCTTTTTGCCGTAATACTGTTCAACCTTCTTGATTAGTTCTGTCAGGTCTCTGATGAACTGCTCCTCAGAAACGTTGCCACGGTGCTCAATGTCAATGATGGGGACAAGGTCTTGCTCCGCCGGCTTGATATTTCTGACGATGTTGTTAAATTGCTCCTGCGGCGACACGCTGGCGCGGTAAAAATGATAGCTGCCAACGCTCAATCCGGCACGTCGGGCTTCAGTAAGGTTTCGCCGGTAGGTGTCGTCCACATAGTTGGCCCCTTCCGTTGCTTTGAGGTAAACGTAGGAGATGTTCGTGCTTCTAACCACGCGTTGCCAGTCAATGGTGCCTTGGTAATGCGAAACGTCAATGCCCTCTTTGTATTTCGTGTTGATATTTCCCTTATGCGTATAAAAAGGCATGCTTTGCGCAGCCAGGGCGTTGCGGTCTTGTATAGCCCGTATCGGCATGGCGTCGGGTTCAAGCATGGCGCCAATGTCTTCACGTCCATGTTTGTTGCGGTCTTTTTTTCTGCCAAAAGCGTCGTTGGGGACCAGTAAAACAGAAAATAAGAGTGTGAAAATGAATATGTTTTGTGGCTTGGTCATGTTTTCTTGGAGATTAAAGCAATCACAAATTTACTCATTTTCTGATTATTGACTGATGGAAAAACATTAATTTACGTTACGAGGTGGTTGATTTTTGATCTGTATGTATTCTTTCTGCTTAAGTGGGGGAACTGTTGCGGAATAAGTGGGGGCGCAGAATGGCTGTGGTGCTTAAAGTTGGCATTCCGCGAACGAGGTTTTTGTTATGTATTTCTCGCTCCTTGTAATCAGTAAAAAATATGATAGTACGATGAAAAAACGAAGGCGGATGCAGCGATATCTGAAAGTTTGCAGCCCACATAGTAATTATTTTGTAAATTTGCATGCAGATAAATAGGGCGGTGTGCGCGTTTATGCCCCACCGGAAAAAGAAATCGGAATATTCTTAATGTTGATATGAATACACGTGAAGAAAAGTTGCAGGCCTTCGGACGTCTGCTGGATGTTCTTGATGAGTTGCGCGTTAAATGTCCTTGGGACCGTAAGCAAACCAACGAGAGCCTGAGGCCAAACACCATTGAAGAAACCTATGAACTTTGTGATGCACTCATAAAGCACGATGACGCCAACATCTGTAAGGAGTTGGGCGATGTGTTGTTGCATGTCTGTTTTTATGCAAAAATCGGTTCGGAGCATGGCGCGTTCGATATGGCGGATGTGTGTAACCATCTTTGCGACAAATTGATATTCCGTCATCCCCATGTCTTTCCGCCAGAGGGACAGGCGCAGGCAGACGTCAATACGGCGCAGGCTGTGAGCGAACAATGGGAATTGCTGAAACAGAAAGAGAAAGACGGAAACAAAACGGTTTTGAGCGGTGTGCCAGACGCTTTGCCGGCGCTGATAAAAGCCTATCGCATACAAGATAAGGCACGCAACGTTGGCTTTGACTGGGAAGACCGCACGCAGGTGTGGGACAAGGTGAAGGAGGAAATTTCCGAATTTGAAGTTGAAGCGAAGCAGGGGAACCAGGATGACATGGAGAAGGAATTTGGCGATGTCATGTTCTCACTCATCAATGCGGCCAGACTGTATAAGATAAATCCAGAGAATGCTTTGGAAAAGACCAACCGTAAATTCATCCGCCGCTTCAACTATCTGGAGGCGCATACGCTTAAGCAAGGTCGTCAGCTGACAGATATGTCGCTCGCTGAAATGGACGAAATCTGGAATGAAGCCAAGAAAGCAGAGCGTGCTGAAGACGCTGGAAACCAATGAGAAGACGAATTATCACTTGAGTATAAAACAAAATGGACAATATACGATTGCAGCCCACAGAAACTTCCAATGAAGAGCGCTTGGTTTTGCGCACGGAAGGTCTGGTGAAAAAATATGGCAAGAGAACAGTTGTCAACGGCGTGTCTTTTGATGTGAAGCAAGGAGAAATCGTTGGGCTCTTGGGGCCGAACGGTGCTGGAAAAACCACTTCTTTTTATATGACAACAGGATTGGTCGTTCCCAATGGTGGCCGCATTTTTCTCGGCGACCAGGAGATAACGAACTTTCCAGTCTACAAACGTGCCAAGGCCGGAATCGGCTATTTGGCGCAGGAGGCTTCTGTGTTTAGGAAAATGAGCGTGGAGGATAACATCGCTTCTGTGCTTGAAATGACTGGTAAATCGAAGGAGGAACAACGCGAATCGTTGGAGAGCCTCATTAAGGAGTTTCGCTTGGAAAAGGTCAGGAAAAACTATGGCGATCGTCTTTCTGGAGGCGAACGCCGAAGAACGGAAATTGCCCGTTGTCTGGCCATCGACCCTAAATTTATTATGCTCGACGAACCGTTTGCCGGTGTGGACCCCATTGCTGTCGAGGATATCCAATATATTGTCTGGAAACTTAAAGACCGCAACATTGGCATTCTTATCACAGACCATAACGTTGAAGAGACGCTTTGCATCACCAATCGCGCCTATCTGCTCTTTGAGGGGCGCATCCTTTTTCAGGGAACGCCAGAGGAATTGGCAGACAATCAGGTCGTCAGAGACAAGTATCTCACAAACTCGTTCAAGCTGAGAAAGAAGGATTTTCAGAAATTGAGAGAGGGCTGACAGTGAGGTGGGGCGCTTGCTCCCAGCTTTCGGGCGCTTTGGAGTGGAGAACGTGGCATCTGGATTTTTCTGAGAAAAATGGATTCAGACATCTGCCTGTCTATCCCGCAAAAATAATAGATGAAAGTAGCTTGCCGGCGAGCCCGGTAAAAAATATCATTCACAAACACACAAACAACACAAACTAAAAATGTCATTCTTACCCCTTTTAGGTTGGTGTGCGCTAACGGCCATGTCTGCCGACACAATAAGTGTCAACACGGCCCGTTGTACGCCTGCTATGGAGTTTCACGCTCCTTATCAAACAGATTCCTTGAATTTGCAGGGCAAACCATTCGACATCCAGAGTGTGATGAAGGAAAACGCTTCACTGATTGTGAAGGGCAATGACTTCAAAAGTCAGATTGTCAAAGGTACAATGTTGTCTGCTGGCTCGAAAAAGAATGTCTGCACGATGCAGGCTTTCCGTTTCGCATTGAATGCCGACCGCTTCATGAAGGTGTCGGTTTCCGTGCCCCACATGAGCAACAAACGCACCTATGTCAACGGCGAGGAAAAATCGCTTGGCGATTTGCAATTGACACCAGGACGCACAGAAATCACCATAGTCAATATGGCCAAGCCAGAGAGCCGCGACTCGTTTGTGGTCAATGTTGCTGGCAAATCTTTGGAAGGATTGACGGTCGGCGAAGACCAAAAGAAGCTTTACACCGTCAAACTGATGAACGAGGGCGAACACTATAGTCAGGTGTCACTTTCTCCATCTGGACAATATCTCTTGACGGGGTATTACTATATGAAGCCCGATGGTTCGGCTGTTTACCGCTCAGTGCTAACGGATCTCAATGCGGGAAAAGATATCCTTCGCAGCAGCGCTTTTTTGCGTTATAGTTGGCTGCACCACAGCGACATTCTCTATTTCACGCGTGAAACTCCCAAGGGCATCGAAATGGTGAAGTTCCATCCGAAAACTTTGACTGAGGAAGTGGTGGCCACAAATCTGCCAGCAGGAGGCTTCACGCTTTCGCCCAAGGAAGATTACGCCATTTTCTCGCGTACGATAGAGGGGCGTAATGAACTCGTTCCGGGCCTCAAGCGCATTGAAGAACCCGACGACCGCATGGGTGGCTGGCGCAATCGCAACGCCTTATACCGTTATGATTTCAAAACCCATCAGATGCAGCCGCTAACATTTGGCCAAACTTCTGTTTGGCTCAACGACATCTCTTCCGACGGCCAGCGCCTCTTGATGAGTTTCGACCGCTTTGACGCCACGAAACGTCCTTTCAATCGCCAGACGGTTGTTGAAATGGATGCCTACACGGGAAAGGTGGACACCATTTTCTGTGATGCCACATTCTTGAATGGTCTGAAATATTCGCCCAATGGCAAGCAGCTACTCATCTCGGCTTCTCCGCAGGCATTCGACAATATCGGAAACGAAGTGCCTAAGGGCATGATTCCGAACGGATTCGACTATCGTCTCTACCGATACACCTTTGCCACCCAAAAAGTGGAGCCAATCTTGAAGAATTTCAAACCATCGGTCAATAGCTTCACATGGTCGTACGGCGACGGCAATATTTATTTCAAGGCCGACGATGGTTATGACATCAGTTATTTCCGTCTGAATCCGAAAACGCTCAAGGTGACCCGCTTTAAGCTCCCCGTCACTTGTTTGGGCGGCATCTCTATCGCTGAGGCTCAGAGCACTCCGCGTGCCGTGTTCTTCGGACAGACTGGCACCCGCGCTCGCGACATGTATCTCTGCCCCCTCTCTTCAGAACAGCCAAAAACCAAGCAGATTGGCGACATCAGTTTTGACAAGCTCTTTGGCGACGTGGCATTGGGAGAGGTCAACGACTGGGATTTCAAATCTTCGAGAGGCGACACCATCAAGGGCTTCTATGTGCTTCCAGTCAATTTCGACAAAACGAAGAAATATCCAATGATCGTTTATTATTACGGCGGTTGCACGCCGACAACGAAGCAGTTGGAATTCCTTCCATATCCCTTCCAAGTATTTGCCGGACAAGGCTATGTCGTTTACGTTGTGGAACCCAGCGGGGCCATCGGCTTCGGACAGGAATTTGCAGCGCGTCACGTCAATACCTGGGGACAGGGTTCAGCAGACGATATCATTGAGGGCACGAAGAAATTCGTGGAGGAACACAGTTTTGTCGATGGTAAGAAAATTGGTTGCATCGGTGCTTCTTATGGCGGCTTCATGACGCAATATCTCCAAACGCGCACCGACATTTTTGCTGCGGCCATTTCTCATGCTGGCATTTCAAACATTGCCAGCTATTGGGGTGGCGGAAACTGGGGATATTCTTACGGACAAACAGCCCAGTATGGCAGTTTCCCTTGGAACAATCCCGACCTCTACACCAAGCAGTCATCGCTCTTTAATGCCGACAAAATCCACACGCCCCTGCTCCTGCTTCATGGAACGGCCGATACAAACGTGCCAACCAACGAAAGTCAGCAGCTCTTCACGGCTTTGCGCATCCTTGGTCGCCCCGTAAGCTATGTTCAGGTGGATGGTGAAAACCACTACATTGCCAATTATGCCAAGCGCCAAGCATGGCAGAACACCATCTTTGCCTGGTTCGCTTATTGGCTGAAGGGACAGAAACTATGGTGGGAAACACTTTATCCCGGAGACGATTTCGGAATCAAAAACAAAAAATAATGATGGGGGGACGGGTGCAGGATAATCAGCAATTCTGCATCCGTTCCCTGTTATTTTTTTGAGTGCCACCGAAGAAAAATAAGCAGCAACTCTGCTTGATGATAAGTAGGTATTCAAAATTAGTTTAGACTGGTCATCCCCTGCATGGATACTATAAAATGATTTTGAACACCTACTTGCGGGGCCGATGCTGAGGAAGAAAACAGAAGAATCAAGATTTAAGAAATATGAATATCATTGCGTTTGCCAAGAAATGGTCATTGCCATGCTCGCTGATGGTGGGAACAGTGGTCTATCTGCTTTTCGCCAACATCTCCGTCCTTGAACCCTTCGGCGAAATTGCCGGCCCATTTGTTGCTGGCTTGATGCCCTACGTGCTGTTCACCTTGCTTTATGTGACCTTTTGCAAAATCGAAATCAGGGAGATGAAACCGCGCTTGTGGCATTTCATTCTGCAACTCATCCGCACTTCGCTCGCCGCACTCTTCGTTGCCCTCATCTGTCTTACTTCTAATGCCGATACAAAACTGGTGTTGGAGGGTGTCTTCATTTGTGTCATTTGTCCAACGGCTGCAGCCGCGCCAGTGGTGACAGAGAAGTTAGGTGGCAGTATCGGTTCGCTTACCACTTACACCATCATCGCCAATGTCTTTACCATGGTGATTATTCCCCTATTCTTTCCGATGGTTGAAAAGAGCGCCGACATCACGTTCCTCTCCGCCTTCTTGATGGTGTTTCGCAACGTGACGGTGGTGCTGGTCGTTCCCTTGCTGTTGGCCTTGCTGAGTCGCAGGGTGGTGCCGGGCTTCGTAGAAAAAGTGAAGCGCCGGAAAAACCTCGCTTTCTATTTGTGGTGTATCAATCTCTCCATCGTTACGGGAGTCACCGTAAAAAATATCACCCATTCCGGAGTGGGCGGATGGCTACTGGCGCTTCTGTTGCTCCTGCCGCTTGTCGTGACCATTGCGCAGTTTGCCATCGGCAAAGCCGTGGGGCGGCCGTTTGGTGCGAGCATCAGTGCGGGACAGGCCCTTGGCCAGAAAAATACGGTGGTTGGGATTTGGCTCACGCTGACATTTTTGAATCCTTTGGCCGCAGTTGCTCCAGGCGCCTATGTGATTTGGCAAAATATGGTCAATGCCTGGCAGTTGTGGTATAAGGGGAAATATGGGAAATTAAAATATTAGGGGGAAGTTTCCAACGTTCGCACAGGTGTTTCGATAATAACGTGGACTTCTGTTTAGTTGTGCCGCCTTCGCTTTCCCCAAAAAAAAGTAGAAACGCCCCTAAGTGTCAAGAAAAAATGCTAAATTTGCCACGCAATTATAATGGGCTGTTATCTTGGCATTCTTGGTGCAGAGATTCGGTTCGTATAGATACAAGAGAATTATCAGTAAACAGACATGAATATTTCTTATAAATGGCTGAAAGAATATGTTGATTTCAGTCTTTCTCCAAACGAAGTGGCCGACGCTCTGACTAGTATAGGTCTGGAAGTTGACGGCGTTGAAGAGGTGCAGGCCATCAAGGGCGGGCTGCGCGGTTTGGTCGTTGGACATGTGCTCACTTGCGAGCCACATCCAAATTCCGACCACATGCACATCTGCTCTGTTGACCTCGGAGGGGAAGCCCCCGTACAGATTGTTTGCGGAGCACATAATGTGGCTGCCGGACAAAAGGTGATTGTGGCCACACTCGGCACAACGCTCTATGACGGAGATCAGGAATTTACCATCAAAAAGTCGAAGTTGCGCGGTGTTGAAAGTCTCGGTATGATTTGTGCTGAAGACGAAATCGGTGTTGGCACCAGCCACGACGGCATCATCGTATTGCCGGAGGATACTCCTGTCGGTATGCCCGCAGCTGAATATTTCAAGCTCGAAAGCGACTATGTCATCGAAGTGGATATCACGCCAAATCGTGCGGATGCCTGCTCCCATTATGGCGTAGCCCGCGATTTCTATGCTTGGTTGCGTCGTAATGGCTATGAAACGAGCTTGCATCGTCCGGATGCCGACGGCTTCAGCGTTGACAACCACGACCTTGATATTGAAGTTGAGGTGGAAAATGCAGAAGCTTGCCCACGTTATTGTGCGGTCACCATCAAGGATTGCAAGATTGGCGAGAGCCCTGAATGGTTGAAAGAAAAATTGGAGACTATTGGTTGCCGTTCGATCAACAACGTGGTTGACGTGACTAACTATATTATGTTTGCCTATGGCCAGCCGCTACACTGTTTTGACGCTGATATGATTGAGGGCAAGAAGGTGGTTGTTCGTACGATGCCGGAGGGTACGCCTTTTGTGACGCTTGATGGCGAAGAACACAAACTCTCTGAGCGCGACCTTGCCATTTGCAATGCAAAGGCTCCTATGTGTATTGCCGGCGTTTTTGGCGGCAAGGGTTCTGGCACTTATGAGACCACCAAGAACGTGCTCTTGGAAAGCGCCTATTTCCACCCAACGTGGATTCGTAAGAGCGCCCGCCGTCATGGTTTGAGCACTGATGCTTCTTTCCGTTTTGAGCGCGGCATTGATCCAGACGGACAGATTTATGCCTTGAAGCAGGCTGCTATGTTGGTTCGAGAACTGACCGGCGGACAGATTGCCATGGACATCAAAGACGTGGAGGCTCCTGGATTGACGAAGTCGTTCCTCGTTGACCTCAATTATCAATATGTTCACGACCTCGTTGGCAAGAATATTCCTGTTGACGTCATCAAGGACATTGTGACTTCGTTGGATATGAAAGTCTTGAGCGAATCTACAACGGGGTTGCGTCTGGAAATTCCTGCCTATCGTGTGGATGTTCAGCGTCCTTGTGATGTGGTTGAAGATATTCTGCGCGTCTATGGCTACAATAATGTTGAGATTCCAACTTCTGTCAAGTCGAGCCTGACCATCCAGGGGGATGTTGATCGTGCCAATAAGTTGCAGAACATCATCTCTGAACAGTTAATCGGTCAGGGATTCAATGAAATCTTGAACAACTCCCTCACCAAGGAGGCCTATTATAAAGAACTGACGGACGAAACAGCAGATTGTCTTGTGCGCGTGCTTAACCCGCTGAGTTCCGATCTTGGCGTTTTGCGTCAGACGCTTGTGTTCGGAGGTTTGGAAACGGTGTTGCACAATGTCAATCGCAAACAGACAAACTTGCGCCTCTTTGAGTTTGGAAATTGCTACCATTATAATGCCAGTAAGCGTAATCCTGAAAAACCACTTGATCCTTACACGGAAGAATGTCATTTGGGCTTGTGGCTTACGGGTAAACGTGTAGAAGGTTCTTGGGCGCATCCCGATGAAAATTCAAGCGTTTATGAATTGAAGGCCAACGTGTGGGGCATTTTGCAGAGACTCGGAGTTGAGCTTCGCGAGTTTAAGGTGGCCGATGGCAAGAGCGATTTGTTCAGCAAATCTTTGGCTGTCACCGACCGCAATGGCCGCGTTTACGTGGAACTCGGTGTGTTGAAGAAAGCCCTTATGCCTGAAATCGAGGTGGAAGTGTTTTATGCCGATATTGCTTGGACGCTCCTCATGAAGAAACTTCGTAAGGGCGATGTGAGCTTCCGCGAGATTAGCAAATATCCGGCTGTGAGCCGCGACTTGGCGTTGCTTGTTGATAGCAGTGTTGAGTTTGCCCAAATCGAGCAGATTGCTCGTGCCTCGGAGAAGAAATTGCTCAAGAGCGTCACCCTCTTTGACGTTTACGAAGGCAAGAATCTTGAGGCTGGCAAGAAGAGCTACGCCTGTCTCTTATACACATCTGACGCTGCCGACGAAGAGG
>ERZ1026854.706-NODE-706-length-22985-cov-5.621282_pt1 | contig 22985 bp, 35 predicted proteins | sample MGYA00380157_ERZ1026854 | MGnify/ENA primary metagenome ERZ1026854 (study PRJEB33269, sample SAMEA4719793) | human gut metagenome | biome: human-associated habitat; feature: organic feature; material: feces | place: Cameroon | collected 2013-10 ... | reverse complement strand
TACGAGATTCCTCTACGTCTCGTGGGCTCGGAGATGTGTATAAGAGACAGGAACATGGTGGCTATATGCGGGATTATACGGAAGATGAAAATGGAAAGATTGCAAAAGTAAATTTTGATTTTATAAAAGAAAATCAGGAGCCATAGACAGGCTGATTGCTTTTACAGGATTTTTTCAGATACACAGGACAAAACAGCGATTTTCCGGCACAAGTGCAGTTTCCCCTCTCGTACTTAACCAGGCCGGAAAATCCTGAAAATTTTTTCAGGTAAATAATAAAACGTATTTTAATAATTAAATAATACATTATACAATAAAAACATGATATAATAATACAGGATATATAAAATAACCACAGATTTTTATCTGAGATTAAAGGGAGAAACCGATGATGCATCAGGCAAAAAAACAAAAGAAAAATCGAAATATGCCTGTCGTGATTGTCAGTATATTGGTTTTAGTACTGGCAATTATAGGGCTGGGGACGCATTTTATAAAAAAATATATTCCTACAAAAGAGAGAATGAATCTGACTGAGTATTATGGTCAGCTTGGAGAGGGAGAGATGGCGGTCGTTCTTGGAAGCAATATTATGGAAGAACGGGCACTGATGTCCGGCGATCAGATATATCTTCCTCTTGATATGGTAAACACTTATCTGAATCAGAGGTATTATTGGGACAGTGCAGATAATCAGATACTTTATGCCACACCATCGGAACTGCAGTATTATCCGGCTTCAGAAGCAGGAGATGGAGATGTATGGCTGAAAGATGGTACAGTATATCTGAGACTTGGACTAGTACAGAAATTTACGGATCTGGATGCATATGTGTATGAAAATCCGAGCAGAGTAGCTATTCAGTATCGATTTTCAGGTGTAAAGACAACCGTTGTTTCAAGCAATACAAGTATCCGGTACAGGGGTGGAATCAAATCACCGATTCTTACAGATGTGAATACGGGAGATACACTTCTTTTTCTGGAAGAACTGGAAGATTGGGCAAAAGTTGCTACCATGGACGGATATATCGGATATATACAAAAGGACAAAATTTCATCGGCAGAAACACAGGATTTTGAGAGAAGCTTTCAGAAAGAAGAATATACATATCTTACTATGGATTCCAAAGTAAATATGAGCTGGCACCAGGTGACAAGCCAGGAGGCAAATGATTATCTGCCGGATGCAATCGCAAATATCAGCGGTGTGAATGTAATTTCACCGACATGGTATTATATACAGGATACATCTGGAAATATTGGAAATATTGCTTCTGCAGATTATGTAGCACAGGCACACGAAAAAGGGCTGAAAGTATGGGGGCTGATTGATAATTTTACAGCAGAAGTCAGTACGGCAGAGACACTGTCGCAGTTGTCTTCCAGACAGAATATTATTCAGCAGCTGATCCAGTCTGCAACATCCATAGGAATGGACGGTATCAATGTTGATTTTGAAACATTAAGTGAAGATGCAGGTCCGCATTTCCTGGAATTTTTAAGAGAGCTTTCGATAGAATGTCATAAGAACAATCTGGTACTTTCGGTTGATAACCCGGTTCCGGAAGATTTTACCAGTCATTATGACCGCAGTGAGCAGGGAGCAGTAGTAGATTATATCATTATTATGGGCTATGATGAGCATTATGTTGGTTCAGATGCCGGTTCAGTAGCTTCTCTTCCATGGGTAGAAGAGGGAGTAAAGGATACCATCGCGGAAGTTTCTGCTCAGAGAACAATCCTTGCAATTCCGTTTTATACTCGTCTCTGGAAGACAACGGGAGGCGCTTTGACAAGTGAAGCAATTGGCATGGATGAGGCACAGAAAGTACTGGCTGAAAATGGTGTTGAAGCAGTATGGGATGGAAGCGTCAGTCAGAACTATGCGACATTTGAAAAAGAGAATTCGACTTATCAGATCTGGTTGGAAGATGCCCAGTCAATTGCTGAAAAGGTGAAATTGATTCCAAAATATAATCTTGCAGGAGTAGCACAGTGGAAATTAGGATTTGAGAACAGCAGTATCTGGCAGACAATCAGTGATAATCTGCAGGCGGCATCATAATAAGGATAGGTGCTTCGTCAGGAACAGACGATAAAGAAAGACGCACAGTGGTAAAAGATTACTACCGTGCGTCTTTCTTTTTATGATAAGTTGTATAAAAAAGCTCTATAAATGGAAGGAGGCCGGTACTTTCGTACCGGCGCGTATGAAAAAGAAAAATATTTATAGAAGACTTTCATCTTCTACAGTTACTAATATAACGAATAAATGTGAGAGAAATGTGATGCAAATTTTAAAAAATTGTTAACTTATTAAAATTTCTTCCATGTTCCCTTGAAGAATAAAAGCATCAGTGGGAAGATTTCAAGTCGTCCGGCAAGCATGTCAAAAATCATGACACATTTGGATAAATAAGAGAAGGAACTGAAATTTCCCATAGGACCTACGATTTCCAAACCAGGACCGATATTATTCAAAGTAGCGGTCACGGCAGTAAAATTTGTCACAAGATCAAAATTATCCAGTGAAATCAGCAAAACAGATACTGCGAAAATTATCAGATACAGTGTTATATAAATATTAGTTGATCTTAAGATATCGTGTCCGATAGTCTTATTATCCATCTTGATTTTTTTGACAGCATTTGGATGCAGATATAACTGGAATTCTTTTTTTGCAGCTTTACACAGGATAAGGATTCGGGAAACCTTGAGTCCTCCGCCGGTACTTCCGGCACATGCACCAACAAACATCAGAAGTACGAGAATTGTTTTGGATAAAGCCGGCCATTGGTTGAAATCTGTACTGGAGAAACCGGTTGTTGTAATGATTGATCCAACCTGAAAAGCTGCCTGCTGAAAGGCTTCGCCAAGATTTCGGAACAGATGTGACGTATTGAAAGCTATAATTACAATAGCGGCAAGAATGATTCCGAAATAATAACGTACTTCTTCGAATTTAAATGCCTGCATAAATTTTTTGGTAAGAAACAGATAATATGCAGAAAAATTGACACCAAAAAGTATCATAAAAATTGTTGTTATAATCTGACAGTAGACACTGTAGCTTCCCATACTGTCATTAACAATACCAAATCCACCAGTACCAGCGGTACCAAAAGAAATACACAGAGTATCAAATAATGGAATTCTTCCGAGAAGAAGCAGTACAATCTGCAATAATGTCATACCAATGTAAATGGTGTAGAGAATTTTTGCAGTGTCCTGAACTTTTGGAACCAGCTTGCTGACAGAAGGACCAGGGCTTTCTGCTTTCATAAGGTTCATATGATAGCCTCCGGCAAGTGGAAGCAGAGAAAGCAGAAATACCAGTACGCCCATACCTCCGATCCAGTGCGTAAAGCTTCTCCATATAAGAATACAATGAGGAAGAACTTCGACATCCGTGAGGATACTGGAACCGGTGGTTGTAAATCCGGATACGGTCTCAAAAAGTGCATCTATCGGATTTGGAATCGAAGAGCTTAGAACAAACGGAATGGCACCAAAAATACAAAGTGCAAACCAGCTCAAAGCTACTGCGACACAGCCGTCTTTCGTATAAAAAACTTTATTTCTAGGTTTTTTGAAAGTCAGTGGAACTCCGACAACAAGGCAGATTACCATGGAAATCAGAAATGCAAAAAGATCATTTTCATGGTAAATAAGTGCGGTGATACAGGGGAGTATCATAAAAATTGCCTGAAAGTTACATACCCAGCCGACAATATAAGCGATTATTGGAAAATTCATCTGTACACACTCCTTTTAGGCAAGGATATCGCGGATATCGCGAAGACCTTTGTGAGTAGTAACGATGATCACATTGTCACCAATCTGAATGGAATCCTGACCTCTTGGAATGCGGACAGTTCCCTCACGTGTAAGGCAGCAGACGAGGAGATTGTTTTTCAGATTAAGCTCTGAAAGAGGAATTCCTACGACCGGTGAATTATCCCGAATGATAAATTCAAGAGCTTCTGCCTGACTGTCGAGAATATGATACAGAGTTTCTACGTTACTTCCGATAGTGTTCTGCATAGCGCGCACATAGCGGAGAATAGAGTCGGAAGTAATATATTTTGGATAAATTACGCTGCCGATATCAAGATCATCAATGACATCCTTGTATGGAAGACGGTTTACTTTTGCAATCAGCTTTGCCTGAGATATTTTTTTGGCAGAAAGAGACAGAAAGATATTCTCTTCATCCATGTTTGTAAGAGTAACGAAGGATTCTACAGTAGGGAGTCCTTCTTCCATAAGCAGAGCATGGTCTGTACCGTCACCACAGATGATCGTGGCATCCGGAAGCATTTCACTGAGTTCTTCACAACGTGCTTTGTTTTTGTCAATAATTTTGACACTGATCTTCTGGTCAGCCAGGCTCTTGGCAAGATAGTAGGAAATCGTACCACCGCCAATGATCAGTGCGTTTTTAACCTGATGAGTCTTCAGACCGATTTTTTTGAAGAAAAGAGTCGTGTTTTTTGGTGTGGCGATGATAGAAATCAGATCACCATTGTGAACCAGATGGTCACCACCCGGAATACTTAAAGTTGTTTTACTTTCAATTGCACAAAACAGAATATCACAGCGATATTTGTCTGTGATCTGAGAAACAGACATTCCATCCAGTCCGAATTCAGGGAGAACTTTAAACTTGAGCAGTTCTACGCGTCCTTTTGAGAATGGATCAATCTTGACAGCGGCCGGAAAGCGAAGAAGTCTGGAGATTTCCCGGGCAGTTGCCAGTTCCGGATTGATGATCATGGAAAGACCGAGTCGTTCCTGAATAAAACCGATTTCTTTACTGTAAACAGGATTACGCACGCGGGCAATAGTCTGACAGTGTCCGGTTTTCTGTGCGATCAGACAGCAGAGAAGGTTTAATTCATCAGAAGCAGTAACAGCAATCAGGATATCAGCTGTTTTAACACCTGCTTCCATAAGCGTATTGATACTGGAACCATTTCCAACAATACCCATGGCATCAATATTTTCTGTAAGATTGTTAATAACGTCAGCATTTGTGTCGATCAGAGTTAGATCGGTATCTTCTTCCTGCAATTGTTCTGCAAGGGTGCTTCCAACTTTGCCGCATCCGACAATTATAATATGCATGGTTTCCTCCATAAATAAAAATATAATAGTATAAGCGTATTCATTATATCACTGAATATAGGTATTTGAAACAGATAAAATAGTTTTTGTCCTAAAATCGTGATATAATTCGTAAGTAGAACCGAAATTAAGAAAGAAAAGGAGCCTTTTTTATGGATACAGTTAATGAAACTGTCAGTAAGGTAGATGAAGGTCTGCAGGAGATGGGAATCGGAGGTGTGAAGGACAGCCTTCGAGATCTGCTGGATTTTAAACAATATATGGAAAATCAGATGCCGGCACTTATGGGATTCTGTATAAAAGTTATTCTTTCAATAATTGTTTTCTTTGTAGGACGTAAGATCATTCAGTGGATTCTGAAGATTATGAGACGCTCTCTGGAAAAGGCAAACGTGGATGCCGGAGTGATTCAGTTTGCTTCTTCGGCAGGTAAAGCAATATTGTATATTTTGCTCATCATTAATATTGCCGTGAGTCTTGGGGTAAAAGAATCATCTGTAGCAGCACTGCTTGGTACAGCTGGTGTTACAGTAGGACTGGCATTGCAGGGAGGACTGGAGAACCTTGCAGGCGGGGTATTACTGCTGCTGTTTAAACCATTTGTGGTAGGGGATTATATTATTCAGAATCAGGCAAATGGCTGTGAAGGTACTGTTTCCAAAATTGAAATCTGTTATACAACACTTCTGAGTATGGACAACAAAAAAATCGTAGTACCGAATGGAACATTGTCAAACAGTACGATTATCAATGTAACAGCGAAGGAAAATCGAAAACTGGAAATTAAAGTCGGGATTTCCTATGAAGCAGATATCCGGAAAGCTCAGAAGATTCTTGAAAAGATTCTCAGAGAAGATCCGGACACAAAGAGTGACACAGGAGAAATGGTTGTATTTGTCGATGAACTGGCAGACAGTGCTGTGATCATGGGACTGAGAGTGTGGGTGCCGACAGAAAGATACTGGCCGACAAAGTGGCGATTGAATCAGCGGATCAAAGAAGAATTTGATGCTAATGGAATCGAAATTCCATATAATCAGATGGATGTTTATGTACATCATCGTCCGTAGTAAGATTTATAAAGTAGCTTAATAAAAAGACGAATGTAAACTTACAAGTGATAAAAGGTTGACATATGACGGGGACTGTGATAGTTTGTTAAACAGATAACAGTTAAGTTTTTATCATGAGGAGGAAAGAATGAGTACAATAGCAGCATCCAGAAGTAAAACGTATGACATTGTTTATATTGCCGTATTTGCAGTGATTATGGCAATCTGTTCCTGGATTTCCATTCCGGCAGCAGTTCCATTTACTTTGCAGACATTTGGTGTTTTTATAGCAGTAGGAGTTCTCGGGGGAAAAAGAGGAACTCTTTCTGTACTGGTGTTTATTCTGCTTGGAGCAATCGGTGTGCCGGTGTTTGCAGGATTTTCCGGTGGAATTGGGGTTCTGGCAGGAACTACCGGCGGATATATCATAGGATTCCTTTTTTCAGCGCTTGTCATGTGGGCAATGGAAAAACTTCCAGGTAAAAAATCAGTAATACAGATTATATCCATGGGTGTAGGGCTGCTTGTATGCTATGCTTTTGGAACCGCATGGTTTATGGTGGTTTACAGCAGAGCAAATGGAGCAGTTGGTCTCGCAACAGTTCTTGGATGGTGTGTGATTCCATTTATCATTCCGGATATTATTAAGATTGTGCTGGCTTATGGACTTTCCAGAAAGCTTCGTAGATTCGTAGCATGATACGGTTAAGACCTCATCACGGAATGTGTCTTGCATATTTTGAAGGAAAAGGATACAGTGATGATTTTACTGTGAATATGCAGAATATGCTTGATTTTTTTGAAAAAGGTACGGATGTGGAACTGGTAATAGCCGGTGATGAAATATGCAAAGTCTGCCCAAACTTAAAAGAAGGTATCTGTGTCAGTGCCGGATTGGTTGAAAGATATGACAGAGAAGTGTTAAAAGCATGTAGGCTGGATGAGAAAAATCAAATGACTTTTCGTGAGTTTGTGGACAGTGTACAGAAAAACGTGATCGATACGGGAAAACGAGTAGAAATCTGTGGAAATTGTCAGTGGAATGATATTTGTGAAAATAAGCAGAGCAGATGGAAATTAAATAAGTAAAATGAAAAGGCATCACAGACAGATCTATCAGATTTATCGTCGGTGGTGCCTTTTGTGACTCATTTTGTGGTGCGTTCCGCGAAGAACAGGACGATCAGTGCCCCGATAAAGGCAGAAATCGTAGCAAAGAGCAACATGGAATGTACACCCGCAAAATCAATCAGTGCTCCGCCAAGGAGAGAGGCAAGGACACTGCCAAGTGTATAAGCCATGGTGAAATAAGCCTGTCCTTTAATGACATCTTCCGGTTCCATGATTGCGTTTACATAATATACAGAAGCAGCAGTCATCAGGCCCCAGCCGAGCATCTGGAAGACCTGAACGCCATAAAATACAGGAATCCTAGGAGCAAGCAGAGTACAAAGCGCTTTTAGTGTAAAAAAGATTCCGGCAATTTTTATCAGAATATCACAGCGGAATTTTCTGATGATATATCCAAAGAGGAAAAGTGTAGGCAGTTCACATATTGCAGCAATGGCTGAAGCAGTTCCCATTTCTGCACTTCCGCCTCCTTTTGCCTGGGCAATCTGAAAATTGAAATTATTCAGAAGTACATGACTGAGGTAAATAAAAATACATCCTAGCAGAACCAGTGAAAATCGTTTGTATTTTTTGAAAAAAATAAATGGATTACTGGTTGCTTTTTTATTTGTGACATCAGTGTCCGAGGAGACTGCATTTACTCTGGAGAAAGGAAAGTGTGCAAGAACTCCGAGTGTCAGAAGCGTGAGAAGTGTCACAGAGGCAGGGATAGAAAATGGACCGGATTTAACCGTGATAAGTCCAAGAACGTAACAGATGCATGCATATGCAACCGATCCCATCCCACGTGCAAGTCCGAAGTTGAGAGCATGTCCCTGGTTGATACTTTCCATACCCAATGAATTGATGAAAGGTGTCAGCAGCTGCAGCAGGGCAATACTGGAACCGTAGAGAAGTCCGGTAAGTATGAGAGAATGGGAAAAAAACAATCCAATTCCAAGAATCAGCTGAAGAATATACATCAGCTGGATCAGTTTTTTCAGAGAAGGACTTTGCGGCTGGTCAGCGTAACTGGCAAGAATCGGCTGAAGGAAAGCGGAGAGAATCCCGGCCAGGGCAGCAATGATGCCAATCTGAGTATTTGTAAATCCTCCGGACAGAAGATAAAATCCGGAAAAACTCATGATTGCAGCAAAATACATCCAATACAGACCCTGAATGGCGGCATAGGGAGCAGTTAGATTTTTAGAATTAAAAGATGACATAGTATTTGGAACTCCTTTGTATAAATTATATTTATTATACACATAACAGAGTAATGGATAAAGTACAAAATGCTTGCAGATTCTCTTTTTTTGTCTTAAGATAAATGACAGAAAATGCTTGCGTGTAAAGGAGAAAATTAAATTATGAAGAAAAAAATAGATGTATTTGAACACATGGGAGAAATTCTCAAGGGAGTAAAGAATGGTGTCCTGATTACCGGTAAGGCAGATGACAGAGTGAATTCAATGACAATTTCATGGGGAATGGCCGGTATCGAATGGGGAAAACCAGTATTTATCACATTTATCAGAGAAAGCCGTTTTACAAGAAGTTTTATTGAGAAAAATGGTGAGTTTACTGTAAATATTCCTATTGATGACAGTGCTAAAAATATTTTGGCTTTCTGTGGATCAAAATCAGGAAGAGAGGTTGATAAGGCAAAAGAACTTGGATTGACATATGAAGAACCGGAAATGATTTCTGTTCCGGGAATAAAAGAACTTCCTCTGACTTTGGAGTGCAGGGTTGTTTACAAACAGACACAGGATACCTCTGCAATGACTGAAGAGAACAGAGATAAATTTTATCCGCAGAATGTAGACAGCCTTTTTACAGGTTCAAACAGAGATACTCATGTAGCGTATTATGGAGAAATCGTAAACGCATATGTGATTGAGTAAGAAATACGGCAGTACTGACAGGAATGCAGCTCCCCGATGGGGAGCTGTTTTTGAAAAGCTTATGAATTCTTGCAGGATGCTTCACATGGACAGTCAAAGTCCGGGTTGAATGCATAGAAATTTTTGGCGTCAAGCTGTTCCTGTACAGAACGAAGTGCCTCACCAAAACGCTGGAAGTGTACAATTTCTCTTGCACGGAGAAAGCGGATAGGATCAGCAATTTCCGGAATGTCACGTACTACCCGGAGAATATTATCATAGGTGGCACGGGCTTTCTGTTCAGCGGCAAGATCTTCAAAAAGATCAGTGATCGGATCTCCTTTGCTCTGGAATTCACATGCATTAAAAGGAATTCCACCGGCAGCCTGCGGCCATATGCCCACCGTATGGTCTATATAATACGGACCTAATCCACTTTTTTCAATTTCTTCCATAGAAAGGTTTTTTGTGAGCTGATGGACAATTGTGGATACCATTTCCAAGTGAGCCAGTTCTTCAGTTCCAATATCATTGAGCACTGCTGTTGCCATACGATTAGGCATTGCGAATCGCTGGGAAAGATATCTCATAGATGCACCAATCTCGCCATCCGGTCCACCGTATTGCAGTACCCTATAAATTACGATATGATGATATCAAAGTACATCTTACCGGTTTTTTTATCATATACGATCTGTTCCACGATTGTCCGGATCAGATTGCCTTTTTCCTCATAGCCCACATCTGGGTCCTTGAGCACATCATTCACAGATCTGATTTCTTCCAGTATCTTTTCTCTGTCGATAGGCAGCTCCTTCACAGACTGTAGGTTCTGGAGCTCCTGTTCCAGGCGATGCCGGCTGTCAGCCAGACGCATCTTGTTATCCTTATATTCCTCAAGAGTATCAATTCCATTCTCGTATGCATCTCGGATTCTGCCCTCTTTGACAGAAAGCCTAGACAGTTCTCTCTGCAGTTGTTCGATAGCGGCAGTGTTATCAACCGTAGACCGACTCTTGCGGACATAAGAGAAGTCAGCTCCGGCAAGAATCTCGTCAAAGTAATTGATCACAGCTTTTTCTGCCTCTTCAATGCGGATGGCAGAGCTTCCTTTATGGAATCCCTTCGCATACTTCCAACACTGAAAATAGGAATAGCTATTAGAACCGCTGCGTGCAAGCGTACCTCCGCAGACAGAACATCTGAGAAGACCAGATAGCCAATGTTTGCAGGCAGATACACTCCGCGCCTTTGCAGGCCGATGCCTGGCTGCAATCAGCTCCTGACGGTGCTGAAAGCGTTCTTTCGACAGTCTCACTTCATGCGACCCTTCGAATTCAATTCCATTCCATGTGACGGTGCCACAATAGAAAGCATTCTGCAGGATACGAGTCACAGTCCGACGCTCGAATTGAGTACCACGCCTGGTCCGATATCCCAGATCGTTGCATCTTCTTGCAATCGCAGTCGGATCCAGATTACTATTATCGTACAGATCCATAATAAGTGCGACGATAGCATACTCGCCTTCATCAATCACAAAAGGCTTTCCGCCACCGACAGCTCTGTAGCCAAGAGACGGTACAGACTGGTATCCATGCTGCAGAGCTTTTTCCTTCATGCCGCGCAGCACCTCGCCGGACAGGCGGATGGAATAGTATTCATCCATCCATTCTATGATTCTTTCGATCAGACTTCCAAAAGGACCATCTATAAGTGGCTCAGATACACTGACTACATCGACATTATCCTTCTTAAGCATGCTTTTATATACAATAGACTCTTCCTGGTTCCTGGCGAATCGAGAGAACTTCCAGACCAGGATCACGTCGATCGGATGCGAAGACTGCTTCGCGAGCGCGATCATCCTCTGGAATTCCGGACGCTTCAATGCATGCCGCCCGGAGACACTTTCCGAAAAAATAAATTCACTGGGTACAATGATGCTATTCTTCTTAGCATATTCTAACAACAGACGTCTCTGAGCATCCGGAGAGAGATCTGTCTGATCATCTGTCGAGACACGCACATAGAGTGCACCTACACGATTTTCCATGATATCACCTCTTTAATTTATGCAAAATTGGTATAAAAAATACACCTTTGCAGGTGTTGGAAACTGTGCTATAATTCTCTTGTCTAGGGAGAATTGTAGCATAGTGTGAACAACTGCAAAGATTTTCTTAAAAGCCGTCTCGGTACGCCAATACTGAGGCGGTTTTTGCTTTATTAAAGAATAAAACGTAAAAGACCTCGTATTTCTACGAGGTCTTCACATAATAAACTTATATCTTCTTTGATGCCCCTAGGGCGATATTTAGAAAAGATTTTCTCTTTTCTGTTAGTTTATTATAGTTCATATTATGCTCGTAGTCAATGAAAATATTCCACGTTTTAGATGGCTATTTTCCGAAAATATATAAACTTTTCATTTTTTCATTGATTTTTTCCATATTTTCTTCAGATAAAGAAATCCCAGATAATACTCCTTTGAGATCCTTTGGGTCAAAAATACGTATTTTGCTAATAGTAGTAATTTGGTTTACTAAAGCAATGCTTCCTTCTTTCATTCGCGATATTTCAAGACCGATTTTGTTTAAATAATCTAGTTGCTCTTTATTGTGCTGTCTTTTTTGCTTCCACATCTGCTGTAGTTCGTTGGAAGCATCTAGGTATTTTTGAGCATCAGACAGTTTTTGCTCAAATTTTTGAGGGTCTAATTCACCTGATTTTAATTCATTTGCTGTTTGAGTTGCAAGATCGACCAATGTCTGAAAAAGTTCCAATTCTTTTTCGATTTCTTCTTGTTCTTCTGTTAATGCTTTGAAAATGGTATCGTATTTTATTTTTAAAGATCGATATATTTCGTTTCCGAGAGCTACACTGTTGAAATGAACTTGTTTTTCATCCTTTATTGAGGTAAGAGGAATAACTGTTACGACGGGCGAGTTATGGGCATTATTGTTATCTAAAACTATACCATAGTGCAGCCCGCCATATTCGGCACCGATGTTGAAACCAAATTTGACTTTAACAATATTTCCTCTCTTGTAAGAAATATTTCTGGTAGGTTCAAATTCTTCTTCGAAATTAATCATTCTAACATAATCTTTAATCCAGTAGGAAAGCAAGTTGGCTTTTTTTAAACGCTGCCCGCTAGGATCATTAATAAATCCTTCTAACATATAGTTTAATTTTTTTATAGCCTGTTTCTTATTTTGGATGACATCTTCTTTTGAAAAATCTGTAGACAATAGACAACCCTCCTAATTATGTATTTTCAATTCTATTAGTTTTTGATGATACCCAGTCATTCTTGATATCTGCTCAATAGTAAATTCTCTATACTCCTCAAGAAACGAATCAGGAAGCAACAGTTCCATTGCGAACTTGTTGGCTTCGATTTCCTTTTTGGAATTCAGTAAAAGTGTTTTGTTTCGAATAAAATAACAATTTTCCTTCCGGTGCAGGAGAGCATGACCGAGCTCATGAGCCATGACCAGACGTTGTTCGTGTTCCGGAAGATTTTGATTAATGAATATGTAGCGGTGATTTTTCAGGAACATATAGCATCCTTCGAACTGCAGGTCACAAATCTGGTATAAAATACCCAGTTGATCAGCAATAGCAAAAGGGTCTGTTGTTCCTGTTTTTCGTTTGTAGTAAGAAACAATTTTCTTGATATTACGATTCAAGCAATCCACCTACTTTTTGTACTTCTTAGGAGTGTACTTCTCTTTGTTAATAATCTTTAATCTCTTCAAAGCAATTTCCAATTCATCCCGGAACAGCTCCGCGGCTTCCGGACTCAATTCCTCACCGTTGTAGCTTGCAGGACCATCTTCACCAGAGGTAAGTTTTTCCATGATATTGTCCAGATCTTTAGCGATGTCACGATTGTCTCTAGGAGTAAGGTCTTGAGAAGCGGAGACATCTTTTCCGGTCATGAGATAGTCAATGGTTACACCAAAGTAATCTGCTATTTTCTGCAATGTTTTAGTTGTGGGCGTACTTCGACCAGATTTCCAGTTGCTTAACGCTGTTTGAGTAACACCGGCTTCTTTTGCAACTTTGTAGGAAGTAACACCGTTCTTTTGTAGAAGTTGCTCAAATACTTCATACATAAATTGTGCTCCTTTCACAAAGATAGCATACTTTCACAAAAGTTAGTAAAAATACTTGACTACTAACGAAAAAAGATGTATTATTTGCTTACGAAAACGAAAGCAATTATAAAAAACACTTTCGAATGTGAAATGCTTTCTTTTATAAAATGCGGTAGTTTTATGATTGAAAGTATATCACAGCTCGAAAGTAATTGCAAGAAAATATACTTTCGTAAGGAGGTGTAAATTTGTACGAAAAATATAGCGCGTTATTAGAGAAAGTGAACAAAACATCGTATCAGGTATCGAAAGAGACAGGGATAAGTCAAACTGCTTTTTCGAATTGGAAAACTGGGAGATCAGAACCGAGCTTAGAAAGTTTGAAGCGTTTGGCGAGATATTTTGATGTGTCAATCGAATATTTTTTATCAGACCAGAAGGAGGCAAGTTAAGTGAGAGAAAAGATAATCCTTACGATAATTTTTATTGTAGGATTTGTCGCAACACTTGCCGTGACAATATTGAAGATAATGGCACTGGTAAATATTGCGACAATGTAATCATGGGATGAACTTGCTGATAAGATCAGCTACTTCGAGTAGCAGATTTTTATATCGGTTTTCCATGTAAACAATTCCAGAATCTGAAATCGAAATATTAAAAGCTATGTTATCAGCCCAGTTGCATACGATTGCACCTGCACGGCTAAGCTCTCGACAGGTATCATCAACATCTTCGAATGACCATTTTGGAATTAATTTTTCATGAATTACATGAGAAGTACCCCAACGATTTGCTTTGGATTTTGATAATCCGGACTCCCGTTTGGCTAAGTAATCTTTATATAGCAGACAAAGGATTACTTTGGCATCTTTGGTAAGTATGTTATCCATAGAAAAGCTCTCCTTTCATAGTACTCAGGCATGGCAGTGCCCTGTAACACAAGAATAGGAGCAGAAGAAAAGAAAGTCAACAGCAGATTGTAGAAGTCTGTTGTCAAACCAGAAAGGAGCGTAGACAGATGTTTTTTCGAAAAAATAAAACAGAACCGAGTATCAGACAATATCCACCGGCATTTAATGATGATCCACCATGCTTACATGTCACAACCGACTACGCAGATAATAAGATCTTTTCCCGAGAGTTACATATCGCTTTATCGGATCGCGACTGGTGTGAATTTGTAAAACAAGATTTTTACCCTCAGTTAATTGAATGGGTTCGTCATTTGGAAAATGCCGAAATTCCACATAACATTGAAAAATACTACTCAGATACTGGCAGCATTTCGGTGGCTGACCAGATAAAATCAGCCGCCGAAATGGTGGGAAAAACAGGACTCAAGTGTGTTCCGGATTCTGTAATCCACCAGAAATAACTTTGAAATTGGGCTTAATATCAGTCTTTTCTAAATCAATAATTCCATAGCTGTCAAGAAGCCGTAACGTAAGACCTGTTGCTAAAGAGACAGATGTGGTTGCGATTATAGAAGCAAGTTGCGATGAAATAACATTAATATCTTGGGAAAAATCAATTTGAGAAAGCATGGTCTCGATTTGCTTCGAATTAGAAGAAACCAGAGATAAGGTATTATCCATAATAAATTGATTGAGTTCTTCAGATGTCATAAATTATCATATTCCTTTCGTAATACTCGGACATGGTGGTGTCCTGTAATACAAGAATAGGAGCGGAGGAAAAGAAAGTCAATATTTTTGTCAAACCAGAAGGAGACAAGTTGAAGTGCGAGAAAAGATAATCCTTACAATAATCCTCATTGTGTGGCTTGCTGCAATGTTTGCCATGGCAATACTGAAGATAATGGCATTGGTAAATATTGCGGCAATATAACAGAAAGAGGTGAGAAAGACGCAGAGAAGGGAGAGACTACTCAAAATCACATCAGAATTGATGGAAGTATTAAATGCTAAGAATATATCTCCTGATGAAGCAGAAAGTGTAACAAGTATGCTGGAAAGGACAGTAAAAGAAAGCAACGAAAAAACTGTGAAAAGATATATGGAAACTTCTGTATTTCATGGAAGTTCGCCAGAAGGATAAAGGAGTGAGCAATGAAATGAAATATAAGGAATGGGAAAAACAAAGAGCTGCCGCACTGGAAGCGTTCCGGGAATTTTTAAAAACACTTCCAGGAAATGGATTTACACTGCGACAGTTGGAAATGATCGGAAATGAAGCAAAAAATGAAGTTGAAAATGTCATTACCGATATTAAAGAAAAATTAGTACTTACTGAAGATCTGACTGACCTTCTGAAATAGAATCACGGATTTTCTTCAGAAGTCTGCGATACAAAATTGCAAATTCAAAAGCATTATTTTCAGTAATTGCTTCACCACGAAGCTGATAGTCGTGGATTGCGGCATGAACAGCAAGGTCGTGAGTACGTTGCTCAATGCTGATATCTTCGTACATAAAAAATATTCCTCCTTTCTTAAAACTCAGGCATGGCAGCGCCCTGTAATACAAGGATAGGAGTAGAAGAAAAGAAAGTCAACAGCAGATCACAGAATACCTGTAGTCAAACTAGGAGGCGAGTTGAGTATGGACAAGATGATTCTCGAAATTAATAGAGCTATAGAAAGAAAGTATCAGGACATTAAGGAAACTGGAAAGATATACAGTGGAATCAAATCACTTTACGAGACTATAGCATGGGAAAATCCACAGCTGGCAAGTTACGTTAGACAAAAGATGATGAAAATGGCAGAAGCAAATGGCGACCTGCCGTAAACCAGATCGCCGAGGAAATTATTTGTTTTGTCAAACCAGAAGGAGGCGAGTTGAGTATGTTAGAAATAGCTGTAATAGCAATATGTATTCCGGCCGCAAAATTACATCCCGCATAGTTTCAGATAAAATTACTGAAAAAGTCTATGGAGATGCTCATAAAGAACCGCTGGACGAAGAATGGCGCAAAATAGAAAAACAGGGTGATCGCTCAATGTTCCTTTCAATGCTGGCATTTTATGTGTCCATTAGCGTACTTGTTCTCAAGGTGCTACTAAGGAATATTCCGTAATTAGCGATTTGGTATAGAGAAAGGAGCGTAGAGAGATGAAAACACATAAAAGAGTAAATACGATATCAATCTTCCTTTCGGCTCTCTTGTGTGCTCTGCTTAGAGCAACCGGAAAGCTAGAAGGAAACTTCGAATTTTCTCAGACATATATGCTGCTGTATTTATGCATCAGAAGTATTTTAGAAGAGAACTAATAAGTGTTTTGAAACAGGAGGGGACAATGATTAACTACATTATCTTAGCCAGTGTTTGGGTAATCGCACTGGTATGTTGGAGAATAGCAAAAAAAATAGAACCTGAAATGGCAACCGCTTATCTGGTGTATGTATTGATTATATGCATATTAGTTACAGCGTTTGGAGTAAGTCACTTATCGCAGGTTTAATTTGTTCGAGTAAAGCTGTGGCATTATCAAAATCTGAAATTATAATAGCAGAATTAATGTCAATCATAGCTTTAGCAAGATGATCAGGAGCGTAAACAAGCGCGAGAAAATAATATTCACCGTAATCTTTTCGAGATGGGCCGTCGGCATAATGAATGCATTTTCCTGCGTATCTAAGGTACTTCTCAAAAATTGAACGAATGTAGTAAGTGGTATTTTCGAGATGCTTTTGTTCAAGCTCCATACGTTTAAGCTTAAGTTGATAACGATTATTAATTATTGCAGTTGCAATGGGAGAAATAATAGCAGCAATAGCGAGAATGGTAGTAATTGTAATCGTGAGATCGATTTTCATAAAAGCTCCTTTCGTTCTGCTTAAATATGACAGTGCCCTGTAATTACAGAATAGGAGCGGACGAGTAGAAAGTCAATATTTTTGTCGGATCAGAAAGAGGTGAAACATATGGAAAGAGAAGAATTTCCGGAAAAACCATATCATGAAATTCTGGAAAAAAACAAAGCTGCAGATGAAATCGTAGATTTGGATTTTAAGAAAAAAACAACAGCCTTTGAAGGCACAATAACACTGGAACCTTGCGAAAAAACAAGGACTGTCGAGTTTTGCATTACGATTCGACCTATTCCTTAGATAAAGATTCAAGAATAGAACAAACATTTTCTTCGGCTATATCAGATTGCTTGATGTAGTCGCTCAAAGATAAAACTATAAAGAGGGAATAAAAAAGGAGAAAAAATGCTGATTAATGTAAAAGGAAAAACAGAAGCGTTACAGGATCTGGAAAAAGCAAAAAAGCTGATTGACGAAGCTGTGAGGATTCTGTACCGCGTGCCAACAAAAATTGAATTTGAGGTAAGCGGTACAGAAAAAGAATCAGGTACTATTCAACCTGATCCAGGTAATCAATAATTTCAGAGAACATATAGTGACAATTTCTGGAAAGAGTGTCAAAAAGACTCTGATATTCAGGTGAAATAGAAGGATCACTGGTCATTTTTTGAAACTCTGCAGAATAATAGTCGAGATGTTCGCGAAGATCGTTGATTGTGATTTTTTCCATAGAAATCACTCCTTTCGAATTTACTCGGGCATGGCAGTGCCCTGTAAAATCAGTATAGGAGAACACAACATAAAACACAATATGCACAACCAGAATAGACAGAAATCGAAGAAAAAGGAAAGAGGTGAACGCGATGCCGAGAAAAAAGAAAGCATAAAGCGAAAGGCCTCATACCATACAAATAGGGGGAGGTGATCCAATGGAATATATCACCAGAATCAAGGTCAATGGCGAGAGAAAAGAGATCTCGCCAGAGGAAGCATCAGAAATCCTCAAAAAAACAGTAGAGAGAGCACTGGAGGCAATGTATGAGAAAAAAGTTGAAAAAGCCGGATAGAGGAATCTGGAAGATCAGATTCGCTGATGGTACCGTAGGAATCTGCCTGGGTACACATGAAGGAGCTGCAGAGATCGCAGAACTAAAGAAAGACCTCTATGGAGGCAATTACATAATAGAGGGAGGTGAAAAGTGTGAAAGAGCTTAATCTCTCACTGATGCTCAGCACCATAGTGGCAAGTCTTCCAATCTGGGAATGGGATTCGCAGTTAGCCTTCCTGACAGGTGTAGCCGCACTTACAATAGTCATTATGATGCTGATCATATGGTTGAATGAAAAGAAAAAGAACCTCGTAGCTGCAACTACAAAGGTTCGGTAAATAATTAGGTGCTGTATGAAAAAACATCTGAATTCAGTATATCATACAGCACCTAATTGTCAAGAGACAAGCAGGAAATACCTGCTATATTTTTGACTCTTTTTTCGAGATCCGGGAGGGCGAAACCTCTCTTTGGGGCTCGATCAAGCGTATTAAACTTAGGACAAGAGGTGCTTATGGGACACAAGACGGAAACAGGATATGTAAGGGAGATATGGGATTTTGGAGATACTCTGGAAGTGGAAGAGAAACATACCGGAAGGTTCGGAGCTCCCCTACAGAAAAGAGAGAAAAAAAGAAAAGCTACTCCTGAGGAGATTGCAAAGCACAACCAGTGGAAGAGAGAGAGGGATGTAAGGAGGTTGATTAAGTGGAATTTCCGCGAAAGAGATTACTGGATCACCCTCACATATCAAAGAGGAACCTGTCCAAAATGGAAGAAGATAAAAGAAGATCTCAGAAAGCTGATCAGAAAAGCCAGAGAGAAGTACAAGAAACAGGGGTGGACCCTGAAATATATATCCCGTATTGCCATAGGCGAAAGAGGCGGACCACACGTACATATTCTGATCAATCGAGAAGCCAATGAAGAGACTGCTACAGATTTGATCATTGCAGACCTGTGGGAGAGTGAAAAAGGACATGGACACGTGAATTTCACCACTATCTACGTTGAGGGAGGCTATAAGAAATTGGCAGAATACATCGTCAAACCTTTAGAGAAATGGGAAGAAGAAGAAATGAAACGCTACAGCTGTTCCAGAAACCTAATCCGCAAAGACCCAAAGAAAAAGGAAATCCGGAGAAGAGCTCTGATCAACAAGAACGGCCTCGTAAGAGATCCAAAATCACCAAAAGGTTACTACATAGACCGGGAATCCGTCAAAACTGGTATCAATCCAATCACGGGATATGCCTACCGGCATTACATCCTGGTAAAAATCAAGAAAAGAGATTAGATATGTGGAAAGTAGATATATACCTGGATACAGACAGTGCATACCAGGGGAAAAGACAGAGAAAATGCGGATATGTCCTTGCTACGATTCTTCGTGGCGAGGAAAAGACGAAAGAATCATTCGCGATTGTGAATGGTACGTATCATCAGACAACACTGCAGACTCTCATCGAAGCGCTTTCTCGCATGACCGCTCCATCTCAGATCTGCATCCATACGCAGGATGACTATGTGGCCAGCCGACTGACAAAATTAGAGGAAATGGCAGCTTCCGGGTGGATTGATACAAAAAAACAGCCGATCAAGAACCAGGAAGAGTGGAAGCAGATCTACAACTTGGTACATGCCTTTCCGGAGCCACACGAAATTGCCGCGAGATCTGAGAAACACAGTTATTCCACGTGGATGCAGGAGGAGATGAGAAAGAATGAATGTAGAAGAATTATGGGGGAAAGGGTGGAGCCTGCGCCCGGAGCAGAAACCGGAGTCAATGGAATACCTGGGAACCATAACTCGTGCAGGAGTTGACTATAAATATTACCGATCAGCGGAGGGAGAGATCTTGTACGACAGTATACCGCCGGGCGGTAAGCCGGAATGGATGCTCCGAGCCGACAAAATGACAAGAAAAAGATATGGCATTTAGCCAAATAAAATAAAAAGGGGAAAATGTATGAGAACAATATCGATTATCAATCTTAAGGGAGGAGTAGCCAAGACCACATCCAGCATTAACATTGCCTATATTCTTACAGCACGTGGATACCGTGTGCTTCTGGTAGATAATGACAAACAAGGGGATTGCTCACGTGGATTAAATCGCCGCACATCAGATGGCGACGGAATCGACCGGATTATGACAGACCGTCATCCGGACATGCAGAGCCTGATCCATGCCACAGATTACGAGAATCTGGACATCATCACGGCAAACCTCGGACTCTTGACCGCAAACATGGAAGTGACCATGGATAGAGTACGTCCGCAGCAGAACAGACTGAGAAAAGCGTTGCAGCAGATATCCGACCAGTACGACTTCTGTGTGGTAGACAATGCTCCGGATATCAATATCTCGGTAATCAATGCGCTGACTGCAGCCAATGACGTTCTGATTCCGGTCGAGGTCGACGATAACACTCTGGAAGGTATGAAGGAACTCTTGGAACAGATTGAAGAGGTCAAAGAAGAATTGAATCCGGAGCTGCAGAATGTGAAATGCTTTATATCGAAATACCAGAGACTTAACGAAGCACATACACAGGGAGCGGATGTGATCCAGGATTGCTATCCAACAATGGACACCAGAATCAGAGCTTCTGCGGTAGTGGCAAGAAGCACCTTTGCACGCATACCGGTTGCACTGTACAGTCCGCGATCTGCGGCAGCAGAAGACTATGAAAAGCTGGTAACTGAATATCTGAACATGATCGGAGGTGACGAGAATGGCGAAATTTGACCTTAAAGGAATGCTGTCTGAGCGTTCCACAAAGGAAATGGAGATTCCAGAGCAGAAAGAAGTATATCGTAATCCGGAAGACCTGATTCCCTCAGAAGATAATTTCTACAGCACAGAGGATATTGAAAAACTAAAACAGTCAATTAAGTGTCTTGGCATCCTGCAGCCGCTTCTGATCGAGAACAGAGACGGGAAAGATTATGTGATCGCAGGCCATTCCAGAAGAAAATGCTGCCTGCAGCTGATCGAAGAAGGAGAAGAACGGTTCAAAAAGATTCCGTGCGTATATAAACCAAAGATTGAGTTAATGGGAGAAGAAGATGAAATAATCCGGAAGATACTGGTTATTCAGTCAAATATATATCGCGAGAAGAGTGATTGGGAAAAAATGACGGAATCACTCAGGATGGAAGAACTGGTCAAAGAACTCCGAGAGAAGACTGAACTGGAAGGAAAGACCAGAGAGATTGTATCAGATCTCATCGGAATCTCATCCACACAGATTGGAAGATATCACAGTATCAGCTCAAATCTGTCAGAAAGGCTGATGGAAGCGTTTAAACAGAGCAAGCTGAATATTTCCACGGCAGCAGAGCTCGCCGGATTAAATGAAAAATATCAGACCGAAGCATGCAAGATTCTGGAAGAGACAGGGCAGATCACACTGAATGCAGCGAAGCTCCTGAAAGCTCAGCAGGAACAGGAAAGGAACATACCAGGTCAGATGACCATAGAAGAGGTGCTGCATCCCGCAAAACAACAGGAGATAGATACGGTCATTCCGGTAGATATCCAGATTGACAGGTTCTATGAATCCCTCCGGAAGAATGTCGAGACTTACATACGTCAATCCGATCTGAATATGGCCACATATATGCTTAGTGCCCTGTATGGCTCGGTACGTGTTCAAAACGGACACCTGAACTATCAGGGAAGTAAGAAAGGAATCATTTTTAATGCCGGATCCGATCAGGAAGAACTGATTGGTTGGAAGGATTTCTCAGAGAGACTGATAGCAAAATATGGCAAGAAGAAACAGGTAAAGATAGCACCGATAACAGAACAACGGCGAAACGAACTTTCGGCAACGGAAGCAGTAAAAGCTTTTTGCGGGGCTTTCCCGGATAAGCTGAAAACCATAATGAAAATATGCCGGATGCATAAAAACAATGGAGATGCCGCAAAAGAAGTACAGAAGACGTTTGCACCATATGGTTGGCAAGCGCACAGCGGATCAAAAGTAGACTATGTATTCGAGGGATTCCAGAATGGAGTAACAATCGATACAAAAGACGGCAGAGCACAAATGAAATACGGACGCCTGGTTGAAGAAATAAAGAATATTTACGATCCGTATTCTCCAGAATTCGACGACGATGAAGAAAAAACCGGAAAGTGCATTCACAGACCAGAATATGACTGCACACTCCAGGAAGCTCAGAAACTGGCAGAGGGAGATGGAGAAGGATGCAATGAGAAATGTTGCTGGAATTGTAAGGTGCATAGATCTTGCGCGTACGAATGTAATGCATCAGCGCATCGTCCGGAAGAGAGCTGCCAGCCGGCAGCAGAACCACAGGACGAAAAGCAGCACAATTCTTCCGACCATATCGGTGATTCCGCCGAGATGCTTCCGGAGAACTGGCCAGAATACCTGAAAGACATTCCGGTACCAACGGACACTGCACTTGCATCCTACCTGTACGACCAGGAGAAAGACCTCAAACAGATTCTGAGTCTCGAAAAAGAAGAACCGGGATTGCCGCACATGATGATTGTGCAGCAACAGATGGTAGTGGCTGGACTCAGACTCTTGAAGAACCACATCAAGAGTGCAGAAGAGCCAGAACAGCCGCCTCTGCCGGAAATGAAAAATAATGATCAGCGTAAAGAATGGCTAAGAAATCATAAAACGTGGGGACTCTGGTACACAGATCCTCACACCGGAGCACGGTACTACAAGTATGATTTTGATAACGGCGCACGCCTGATCGCGGAAGAATATGCTCCAGAACCGAAAAACGAAAACAGTTGGTGGGCACCAACGGAATCATGCTATCTGCATCTTGTGGTTGAATGCAAGAGTTATTGCAACCCCGGTATATTGCGCTAAATATAAGGTGT
>ERZ1026854.700-NODE-700-length-23041-cov-7.887888_pt1 | contig 23041 bp, 21 predicted proteins | sample MGYA00380157_ERZ1026854 | MGnify/ENA primary metagenome ERZ1026854 (study PRJEB33269, sample SAMEA4719793) | human gut metagenome | biome: human-associated habitat; feature: organic feature; material: feces | place: Cameroon | collected 2013-10 ... | reverse complement strand
GGCTTTATATCTCTCAACTTTTGTTGGGGATAACTTTATTATACGAGGAGAAAATCATGAAAAAAGCAATAATTGAAGCAAGCTTCGGAACGAGCCACCTTGACGCGCTCGAAAATTCCGTCCTTGCGCTGAAAAAAACGATAGAAAAAAGCTTTCCCGACTATGAAGTTTTCATCGCGCTCACGAGCAAAATAGTGCTTTCTGCGCTCAAAAAGCAAGGGGTAAATTTTGATACGGTCGATGAAATGCTTGACCGCCTGAAAAATGACGGCTTTGACGAAGTTATTATCCAGCCGACGCACATCATCTCGGGCATCGAATATGAGATGCTCACCGATGCGGCTGAAAAGTTCAAGGGCGATTTTGCGAGCATAAAGGTCGGCTCACCGCTCCTTGAAAGCAAGACCGATATGGAAAAGGTCTGCCGCATCATCGCGGAAAAGTTCCCAAATGAAACCGTCATACTTATGGGTCACGGCACGGAACATTCGGCGAATGAAGCTTACACGGAATTCCGCAAGGTCTGCACGGAGCTTGGCTTTGGCAATATTTACACGGCGACTGTTGAAGCAGAGCCGACCTTGGACGATGTTATAGGCGAATTGAAGCTTTGCGGAAAGAAAAAGGTCACAGTTATGCCGCTTATGCTTGTTGCAGGTGACCACGCCAAGAATGATATGGCAGGCGAGTGGAAAGAGCAGCTTGAAGCTTCGGGCTTTGGGGTGGACTGCATTTTAAAGGGACTTGGTGAATATCCCGAGATAAGGGAAATTTACTGCGAACATATAAAAAGTCTATAAAAATTGAAAGGATCAAGAAAATGAAAAAGGAAGTTTTAACGGCAGTAATGGCGGCAGCGATGCTCTTATCGGCAGCAGGCTGTTCATCATCAACGGCAGACACAGCAGCATCGGACACGGTTTCCGAAACTACAACGGCGAACAACGCAGGAATGGGCGGATTGAAAAACGCTGCAACAGCAGACAAGGTATCGGACGATGAAGCCGCTATCCTTGTAACGGGTGAGGATTATCCTCTTACGGTCCGTGATTATCTCAAATATGAAACGACTGTCGAAACAAAGCCCGAAAAGGTAGCAGTTCTTTCGGGAACGCCGCTCAACGTTTGGTATGACCTCGGCGGAAAGTCGATATGCACTTCCGATGTCAGCGATAATATCCGTCTTACCGAGGGTTATGAGGACGAAATAAAGGCACTTCCGCAGATAGGACCTGTTTATTCTATCGATATGGAATCGGTAATTGCACAGGAACCCGACCTCATAATTGCGCAGGTCGGAACGCAGTCCACACAAAGCTCGAAGCTTCGTGAAATGGGTTATAATGTTATCCAGACGCACATGAGAGGCTTCTCCGATGTTGTCGATACATACCGTGCATTCGGAAAGCTTCTCGGTCAGAGCGAGCTTGCCGAACAGCGCATCACGGAGCTTGAAAACGGCAAAAAGGAGATCACCGACAAGCTCCCCGATGATGATATTTCCGTTGTTATCCTTTATGTTACCTCGAAATCTCTCGCAGTAAAGCTTGACAACAGCATCGCAGGCGACATTGCGCAGATACTGGAACTTGACAACATAGCATCGGGACTTGCGCCCGACACGGTAGGTTCGGAAACAACTCCGCTCGATATCGAATACATCGTTGAAAAAGACCCCGACTATGTTCTTGTAACAACGATGATATCGAGCAATGAAGAGGCGAAAAAGACCGTTGAGGAACAGTTCGCATCGAACCCTGCTTGGAGTTCCGTAAACGCTATAAACGAGGGCAGAGTTATCTATCTCCCTCAGCAGTATTATCTCTATAACGCAGGCCCTTACTATGTTGATGCAATAAAGTATATGGCACAGAGCATTTACCCCGAAATATACGGAGAGGTGGAAGAAACATTCTGATGGAGAAAACTGCTTTCAGAGAAACGACCTCGTTCAAGATCATAGTCCTTGTCGTTCTTGCGGCGGCGGTAGTGTTTGCATTTATTCTCGGAAATGTAGTCGGAACGATGGATATTTCCGTTTCGGACATCGTGAACACTATCTCGGGCGACCATACGGGAACGAACAATAAAGTAATATGGAATATCCGACTTCCGCGAATGATACTTGCCGCTTTGGTGGGAATAAACCTCGCGCTCTCGGGTTCGATACTCCAAGGCGTTATGAAAAATCCGCTCGCCGACCCGTCCATTATCGGAATAAGCAGCGGAGCAGGTCTTTTCGGCATACTTATACTTGTAGTGTTTCCGCAGTGGCAGAACCTTGTCCCGATAGTTGCATTCGCAGGCGCAATGCTTGCGGCTGTGATAATCTATCTTCTTGCGTGGAAAGGCGGCATCGACCCGACAAGAATAGTGCTTTCGGGCGTTGCGGTATCGGAGCTTTTCGGTGCGGGAATTTCCGCAATACTCGTATTTTTCAGCGACCGAGTTCACGGCGCGCTCACGTTTATGAACGGCAGTCTTTCCTCACGAAGCTGGGGAGAGGTGAGGACGATACTGCCTTACACTATCGCAGGTCTGCTGCTTGCGCTCATCTTCGCCGACAAGCTGAATATACTCGTCCTCGGCGATGATACAGCAAGAGGACTTGGACTTAATGTTGAGCTTACAAGGCTTGGATTTACGGCACTTGCGGCGCTTCTTGCGGCATCTGCGGTAAGCGTTGTCGGTCTGCTCGGCTTTGTCGGACTTATCGTTCCGCACAGCATAAGGCTTATCCTCGGCAATAATTACAAGATAATGTTCCCTGCGACTGCGCTCCTCGGAGCGGCGCTTGTAATGCTGAGTGATACCTTTGCACGAACGGTTCTGAGTCCAACAGAAATACCTGTCGGAATAGTAATGGCAGTGCTGGGAGTTCCGTTCTTCCTGTATCTGTTAAGAAAGTAGGCGCTTATGGAAAAGACTATTTTATCTGTGAGAAACCTTTGCGCAGGCTACCGAAATTACCGTATCCTTGACGGGATAAGCCTTGATATCGAGCGCGGAAAAATATATTCCATAATCGGACCGAACGGCTGCGGAAAAACAACTCTTATAAGAGCGATGAGCCGAAATCTTCGTCCCGAAAGCGGAGAAGTTCTGCTTGACGGAAAGGATATTTTCCGCACGAATACAAAGCTTGTCGCACAGAAAATGGCTGTTTTGTGCCAGAATGATACGAGCATGAGCGACATAACCGTAAAAACGCTCGTCGAATACGGCAGATACGCCCATAAAAAATGGTGGGCAGGCTCGGACGGCGATGATAAAAGCATCGTTGAATGGGCGATAGAGCGCACGGGTATGACAAAGCTTCAAAACCGCAAAATAAACGCTCTCTCGGGCGGCGAAAGACAGCGAGCGAGAATAGCAATGGCAATAGCGCAGAAGCCCGAGATAATGCTCCTCGATGAGCCGACGACCTATCTTGATATTGCGCACCAGCTTGAAATAATGGAGCTTGTGGCGGCGCTCAACCGTGAGGAGGGGATAACCGTTGTAATGGTTCTCCACGATATGAACCACGCGGCGAGATATTCTGACGAGCTTGTTCTTGTCAACAACAGCAAGATACACACTATCGGCACTCCGAATGAGCTTATCGAAAACGGCGAACTGGAAAACGTTTTTTGTGTTGAAGCGGAGATACTTGCCGACACCGAGGACAATTCGCCCGTATTTTATGCAAAGAGGAAAAAGCAATGAAATTTACATTTATAACCGTTTCTGCGCCGTCGGTAAAATGCCTTATGAAAGCGGCAAGGGAAGTTCAAAAGCTTGAACCCGAGCTGCTTGACCTGCGGCTTTATTACGCGGTCACGGACTACGGAAAGGAAAAGACCGCGCGGCTCATCTCCGATATAAAGACATCAGATATGGTTTTCGTTGATCTTATGGGAAGTCCCGTTGAAACGATAAAAGCCGTTTATGAGGGACTTAAAGACTGCAAGGGTGACATTATCCCTTACGGCAATTCCGCGAGAGAATATATGAAGCTTGGAAGCTTTTCCACCGCTTCAATGAAAGCCTCGGGCGGAAAGAAACCCGATATGGCTGCGATGAAAAAGATGCAGTCAATGGCTGAGGCAATGGGCAAAATTATGCCCGGTAAAATGCGTGATATGCGTAATTATTCGCTTATATGCAAGTATTTTTACGTTGCTGACTATACGAATATCCTCAATATGCTGTACCTTATCCTGCGTGAATACGGCGGCGCAAAAAAGCTCCCGAAGCCGTCCGAGCCGAGGGAAGTTCCCGAAGCATCTGTTTGCAGAGCAAAGGATATGAAATATTACGGCAGCTATGAAGAATTTTCGGCTGATTTCCCGTTCGATGAGAAAAAGCCTGTCATCGCTCTTTTATACTACGGTCATATCTATCCAATGGATTATTCGGGCGCAGTAGGTGAGATCGCCGAGCGCCTGCAAAAGATAGCAAACGTCCTGCCTATCGCAGTTTCGGGCATGGACAGCATCAATGACGGAACGCTGAAAAAACTGCTGACGGAATTTTTGCCGAAAAAGCCCGAACTGATAATGAACTGTATGTCGTTCCGTTTGAGCGCAGGACCAATGGGCGGAAATATCTCCGCAGGAACGGATATGCTGAAAGAACTTAACGTCCCGTATCTGCACCCGTTCTTTATGTCAAGGCGCACGGAAAAGGAATGGCTCGATTCGGTTCAGGGCAGCACGCCCTCGGAAACTCTCATTTCGGTGATGCTTCCCGAGCAGGACGGCGCAGTTCTGACACTTCCCGTAGGTGCAAAGACCGAACCCGTTTATGACGAAGAGTTTGACGTTACTTCCGATGAGATAAAAATTATCGGGGAACGCCTTGAAGCGCTTGCCGACCGCGCGGAGAAGTTCATTTCGCTTCGCAGAAAGGCAAATTCGGAAAAGAAGATCGCGATAATATGCTATAATTATCCCCCCGGAGAAGCCAACGTTTTCGGCGGAGCATTCCTCGATACATTTCAGTCGGTTTCATCAATGCTTTCCCTGCTGAAAAACAGCGGCTATACTTCCGAAGATGTTTCAGCGGAAAAGCTTATGTCCGACTTCATAAACGGTGGGATAGTCAATTCGGGCAAGTATTTCGACAACGGAAATATGCCGAAATATCCGCTTTCCGACTATAAAAAGTTCCTGAACGGCTTTGCGGACAAAGAAGCCGTTATAAACGCTTGGGGCGAGCCGAGCGGCGAGATAATGACCGATGAAAACGGTGATTTTCTTATCCCTGCGGCGACCTACGGCAACATTCTTGTCGGTTTGCAGCCGTCAAGGGGCGTTCACGAGGACACAGACAAGCTTTATCACGATAAATCGATACCTCCGCACCACCAGTACATAGCTTTCTACAAATATCTGCACGACAAGTTCGGCGCAGATGCCGTTATCCACGTCGGAACGCACGGAACACTCGAATTTTTGAAGGGCAAGGAGTGCGGAATGAGCGGAATGTGCTATCCCGATATTCTCCTCGGAGATATGCCGCATTTTTACCTTTATTACTGCGGAAATCCGTCCGAAGCGACTATCGCAAAGCGCCGTTCACACGCTTCGCTCATAGGCTATCAGCCGCCCGTTTTCGTCCAGAGCGGACTTTACGGCGAATATGCCGAGCTTTCCGCAATGCTTGACGAATATCATCATCAGCTTTCGTTCTCGGAAAGCGCCGCAGCGGAGGTCAAGCAGAATATTGCAACGCTTGCGGAAAAGCTTAACCTGCCGACCGAGCTTGAAGAACTTGAATCGGAACTTTATCGACTTAACAGCTCGCTCATACCGAAAGGACTTCACATTTTCGGCAATGATTATTCGGACGAAGAAGCACTTTGCTATGTCCGTGAACTGCTGAAAAAGCCGCACGATGATGTCCCGTCACTTAACGAAATTGCCGCCGAGGAACTTGGCGAAAACTTAGCGCAGGCGGAGGAGAGTGGCGGAGAAAAGATGCGCAGGATAAATGCGCTTGCGGAGAAATACTTCGATGAAAATTTCAGCGCTGAAAATGTTCCCGAAAAGCTTCGCACCGCAATTGGATTCGGACGTAAAAAGTATAACGAGATAAGGCATAATGCCGAAAATGAGCAGCTTCTGAACGCACTTTCGGGCGGATATATCCCTGCAAAAGCGGCAGGCGATATCTACCGCAGTCCCGAAGTCCTGCCGTCAGGTTATAATCTTTATCAGTTCGACCAGCGTTTTGTTCCGACTCTGACGGCGTATCAGCGCGGCGTGAGAACGGCTGAAAACACGATAAAGACCTATTTCAACGAGTACGGAGCTTACCCGAACTCGACGGCTGTCATTTTGTGGGGATTGGAGACCTCACGCACCCACGGCGAAACTATCGGTCAGATAATGGGTTATCTCGGCGCACGTCTTGCAAAGGGCAATTCCGCTTGGAACCCGAAGTACGAGCTTATCCCGATCGAAGAACTCGGCAGACCGAGAATTGACGTTACAATAAATATCTGCGGATTTTTCCGTGACCTTTTCCCGAATCTCATCGACAATCTTGACGACCTGCTTCACCTTGTGAACGAAGCTGACGAAACGCCCGAGCAGAACTTTATGAAAGCGAACTCGGCAAAGCTTTATTCCTATCTCCTCGACAAAGGCTATGACGAGGAAGAAGCCGCTTCGCTTTCCGTTACAAGAATTTTCGGACCCCGTGAGGGCGAGTACGGCACGGGTCTTACTTCGTTGATCGAAACAAAGGCTTGGGAAAAGGAAGAACAGCTCGGAAGCCAATTCCTCACCTCGCTACACTATGCATACAGCCGCAAGATGCACGGCGGCGATACAGCTGACCTTTACGAGCAGAATCTTAAAAGCGTTGAGATCGTTTCGCAGGTTCGTGACAACAACGAATATGAGATCACCGACCTCGACCACTACTATGAATTCTTCGGCGGCTTGGCGAAGTCGGTCGAAATGGTAAAGGGCAGAAAAGCCGTAATGCTCGTCACCGATACAACGGGTGCAGTTCCCATAACGGAGTCGGCGGAAAAAGCCGTTGCAAAGGGCATACGCACAAGAGTCCTCAACCCGAAGTGGATAGACGGAATGTTAGCGCATAAATATCACGGTGCACAGAAAATAGCCGAACGCTTCGAGAACGTTATGGGACTTGCCGCAACAACGGGCGCAGTCGAGCAGTGGGTCTACAACGACCTTTGCGAAAAATATGCGCAGGACGAAGAGATGCGCCGCAGAATGGCTGAAAACAATCCTTACGCTTATATGGATATCCTCGAGCAAATGGAGGAATACAGCCGCCGAGGCTACTGGAATGCGACAGAGGAACAGCTTGAAGTGATACGCAAAGCTTATCTTGAAACAGAAAATACGATCGAGGGTGAAAGCTGATGAATAAAAAAGCATACTTTCCGTTCACGGCGATAGTCGGGCAGGAAAAAATGAAGCGCGCGCTGATACTCAACCTTATAAATCCTGCGCTCGGCGGCGTTCTTATCAAAGGCGAAAAGGGAACGGCGAAGTCAACGGCTGTCCGTGCGCTGACCGAGGTTCTTCCCGAACGTGATGAGGTCGAGAACTGCCCGTTTTCCTGCGACCCGCACGATAGGAATTGTCAGTGTGAAAGCTGCCGAAGCAGAGAAAACCTCACCGCAGTGAAAAGACGAATGAGGGTAGTCGATCTTCCCGTGAGTGCGACTGAAGACAGAGTTGTCGGAACGCTCGATATCGAGCGAGCGCTCAAAACGGGCGAAAAGCATTTTGAACCGGGTATCCTTGCCGAAGCCAACCGCAATATTCTTTATGTTGACGAAATAAATCTGCTTGACGACCACGTTGTCGATGTCATTCTCGACTCGGCGGCAATGGGTGTGAACACGGTCGAGCGCGAGGGCGTTTCGTTCAGCCACCCTGCACGATTTGTCCTCGTCGGAACGATGAACCCCGAGGAGGGCGATCTTCGTCCTCAGCTGCTCGACCGCTTCGGTCTTGTTGTCGATGTCAAGGGCGAGACCGACATTGAAATGCGCACTGAGGTCGTAAAGCGTTACCTTGAATATGAGCTTTACCCCGAAGCTTTTCTTGAAAAACAGAGACCCGAGCAGGAAAAGCTTCGCAATAAAATAAGCGAAGCACAGAAGCTTCTCCGAAACGTGACATACTCGGACGAAATACTTCGCCTTGCCGCAGAGATATCCGTTTCGCTCGGCGTTGACGGACATCGTGCCGATATTTCGATGATAAAAACAGCCTGCACCAATGCGGCTTATGAGGGAAGAGGTCACGTTTCGGGCGAGGATATGAAGCTTGCGGCGGAGCTCGTTCTTCCGCACAGAATGAGGCGAAAGCCGTTCGAGGAACAGCGAATGGACATCACCGCCGTTTTTGAGATGATAGAAAGCCGTGAGGGAATATGACCCCGTACCCTTTTGCCGCAATAGTTGGGCAGGAAAGGCTGAAGCTTGCGCTTATCCTGAATGCGGTCGACCCGTTGGTCGGCGGTGTGCTTATCTCGGGCGAAAAAGGCACGGCGAAATCGACTGCTGTCCGCGCGCTGGCGGCTTTATCGGGACGAAAAACGGTCGAAATTCCGCTCAACGTCACCGAGGACAGACTTGTAGGAACGCTTGACCTCACCGACGCTGTATACAGCGGAGAAAAACGCTTTGAAAAGGGTCTTTTGTACGAAGCAGACGGAAATTTTCTCTATGTTGATGAAATAAATCTGCTCGGAACGCATATTTCGGGAATTCTTGTGGAGGTAATCGCCTCACAGGAGAATATCGTGAGCCGTGACGGGATAGAGTATCGTCACCCCTGCCGATGCATACCGATAGGCACGATGAACCCCGAAGAGGGAACGCTCCGACCGCAGCTGCTTGACAAATTCGGTCTGTTCGTGAGCGTTTCGGGCGAGGAAGATGTTGAACTCCGCACCGAGGTAATACGCCGCAGGCTCGAATATGAACTTGACCCCGAAAGCTTTCGCACGAAATTCAGACCGCAGGAAGAAAAGCTTGCACAGCAAATTTCCGATGCACAAAAAAGGCTTGAAAAGCTCAGTATTTCCGAGGAAATTCTGCGGCTCTGCGCACTCACGGCGAACAGCGCATTATGCGAGGGAAACCGATGCGAGATCATCCTCGCCGAAACTGCGAAAGCCTTGTGTGCTTGGCGAAACGGTGCGGAGGTTTCCGCAGATGATGTTTCCGAAGCTGCAAAGTTCGTTCTTCCGCACCGAATGAGGAACGCTCCGCAGGAGAAAACTGTCCGGCAGAATACGGAAACTTCCGACAGTGATAATTCGCTCGAAAATATAGAGGACAACTCTCAATCGGAAACCGAGCCGCCGCAGGACACCGCTCCGCAGGAGGAAAATTCCGCCGAGCAGAGCAAAAAAGCCGAAGCCGCAGGAGATGAACTTCCGCTTTCTGCAGAGGGGATAAAATCAGCCGCAGGCAAAAACGGCGGCAGCGGAAAACGAAGCAAAACAATAGCGAACGAAAACAGCGGAAGATATGTCCGAAGCACAGTTCCGCACGGAAAATGCACCGATATTGCGGTCATTCCAACGCTTTGCAATGCTGCTTTGAATCAGCGTCAGCGAACGCCCGAAAACGGAATGAAGCTTTCTGTTCATTCGTCCGATATCCGTCAAAAGATTCGTGAAAAGCGCACGGGTGCGACCATACTTTTTGCAGTCGATGCAAGCGGTTCAATGGGCGCAAAGCGGCGTATGCGCGCGGTAAAAGGCGCAGTAAAAGGACTGCTTTCCGAAGCGTACAGAAAGCGCGACCGTGTGGGAGTTGTGGCGTTCCGCGGCGACGGCGCACAGACCTTGCTGAATATAACGGGAAGTCCCGAGCTTGCACGAAAGTGTATGGACGAGCTTCCGACGGGCGGAAAAACTCCGCTTGCCGCAGGGATAGCGGCGGCGTGTGAACTGCTCCGTGCCGAGCGTATCAGAACGCCCGATGCGTTACAGTATCTTATCCTTATCTCGGACGGAAAAGCGAACGTTCCGCTCCGCAGTGATGACCCCTTTGCGGACGCACTCGCAGCTGCCGAACAAGTCCGTTTATCGGGCGTGGGCGCAATGGTCCTCGATACCGAGAACAGCTACATAAGGTTCGGCTTCGCCAAGCAGATAGCCGAGCGAATGGACGCGCAGTACATAAGCCTTGATGAAGTCACGGGTTCGGCTGTGGAAGAAAACGTCCGCGTATTCATAAACAACGAATGATCGCCGAAAGGCTTTCAGATAAATTTATTTTCTATAATTATGGAGGAAGAAAAAATGAAAAAGAAAATTCTTGCGATCGCTGTACTCGCAGCAGTAATGTCAATGACAGCTTGCTCATCAAATCAGAGCGGCACAACAACTGACAGCGAAACAACAACACAGACAGAAGCAGTTCAGGCTGACGATGCACAGGCTGAGGATACTCAGGCAGAAGAAACAGAAGAAGCTGCTGAAACTGATGCAGAAACAGAAGCTGAAAGCGAAGCAGCAAGCGCAGCAGGTACTGATGTTTTCACCGATGAAAACGGCGTTCTCACATATCTTGACACAGCTAACGCTCCTTTTGAGGGTGCAGGCTTGAAGATCACAGTTGACAAGGCTGCAAAGACTGTAAACTTCGTAAAGACCGACCTTGACGGCAACGAAACAGTTGAGTATTACAACTTCGATCTCAACAACAACACAGTTGAGGAATACTACTATGTTTCCATGATGGGCACAGGCTTCTACTACACATTTGACCTCGGCGCAAACGAGATAGTAAAGGTTGAAGATTCCGAGCACAATGATTCCACACAGAGCACAAAAGACAACGGCAGATACGACAGCGCAAACGACAGAATGAAGGGCGATGTTGAAGCTCTCCAAAATTATTTCACCGAAAACTATGGTGTTTCCATTGAAGATATGGTAAAATAAGCTATGGCTGAACAGTATATTTACCGCGGCGGACAAAAGCTCCGCTGCGGATATACAACGGGTTCGTGCGCCGCGGCTGCCTCGGGTGCGGCTGCGGAAATGCTTATAAGCGGCGAAATATCGGAATTTTCAGAGATAATGACCCCAAAGGGAGTACCATTAAAACTGGAAGTTCTTGATGCGGCTATAAGCGCGGACTATGCGAAATGCGCGATAAAAAAGGACAGCGGCGATGACCCAGATATCACGAACGGGATACTTGTTTATGCAAAGGCGAGCCGAATTCCGCACGGTGTTGAGATAGTCGGCGGCGAGGGTATCGGAAAGGTCACAAAAGCAGGTCTTGACCAGCCTATAGGCGAAGCTGCGATAAACTCCGTTCCACGGAAAATGATAGCGGCGGCAGTGGAAAAGGTCGCCGAAATGCACGATTATCACGGTGGTTTTCGCATAGAGATTTCTGTCCCGAACGGCGAAGAGATCGCGAAAAAGACATATAACCCACGAATGGGCATCGAGGGCGGCATTTCGATAATCGGAACGAGCGGCATCGTTGAACCGATGAGTAATTCCGCGCTTATCGACACGATACGCCTTGAAGAGCGAATGAGAAAAGCCGAGGGACACAAAGCGCTCCTACTAACGCTCGGAAATTACAGTGAAAATTTCATTCAGAAGTCAATGCCGTTTGCGCTTGAAAAGAGTGTAAAATGCAGTAATTTCATCGGCGAAGCGATAGATTCAGCGCTCGAATACGGCTTTGAAAATATCCTTATCATCGGTCATATCGGAAAGCTTGTGAAACTCGGCGCAGGAATCATGAACACACATTCCGCGCAGGCTGACGGTCGAATGGACGTGCTTGTGACCTGCGGAGTGCTTGCGGGAGCGGAGAGCGAAGCTTTGAGAAATATACCCGAATGTGCAACGGTCGATGCGGCGCTCGATATTTTGAAAGAGCACGGATATATGGAAAAAACGCTTGATATTCTCGCAAAAAGGGCGGAATATTATCTTGATGCAAAGGTGAAAAACGCTGTCAATATCGGCGCTGTGATGTTCTCGGACAAGCACGGGATAACGGCCGAAACTTCCCGTGCCTGCGAGCTTATCGAAATAATTTCGGAGGAATACAATGGTTGATTTTGTTGGAGCAGGCAGTGGTGCGGCTGACCTTATAACCGTAAGGGGAAAGAAGCTTATCGAAAATGCGGACGTGATAATTTATGCAGGCTCGCTCGTCAATCCCGAACTGACGGAATATGCAAAGGACAGCTGTGAAATTTACAACAGCGCATATATGACCTTGGACGAAGTTATAGATGTGATGAAAAAAGCCGAAGCCGAGGGCAAAAACACCGTTCGGCTTCACACTGGCGACCCGTCACTTTTCGGCGCTATCCGTGAGCAGATGGACAGACTGGACGCACTTGGTATCGAGTACCGAATCTGCCCCGGTGTAAGCTCGTTCTGCGGCGCAGCGGCAGCACTCAAAGCCGAGTACACTCTGCCCGAAGTGTCGCAGTCGGTCATAATCACACGAATGTCAGGGCGAACACCCGTCCCCGAAAAGGAGAGCCTTGAAAGCCTCGCTTCGCACGGCACTTCAATGGTGATATTTTTGAGTGCAGGAATGACAGTCGAGGTTTCCGAGCGGCTTCAAAATGGCGGCTACACTGTGGAAACTCCTGCCGCGCTCGTCTACAAAGCAACGTGGGAAGATGAAAAGGTCTGCCGCTGTACGGTCGGAACGCTCGCCGAAACAGCCGAAAAAAACGGCATAAATAAGACGGCACTTATCGTTGTCGGTGATTTTCTCGGCGAAAACCGTCACCTTTCAAAGCTCTATGACCCAGGCTTTGAAACGGGTTACAGAAAGGCGAAAAAATGAGAGTCGCCGTTGTTTCTTTCACGGAAAAAGGACGGCTTCTTTCACGGAAAGTCACGGATTTTTTGAGCGAAACACACACCGCCGAGCGCTTCTGTTTTCATACACACACCGATGAAAATTCGCAAAGCTTCGATGATGTTTATGCACTTTCGGCAAAGCTTTTCAACTCCTGTGATGCGCTTGTTTTCGTCTGCGCAAGCGGAATTGCCGTCCGTGCGATAGCTCCGTATATAAGATCGAAAGCAAGCGACCCTGCCGTTATCGTCATTGACGACTGCGGAAAATTCATTATACCGCTTCTGTCGGGACACATCGGCGGAGCGAATCGGCTTGCGCAGATTATCGCAGAAAATATCGGCGCAGTTCCCGTGATAACAACGGCTACGGACGTTGGCGGACGGTTTTCCCCCGACAGCTTTGCAAAGGCGAACGGACTTGTTATCACTGATTTAGACGCGGCGAAAAAGATAGCTTCGGCTGTTCTTGACGGCGAGAAAATAGGACTTCTGAGCGAATATCCGTGTGAAAATATTCCACCCGAAATCAGCTTAGACAAAGCTTGCAAAATCGGAATTTATATCGGCAATGACGATGAAAAAAAGCCGTTTGAAACGACGCTTTTTCTTCCGCCGAAAAATATTGTTGTCGGCATCGGCTGCAAAAGAGGAACATCGTGCGAAATGATCGAAGCGCACGTTACGGCTTGCTTTGAAGCCGCGAAAATTTCAGAAGAAAGACTTTGCGCGGCGGCAACAATTGATATAAAATCCGATGAAGAGGGACTTCTTGAATTTTGCCGAAAGCGAAAAATAAGACTTCTGACCTATTCGGCAGGGGAGCTTATGAGTGTCAACGGGAACTTTGAAAGTTCGGATTTTGTGCTGAAAACAACGGGAACAGATAACGTATGCGAGCGGAGCGTTGCTCGGTTGGGAGCAAAGCTTATCCTGCCGAAAACTGCGGAAAACGGCGTAACTGCGGCGCTCGGAGCATTGCCTATAAGCATAGATTTTGAAAGGAAAATGTTATGAAGCTTTATGTTGTTGGGTTCGGCTGCGGCAGCTTCGGCGGAATGACCGAGGAAGCGCGTCAGGCGATAGAAAACAGCGATCTGATAGTCGGCTATAAGGTCTACACCGAGCTTTTGAGGCAGTATTTTCCGCAGAAAGAATATTTTTTCACGGGAATGAGGCAGGAAAAAGAGCGTGTTCTGTACGCCCTTGAACAAGCGGCGAACGGCAGGACGGTTTCGCTCGTTTGCAGCGGCGACAGCGAGGTCTACGGTATGGCTGGGCTTGCTTATGAGCTTTCGGCGAAGTTTCCGCAGGCTGAAATTCAGACGGTCGCAGGTCTGACTGCGGCACTCAGCGGCGGCGCATTACTCGGCGCACCGCTTACGCATGATTTTGCGGTGATAAGTCTGTCCGACCTGCTTACTCCTCCCGAAAAGATAGCGCTGAGATTGGAGTGCGCCGCAAAAGCGGATTTTGTCATCGTGCTCTATAATCCGTCATCGAAAAAGCGCCCCGACTACCTTAAAAAAGCCTGCGAAATTGTCCTCCAATTCCGCTCTCCCGAAACCGTCTGCGGCTATGCGAAAAACATCGGCAGAGTCGGTGAAGAATACGGCGTTATGACGCTTTCGGAGCTTGCGGATTTTGAAGCGGATATGTTCACAACGGTTTTCATCGGCAACAGTCAGACGAAGATAATAAACGGAAAAATGGTAACACCGAGGGGATACGATGTGTAAGATCCTGATATTCGGCGGAACGACCGAAGGGCGCTTGCTTGCGGAGTTCTGCGCCGAAAATAAAATTTGCGCCGACGTTTCCGTAACGACCGATTACGGCGCAGAGCTTCTCCCCGAGAGCGGCTATATAAATGTGCTGAACGGAAAGCTTGACGAAGCGGAAATTTCTGCACTCATAAAAAGTCACGGCTATGAGATCGTGATAGACGCAACTCACCCTTATGCGACCGCCGCAACCGAAAATATCAAAGCCGCCTGCGTTGAAACGAGCAGAAAATACTATAGACTTATTCGTGAAAAAAGCGCCGATATTTCGGGCAAAACTTTCACGGATATAAACGAACTTATTCAATATCTCAACGGCAGCGAAAAGCGAATTTTAAGCACTCTCGGCAGTAAGGAGCTTCCTGCACTGACTAAAGTGAAAAACTATCGTGAGCGAATTTGTGTGAGAGTTCTGCCGGCAGATGGGATAGAGGAGCATTGCCGCTCGTTTGGATTTGCGCATATCATAGTCGGGAAAGGACCTTTTTCCGAGGAAGAAAATATTGAACACATAAGGCAAAGCGGTGCGGAAATTCTCGTCACAAAGGAGAGCGGAGCGGCGGGAGGTTTTCCCGAAAAAGCTTCTGCCGCGGAGAAATGCGGCGCTGAATTTGCGGTGCTGCTTCGCCCTGCGGAAACGGGAAATACGCTTTTGGAGATAGAAAAAATACTTTTGGAGAAACAACAATGGTAAGCATTATCGGAATCGGAATGGACGGCGAAAAAACGCTCACATCAGAGGCTCTTTCGGTAATAAAAAAAGCCGATATCCTTATCGGTGCGAAACGAATGTTAGCGCCGTTTGAGTGCCTTGGAAAGCCGACATTTTGCAGTTGGAAAAGTGAAGAGATAGCCGCATTTCTGCACAATGAAAAGTACGAAAATGCGGCGGTGCTGATGTCGGGCGACTGCGGTTTTTACAGCGGCGCGGAAAAGCTTTTAGAGTTTATCGGAGATATCGAAAACGAAGTAATAAGTGGGATTTCTTCGCCCGTTTATTTCTGCTCAAAAATAAAAAAGCCGTGGAAAAATATGAAGTTTGTCAGTCTGCACGGTGAAAATGCAAGCATCGTCCGAAACGTCAGAAGAAACGAGTTTTGCTTCTTCCTGCTCGGCGGAGAAGTCACTCCTGCAAAGCTTTGTCAGCGGCTTTGCGAATACAAAATGGGCGGAACGAAAATTTACATCGGCGAAAATCTATCTTCGGAAAATGAGCAAATTTTTGTTGGAAAAGCGTCCGATTTTACAGGTATTTCTCTCGGAAAACTGACCGTTGCGGTCACGGAAAATCCCGACTTTGAAAAGGGGACAGCGACAGGTATTCCCGATGAAAAATTCACCCGAGGAAAAGTCCCTATGACGAAATCGGAAGTCCGAAGCACGGTAATTTCAAAGCTTGGATTGAGCAGGAACGGCGTGTGTTGGGACGTTGGCTGCGGAACGGGTTCTGTGTCGGTTGAAGCGGCTCTGCAATGCTTTGACGGAAAAGTTTATGCGGTCGATAAGAACCCCGAAGCGGTAGAACTGACCCGTGAAAATGCGCTTAGATTCGGCTGCGACAATATAGAAATTATAAGCGGAAGCGCTCCCGAAGCTTTGGAAGAGTTTCCTGCGCCAGACAGCGTTTTTATAGGCGGTTCAAGCGGTAAAATAAGTGAGATAGCCGACATAGCTTTCGCCAAGAATCCGAACGCTGTTATCGTTGTGACTGCGGTTTCGCTTGAAACGCTGAATGACGCTGTTTCGGCGTTTGAACAGTATGAAACTGACCCCGAAATAGTTCAGCTTGCCGTTACAAGAACGAAGAAAATAGGCTCACATACGATGCTTTCTGCGGAAAATCCCGTGTTTATAATAAGAGGTAAAAAGCGATGAAAAGGATCATCATCGGCGGCACGAATAGCGGCTGCGGAAAAACGACCGTGACCTGCGCGGTTTTGCAGGCACTCGTCAACAGAAAAATGCGTGTTGCATCGTTCAAGTGCGGTCCTGACTACATCGACCCGATGTTTCACGAAAAAATAATCGGCACGTCGGCGTTCAATCTCGACAGCTTTTTCTGTGATGACAATACACTAAAATATCTGCTTTGCGAAAACGGCGGCGGTGCGGATATTTCCGTTATCGAGGGCGTAATGGGCTTCTATGACGGCGCGAACGGCAGAGGTTCGGCGTATTCTGTTTCCGTGATAACCGAAACGCCTGCGGTCATCGTCATCGGCTGCAAGGGAATGAGCGATTCTATCGGCGCGGTGATGAAAGGCTTTCTCGAATACAAAAAGCCGAACAACATTGTCGGTTTTATCTTCAATCAACTGCCCGAAAAGCTTACGGAGAAAGCGGAAAGCCTTTGCCGTGAGTTGGGAACGGAGTATTTCGGGTTCATTTCGAAGAACGATCTGACGTTTGAAAGCCGCCACCTCGGACTTGTCACAGCTGACGAGATTTCGGATATAAAGGAAAAATTATCACGGCTCGGCGAGCTTGCGGAGAGAAATTTAAAGCTTGATAAACTGCTCGGATTTGCGGAAAGTCCGCTCCCGAAGTTCACTTCTCCAAGCCTGCCGAAAATAAACGAGCGCCCCGTTATCGCAGTCGCAAAGGACAGTGCGTTTTGCTTCATTTATGCCGATAATATTTCACTTTTGCAAAAGCTCGGCTGTGAGATAGTGTATTTTTCTCCGCTTTATGATAAAGCCGTTCCCGAAAATGCGGACGGGCTTATCCTTTGCGGCGGCTACCCCGAATTATATGCGGAAAAGCTTGCTCAAAACAAGGCTATGCTTGAAAGTATGCGCAAAAAAATTCACTCGGGGATTCCGACAATTGCCGAGTGCGGCGGCTTTATGTATCTTCACGAAACGCTGGAAGACAGTGACGGAAACGTGCATAAGCTTGTCGGGATAATTGACGGGAAAGCATACAAAACGCCGAAGCTAAACCGTTTCGGCTATGTGAAAATGACTGCACAAAATGACAATTTGCTTTGCAGAAAAGGTGAAGCTTTTCCTGCACACGAGTTCCACTACTGGGACAGCACGAACTGCGGAGAAGCTTTCACGGTAGAAAAAACGGACGGTCGGAGCTGGAAATGTGTTCACGCAAATGAGAATATGTACGCAGGTTTTCCACATCTGTATTTTTATTCAAACATCGAAACTGCGGCGAATTTTGCACGAAAATGCGCCGAGTTCAAACGCTCAAAGGAGGAAAAATAATGGGACTTTTACATATCTACTGCGGTGACGGAAAGGGCAAAACTACTGCATCGCTCGGACTTGCGCTCCGTGCTTCGGGGGCGGAAATGAAAGTCTGCTTTTTGCAGCTGATGAAAGGCGGAGAAACGTCCGAACTCGCGGCGCTCAGAGCTTTGTCGAACATAAAAGTTATCCGCTGCGACAGGCACTATCCGTTTTTCAAAAATATGACCGAAGCGGACAAAGCCGACATCACCGCCTGTCATAACAGCCTGCTTGAAGAAGCTTTCGGCGGCGGTTTCGATATGGTCATCGTTGATGAATTCAACGCGGCTTACAAATACGGACTTATGGATAAGGAACGTGCGCAGAAGCTTATTTTTGGCGGCTTGGAAAACGCAGAAGTCGTTCTCACGGGAAGAAACCCCGATGAAATTTTTGTTGAAAAAGCTGATTATGTCAGCGAGATAAAGTGCGTCAAGCACCCTTATGAAAATGGCATCACAGCGCGAAAGGGGATAGAGTTTTGAACCTTGAATATGTTTTGCCCGAGGATATTGAGAAGCGCAGTTTTCAGATAATCGAAAGCGAACTCGGCGGCAGAATTATCCCCGAGGACATCAAACCCGTTGTGATGCGCGTCATTCATACAACGGCTGATTTCGACTATCTCGACAACCTTTGCTTCTCCGAAAATGTTATGCAGACGGCGGAAAAACTGCTGAAAAGCGGCGCGGTCATCGTCACCGATACGAATATGGCAAAGTCGGGCGTGAATAAGTCTGCGCTGAAAAAACTCGGCTGTGAAGTGATGTGCTTTATGTCCGATGAGGACGTTGCCGCAGAAGCGAAGCTGAACGGAACGACCAGAGCGACAGCCTCGGTGGACAAAGCGGCAAGGCTCGGAAAGTCTGTGATATACGCAGTCGGAAACGCTCCGACTGCGCTCGTCCGACTTAGCGAAACTATTCGGGACAAAAGCTTTGTGCCTGCGCTTGTCATAGGCGTTCCCGTCGGATTTGTGAACGTCGTCCAGTCGAAAGAGCTTATAATGGCATCGGGAGTGCCTTATATTGTCGCGAGGGGAAGAAAAGGCGGCAGCAATGTTGCGGCGGCGATATGCAACGCGCTCTTGTATATGTTCGGCGGAAGATAAAAAATGCCCGTATTTCTTGGCTGAAAATACGGGTAAATATTATAATATCTCAAAATCATATCCGCCGTGCAGAGGGATATTTTTTGAATCGATGCGTTCGACAGAACCCCATTTTAGGTCTTCGAGCGAGCTTATCAAATAGTCTATGTCAATGGGTCTGCCCTCGGCTTCCATTTCAACAGAGCCATCGTCAAGGTTTTTCACCCAACCCGAAATGCCGTATTTTCGTGCCATACAGCAGGCTGTGTAACGAAAGCCTACACCCTGCACATTTCCGTAAAAAATATAATGCCTGCGTATTTTATCCAATGTTTTCACCCCGTTCGGAAAATATCTTTGCAATTTATTTATCGGCAAAAAATTCGGAAACTTTAGAAAAAAAGCTTCTTCGGTGTTAATTATATCGACTGTTCCGAAGCTTTATCCTTAGGTGACATATCCGAAATTGATACGGACGCTTTGAACGGATTTTTGACCGTGTTTTGCATTTGTAAAAAAAGCTTGATTTTTTAACGGAAATATGATAATATAAAGTAGCAGAGAAATTCTGTTTATTTTATGCTTATTGGTTAGCTGAGGCTAACATATTGCTTGGTATAATATTTTTTATATGAGAAAGGGATATCAAAAATGGGTGAAAAAATAACACTTTCGGGCGTTCCCGAAACGATGCTGCAAACTATTTATGCGAGAGCGAAAGAAACAAAAACGCGCGGCGCGATATCGGATAAAAAGGCTGTTGAAATAGTCGAAAAGCTCAACTACGATTTCTCGCTCGCCGATAAAGACAAAGCGATGCACGACGGAGTTATCGCACGAACGATAGTCCTCGACAGACTTGCGAAAAAATATCTCGCGAAGTTCAAAAATGCTGTTGTCGTAAATATCGCCTGCGGTCTGGACACGCGCTGTTACCGAATGAAAAACTTCTCGCACTGGTATAACCTCGACCTGCCCGAAACTATCGAAGTGCGAAGCAAGATACTTACCCCGACCGAAAAGATAACGCAGATACCAATGTCGGCAATGGACGACTGGGGCGGAGAGATAGCGGAAAAAGACGTTCCTGCGCTTGTTATCATCGAGGGTCTGACGATGTATCTTTCCGAGAGCGATGTGAAGCATATATTCGCAGTCATCGAAAAACGCTTTGAACACGCCGTTGTATTGGTCGAAACGATGAGTCCAATGGTAGCAAAGCGAATGAAGGAAAAGTCGATCGAGGGCAGCAAAGCGAAGTTCACTTGGGGCGTTAAAAACGGCGAGGAGCTTGACAAAATAATTTCGGGCTTCCGCTATGTTGAGGAGCATAGCCTTTGCGAGGGAATGGCAGTGTTTGCGCCGATATATAAATTCCTCGGCAAAATAAAATTCGTAAGCAATATCTCCAACAAGATAATCGTTATGGAAAAATAATAAATCGCCGAACAAAATGCTTTTAAACGCTTTGTTCGGCGATAATTTTATGCCTTGTTGCGCATTTTGCAGTAATTTTCATACTCGAGATCAAGTTCTTCGGCACTGCGCTTGATGTGACGCATCATTTCTCTTATGCGAACGCTGTCCTCAGGCTGTTTCAGCAGAGATTGCTCGAAGCGAATATTGAAAAATCCCGATTTATAAATGTTTTCGGGCGAAATTTCGGCTTTTTCAAGCTCGGAATGAACGGCTGATAATTCTTCGTGCGGGAATGGCTTTCCGCCGTCCGATGAAAGGCGGTTTTCTATCTTTTCCTCCTTGATGAAAACCGTTCTGTCGTCAAGGTCAACGGTCTTTGTCGCAGGATTGTAGCAAGCCGAGACCGCCTCGCGCTCGGTCAATCCGAGTCATAAAAGATATATGTATTTTTCAGCTTCCGCCGAAAGCTTTTTCTGCTCTGCAAGCCTGCAAAGCGCATTAAAGTCAAGGATAATTTCGTCGTTCATTATGCTGTGTCCTTTCGGATTTATTTTCCGCCGCGATATTCGCCGGGAGTGATGCCCTCGTATTTTTTGAACTGGGCGGAGAAGTAGGAATTGTCGGGGAAGCCTGCGGCTTTCGCTATATCGGCAATATTTTTTTCGGAGTAAACAAGCATTTCCTTTGCGTGTTGGATACGCACCTTTGTGAGATATTCCATTGGACGCATCTGAAAATTTTTCTTGAAAAGTCGGCAAAGATGCTGCTCGGTGATGCCTGCCGTGTTAGCCATATCGGCAAGCTTTATCGCGCCCGAATAGTTTTCTTCGATGAACTGGAGCACGTCTGCAAGCGCCGCTGTGCTTACGGAAGTCAGCTCCGACTGGCGGTTGTCCGCGATTTTTCTGTATTCGATAAGCAGGTCGTAAAGGTTCGCCGAAGCATAGTGATTGCCGTAAATTTTGTCGCTCTTTATCGTGTAATAAGCCTTGCGGAGTATGCGGTTCATTCGCTCAGCATCAGCGGCAGGGAAGTAATCGTAATGGTCAAGTCCCCATTTTTCGAGCAGCGGCTCTGCGCCGTAACCCGAAAAACATACCCAGCTCACTATCCAAGCCTTGGACAGCGAATGATATTTATGGGGAAGATGCGGCGGAATATAGAAAACGGAATTTTCGGGCAGCTTCACGCTCTCGCCGTTAACGATTATTTCGCCCTCACCCTCATTTGTGACGAGTATCTGCGGATAATCATAGCCGCCCGTTCGGTCAACGGGATACTGCCAGCACTCCACACCGATGCCGACAATATAAAACGGCAGGTCTTTTTCATCTCCGATTATCGGAAAAACTTGCTTTTGCATTCTATGCACCTCGGCTTAATACTAATTTTTAATCAAAGTGTAGACAAAAAACGGCGCAAAAGCCATTTATGCGAGCTTTTGCTTGATTTTTTGTACACTTTCAGTTTAAAAATTAGTATAAAATTTACCTTTAATAATACCATTTTAATGCCGTTTTGTCAAGGACAGGCACGAAAAAACACCGCTCAAAGGAGTAATTTTTGAACATTTACGGTCACTTGAAAAATGTTCAAACTCCTTTGAGCGGTGCAGATCTTGGGGAGGGAAAATCGGGTATTTTGGAGGGGTACATATATATTAATCGCCGTTTATAAGAAAATTTGAACAAATGAAGCTAAAGCTGCGGGAAACGGCTTTAATACTAATTTTTAATCAAAGTGTAGACAAAAAATCGGCACAAAAGCCATATATGCGAGCTTTTGTTTGATTTTTTGTACACTTTGAGTTTAAAAATTAGTATAAACAATTTTCCTATATTTTATCGGCGTTAATATTACTTTCTTTTTCTTGCTGCAAAAGCCGCAACGCCTGCGGCTGCTGTAATGCAAACAAGAACTGCTGCGGAATTGTTGCCTGTCTAAGGAGAAGATGTTTCTGCGATCTCTGTTTCGGCAGGAGCAGCTTCTGCTGTTTCTTCTGGCATCTCATATTCGCCGAAGCAGTAGGGGATAACGTTGTCATTGTCGATGATCCTTGCAGGCTTTTCTGTTTCGCCTGCTTCAAGAGTTGCAGACTTTACAATAACGTTGCAAACCTGAAAACCGATTCCGCATTCGCCGTCCTTGTCGGTAAGTCCTTCAATAACGTCCTGCGGAACAACGAATTCAACTCTTGTTTCGCCCTGAACGAGAACGATGAACTGGTCACTCTTTGCGATGAGATCATCACCTGTGCACTTGTCTGTGATACGGGGCCAGCTTGGAGCGCTGTAGTCCATAGGTGTTACAAGGAACTGATTTTCGTTGCCGGGTTCAACCGTTTCAACGTCGAGTGTTACTCTTACATCACCGCCGATGGCTTCAAGTTCGCTCTGCGGAATGAAAGCGCCTGCACCCCAGTTTCCTGCGTATTCACTGTCAAGCTGAATTGTTGTTGCTGCAAAAGCGTTTGCTGCAAGCATTGACACTGCCGTTACGGCTGCTGCAATAACTGATATTGCCTTTTTGATGTTCATATTCTATTCCTTCAATATTATACGGTAATCTCTGTACCGTCTATGATAAAATAATCATATAATAATATAAACATTAAGTCAATAGCATAGTTGCACAATATATAAGATAATTATTGTATATTATGATAA
>ERZ1026854.699-NODE-699-length-23041-cov-10.878013_pt1 | contig 23041 bp, 24 predicted proteins | sample MGYA00380157_ERZ1026854 | MGnify/ENA primary metagenome ERZ1026854 (study PRJEB33269, sample SAMEA4719793) | human gut metagenome | biome: human-associated habitat; feature: organic feature; material: feces | place: Cameroon | collected 2013-10 ... | reverse complement strand
GCATGCGGCTGTTAACCGCAGGGTCGTAAGTTCGAGTCTTACTTGGGGAGCCAAACTTTCGTTAAAGTGACCATATTGAATAGGAATGAGAGCAACGTTTGCAAAGCTCTATTCTACGTCATTTGAGCCTGTTTTATAAGACTTGTGACAATTCAATGGTCGCTTTATTTTTTTGCCCGAAAATAGTAAATACAGGGTGTTTTAAACTCCCGTAGCTTATGAACTATAAAAAGTTTGTAAGCTGCGGGAGTTTTTTTGTTGCCCGAAAAAGGAAGGAGAAGCACATGGCAGATTATTCTATACCGGAGCTTTTGAAGCTGATTGAAGCGGATACTATATATACACCCAAAAGCGTTGCTCGGCGTGATGATATTTATGATGCAAGCAAGACTTTGTTTGGAGTGATATTCACTGATTGCGTTGATGATCTCAGGGCATACGGAAGTGATATCGACGGAGAAACAGTCGGTAAAATGATGAAAGCGTATGTTATGGATATGACCATTCCTGATATACAGTCCGAATGCCTTTGTTCACCGTCAATGGCTTCGGCTGCAAGAAGTGAAACTGTTATGCTCATCAACAAGACTGACCTTTCGGAATGCTTGCGGGAAAGACAGGTGATATGAATGCAATACCTCATAACACCCTTGCTTGAAGTGCTTAATCCTACAAATACGGTTTCAAGGAACAGGCTGCTGTCTTTTGCCATAGGCAATGCAGAAGCTGAAATATATAACTGCCTTATCGCCAAGCACGTTTATTACAATAACCTCGGCAAGCTCACTGAGGGCGGTTGGTTCTATTCAACAGTTAAGGACCTTCATTTTAGCAGCGGCTATATTGATAGAAATGCGAAAGTGCGTGATTTTGAAAAATGCGGGGAAGTTGGAAGATAGCAAGCGTAGATTTGAGATAATTCCAAATCGTACGAAATCACGCAGTTTCGCATTTTATGGGCATTGTTTCTAACATCCTTGTACATATTTTTTACAGAAAGATGACAGATATAGAAAAGAGAAACAGAACATTCCTCATTCGTCTTAATGATGATGAATATGAGGTTATAAAGAAAAGAGCCGAGAAAATGAACATGTGATTTGCTGTGTATGTACGTCATATCACTGTTCAGGGTGAAATGCTTTGACCTCGCCGAACTTCGTGAGGTGACAAGACCGTTCCGAATGATCGGCAATGAGCTGAACCGGATCGCCAAGAAAGCCAATGAAACAGGTGGGGTCACAGCTAAGGCAGTGGAGGAAGTCAGAGAACAGTTTAATATTATCTGAGCGTCCGAAGAAAACATATAATCGTAAATACGGGGATTATCTGCACGGCAGCGGAGAAATTCATGGAAAGAAAATCTGAAAACCGAGCTTGATGAGATTGTTATGCGTAATGATGTGAGAAGCATTGATGATCTTACATAGAAGCTGAAAGAAAAGGGTTACGGCGCAAATCTGAAAAAGTATCTGTCTATAAAAGTTAAGCCTGACAGGGAACCAATTAGAACCTATTATCTTGGTGACGGATATTTTCTTGAGCATCTTGCTTATCGTATTGAGCATAAAAATTTTTAACTTCTGAATTTCCTGCATGACAACAATATCCACACCCTTGATGCTTTCAAAAGTGTGGTGGACAAGGCAGAGATTAGATATACGGAAGTGCTTAATGACAAGAAAAAGCTGAAGGACAGAATTTCCGAAACCGAAAAGATAGTTGCAGATTTTCCGAGATTCAGGAGGCTTGTCAGGAAAAATCCCATGACAAGAGCCGAAAGGGAAGAACGTGAACGTATGGCACGGCTGTTGAAATAGAAGAAAATCGCAAATATGAAATGAAATATTACAGAAATGAGTATAGGTGCATATAACATTATGACTCACAAATCAAAACAATTCCTTTGCTTCAAGCTGTAACAGCTTGCTGACTTCCAGCGCTATATCATTCAGAGTGCAGTGCAGGTCACCCCGAAACCACTGTTTATAAAGGTTGACTATGCCGCCCGCAAAATAGCAGACACGGAGTTCGACCATTTGCGAGTGACGCATTGATTCCGGAATATCGCTGTCGTTCAGCATATGATCGGCAAACAATTTTTTCAGCTTCTCCATAAATATTTCCGAGCCGTTTGCACGGACAATAATACGATAAAAGTCTGTATCCTCTTCCAAGTACCTGCTGATTTTAATCAGGAGAGGGGCGGGATTGCGGAAAAAGTTTGTAAACTGAAATTCTTTCAGGATATCCAACATTTTTTCGATGATCTAATTTTCAATTTCTTCTGTAACACCTCGTACATCAGGGTAATGTGCATAAAATGTCGCACGATTCAGGTCGGCATGGGTTATAATATCAGTCACGGTAATTTTCGATAGATCTTTATCGTATATCTCGAAATGCAGGGTGTTCAGTTCAGGGCAAGCACAGAGGTTACAGATATTGCACTTAGCGATAAGGACGGAAAGACTACTGTGACTGCCTTAACGATCAGACAGAATGGAAGCAAAGAAACAATTACGCTTGGTGCAAATGATTATGTTTTCCTGACCTCAGATTCGATGATCCAGAATACTGCTTATGCTGACAGTGATACTGTTGCGGAAATCAACAATGACAAAAATAATCGTGGCTGCTTTACGCTTTGGGAGAAGCTGGCGGCACATGACAAAAAATTTGGTCATCCGGAAAAGTTTATTTCCGATACGGATAAAACACAGTGGATCTCTTTCAGCTTGACTGTCAGGGATTATCCTGAGCTTATCGGAACAATTGAAAAACTGACAAGCGATTATGACGGCTGTGTCGGACTTATGACCTTCAAGGATTCCTCATGGTGCCTGTCTGCCTATGTACAGCATCAGCCTTTCTTCCCCGAACAGCCTGAAAATGTGCAGTTCATCTGGAATTACGGTCTGCACCCATGGAATATCGGCGATTACATAAAAAAGCCTATGAATAAATGCACAGGTGATGAGATACTTTCCGAAATGCTCTATCACTTGGGACTTGCCGATAAGATCGAAGAAATTCTGCCCCATTGCATTGTCCGTACTGCTATGATGCCCCATATCACCAGTCGGTTTATGTCTTATACCTGCACCGATCGTCCGAAGGTCGTGCCTGACGGCTGTACAAATATCGGTTTTATCGGACAGTTCATCTGACGTGGTATTCACGGCTGAAACTTCCGTATGCACGCCGCCGGAAGCTGTGTTACGGGTCGGGCAGCTGTTTCGGGTTGCCCGCCCCGTATGCTTTTATAAGGAGTGATGTGAACAAACGATCTCTTCTGTGTTGGATTTATATTACTATGCCGAATTGTTATAAAACTTCAAGCGCATTACAACATTATAAATACTGTAAGATTATTCGATATGTTAAGAATAAAGGTACCCGAATTTGTCGTTTGGGTGCCTTTGATTTATATAGAATGATGTGTCTTTTAGCTTCTTTATGTCGATTTGTACAGTTTGTTATAAAACACATTAAAATATACCATATCAATATCAAATTTTAGAATTATCCTTGACAAGAAGTGAGTTAGCATGCTATAATGTAAATGACCGAATTTCACAAAAGTCATTTAAACGGAAAGGGAACGATAATGCCTGTAATATTCAGCGAAAAAAAACGCCGGGAGATAAGCAGTCAGATCAAGGAAGCGGCTCTTCGGCTCTTTGAAACAAAAGGAATACGCAAAACTACCGTCGCCGAGCTTGCAGAGAGCGTTGGTATCGCAAAGGGGACATTTTACAACTTCTATGCAACGAAGGGGCAGCTTGTGGCTGAGATAATGGACGACTTCAACGATGCAGCCGAGCAGGAGCTGAGAAAGAAACTTGAGGGACGGCCCAAAATCAATGTAACGGAATTCTACAATTACTATATGGAGCTATTTCGTCCGAACACAGCATTTTCATTTCATTTTAAGGCGGATGATATAATGCTGATGCAGGAAATGGAAGAAACCAAAAAATTTTTCTCCGCCGAATATGCAGTAAAAAACACAAAACTGGTTATGGACTATCTGGACGGTATCCGCGAGGACATAGACTATGGTTACATTGCCAATTTTGTAAAGCTCGTGAATCTTGCTATTGAAAATAGAAGTGCATTCTGTGAGGAATCGTTCGACCGAAATCTTAGGACAATTTTCGAGATTATGCTTCAATATCTGTGCGGAAATTCCGACAAGGACTCCTGCCCTCAGACAAAGAAAGGAATGGAATAATCATGTATCTTCAGATGAAAGATGTCATCAAGAAATACGGCGAGGGAGAAAACATGATCTATGCGCTGGATCATGCTTCCCTGGAGCTTGAACAGGGAGAAATATGCGTTATACTTGGTCCTTCCGGTTCCGGAAAAAGTACGCTGCTGAATATGTTGGGCGGACTTGACAGTGCGGACGAGGGTTCGATAATCGTTGATGGCCGCACGATAAGTTCAGCCTCGAAAAAGGAACTGCTGGAATATCGCCGTGGCAAGGTCGGGATAGTATTCCAGACCTACAATCTGATCGGCGAACTTACGGTTCGGGAAAATATCAAGGTAGTAGGGGATATATCAAAGGATCCGCTTTCCATTGAAGAACTGCTGAAAGATCTGGGACTTGAAAAGCACGCTGCACACTTCCCGACACAGCTTTCCGGTGGTCAGCAGCAGCGATGCGCCATTGCACGCGCCCTTGTAAAAAATCCTTCTATCCTGCTCTGTGATGAGCCCACCGGAGCACTGGATTCAAGATCCTCCCGTGATGTATTGGAGCTTATCCAGAAAATAAACTGCAAGTATCACACGACTATTCTGTTGATAACCCATAATGAAAATATAGCGCCCATGGCTGACCGTATACTGCGCATACATGACGGCAGGATAGTAGAAAACATTATGAACGTGCGCAAACCTGTAAAGGAGCTGGACATCTGATGACTTTACAAAGAAAGATACTGAGAAGTCTGAAAAAGAACCTGTCTTTTTACATAACAGGCTCTATTCTGACCGCTTTGTGCATAATGCTTTGGGTCGGCGCATTTTCCGTCAGCAGAACAGTCAGCGGAACATATACAAGGCTGTTTGAGGAAAACGATCTTGAGGACGGTCAATTCACAGTTTCATCTTCGCTGACGGATCCGGACATAACCGCACTGGAAAGCGAATTCAGCGTGATCCTTGAGCGCCAGTCATTCAGAAATATTTCTTACGGCAACACGACAATACGGCTCTTCGGTGATACACATAAGATTGACAAGGTTGTCATTCTGGAGGGTTCGGCGCTTGGCAGCGACAGTGATGTGCTTCTTTCCTACAACTATGCAAAGGCACAGGGGTTGTCCGTAGGCGATACTATAACGCTGAGCGGGCAGGATCTTGTTATCAGCGGACTGTGCATAAAGCCCGATTATGCTGCTATGTACGCGAATATGGAGGACAGCTTCCCAAACAGCACCGATTTCGGCATTGCGCTGATAACCGAAAATGCAATGAATTCCGTCGGAGGATATTCAAGCTACTACTCTGTGAAGTATCTTGATCCGAAGCTTGAAGCAGACTTCCGCGCTGCAATATACAGCAGATACGGAACGCTTGAATATATCGGTAAGTCCGCAAATCCGAGAACAGGCGGCTTATTGAGTCAGGCGGCAGACCTCGAATCCGAATTCTCGGTCTACAGCCCCATGATAATGCTTGTGGTGGTAGTGGTCATAGCAATGGTCCTCGGACGAACAGTCAGACGGGAAAGCCGAACCATCGGCACACTTATGGCTCTTGGCTACCGCAAACAGGAGCTTATGCGGCACTATTTGTGGTATGCGCTTATACCTGCTGTTTTCGGCGATATACTCGGACTTGCGCTCTGCTATCCGTTTGCAAAACTGTTCAATCTGTATATGTTCAGCTTTGCGGAGCACATCGATTATCAGGTGCAGGTACCCTGCGGAATATTACTTGCGGCTGTGATAATTCCTCCGATAGCCTACGGTTTAAGTGCAATGCTGGTGCTGCGCAGGGCGCTGGGTGAGGACGTTGTCCCACTGCTGAGAGGCTCCCGAAAAGGAAAAGTTGCTCATCTGCTGAGCAGGAGCAGACTGCCATTTCCGCTGCTTTACAGTATTCGTAGCCTTTGCAGCAATATTTCACGCAGTCTTACAATGATAATAGGAATTGCGGTGGCTTCTATGGCGATAATTCTGGGCGGAGTGTATCAGGACGCTTATGACGATATGCTGGACCACAAAGTGCCGAAAGCCATGATGGGCGGTCAGTACGAGTACGGCTTTACGGATTTTCAGTCCATGAACGATTATGGCGATTACGCTGTCATGGATGTTTCCTTCGGTGTTGACGGCACTGACAGTATGTTCAATCTGGTAGGGTATGACGAGGGTTGCTCGCTGCTTGACATGGAAACGCGTTCAGGCGATCCTGTGATCTATGGTGGGTTCTACATGACTTCATCGGCTGCAAGGATATTCGACGTGGATGCAGGTGACGAATTCACCTTCTATGACCTTATCTCCATGAAGCATACTACCGTCACGATCAGTGATATCGTGGTGAATGACGTACTTTCGCTGATCATTACCAGCAAAGCCAATGCGGCGCAGATATTAGGCAGGAGCGCAAACGAATTCAACGTTATAATCAGCGAAAAGCCGCTTGATATCCCTGCAGAGCTCCTCAGGAAAAGTGCATCGCTGGAGGACTACCGCCGTAACACGGAAAGCGCACTGAGCACTGCACGTATCGTTCTTTCTATCGTAAAGGTAATAGGTACACTGATATGCATACTTGTAGTGATACTTCTTTCAGGAATGATGATCGAGGAGAGCCGCCGCAGCATTTCCACCTTGGAAGTTCTGGGATATCGCGGCAGTGAGATACGCAGGCTTATCCTGTCCTCTAATAATCTCTTGGTACCGATCGGCTTTGTGCTTGGTATACCCCTTGGCGTTGCTCTGGCGGATATGATAGCTAAGGCGAACGCGGCTTCCGGCGGCATACTTATGTCAATTACCATTACCGGAAAAACTTTGCTCGTAAGCGCGGTGTTTATCGCTGTGGCATACGCGGTGTCGCTTGGACTTTCCGCACGGAAGCTGAAAAAAATCGATATGGTAGAATGTCTGAAAGAGGAACGCGAATAGTATCTCCATATCGAATTTTATCTTCTGCAATATAATTGATGTAATGACATATATCGTTTCTTCCGTTTGAGTGGTTACTCCGGTTATAACACGGGCTGCTTTATGTGTCATTACTTTTTTGTGAAGCAATTATATTATAAATCTATCGTGAAAACTCTATTCAAATAAATTTCGATATAGTACAATATAAGAGCAGCTTTGCAAGGGTTTAAACATTGCAAAGCTGCTCTTATATTGTTATAGTAACTCCATGCGTCAGACGCTTTGCTTCGTGAAGTTTTAGCGAAGAGTCTTAAAAAGTAACTTTCAAGTAATATAACAAAACTATGGTCTGTCCAGCTGTAAAAACTATAGGTTGGTATCAAATCATTTTTACTTGAAATTCCACGGAATTTCATATATAATATAATTAATCCACAAAAAGGTCGTGATAAGGTTGTACAATCCATAGCTCGAAACATTCATAAAAGTTGCAGATGCAGGCAGCTTCAATAAGGCTGCGGAAGAAAGCTACATTACTCCAACAGCGGTGATAAAGCAGGTGAATTTACTGGAAGATTCTCTCGGAGTGAAGCTTTTTGAGCGTTCTCACCGTGGACTTACCCTTACAAAAGCAGGACGTTCGCTTTATCAGGACGCAAAATACATAATCCAATACTGCCGTGATTCCGTTACCCGTGCAAAAAATGCGATGCAGGAGGATAACTGCATTATCCGCATAGGTTCGTCGCCAATGACCCCTGCACAGCTTCTTATGGAGCTTTGGTCGAGGGTTCAGGCACTTTATCCCGACATAAAATTTCAGATAGTACCTTTTGAAAATACGCCCGAAAATGCCCGTGAGATACTTGGCAATCTCGGAAAGAACATTGATGTTGTAGGCGGTATTTTTGATGAAACTATGCTTGACCTGCGCGGCTGTGCGGGACTTGAGCTTGTGCGTGGTCCGTTTTGCTGTGCGGTTTCAATACATCATAGACTTGCTGTCAAGGACAAGCTTACGATAACCGACCTTTACGGTGAAAATCTGCTGCTTATGCACCGTGGCTGGAGCCATTATGTTGACAGGCTTCGTGACGATCTCTGGCAGCATCATCAGCAGATAAAGATAGTTGACTTTGATTTTTACAGTATGGATATTTTTAACCGCTGTGAGAATACAAACGATGTGCTTCTTGCAATTCAAGGCTGGGCGAATGTTCACCCTCTGCTTAAAGTCATACCCGTGGAATGGGATCACAGCATTCCCTACGGCACACTTCATTCAAAAACGCCTGCTCCGAATGTTCAGCGGTTTCTTGATATGCAAAGGACGTTAGCAAGGAGTTATATAAATAGTAGTTATAACTCAAAGGTATATACTGATAAACTAAACGAGACTTCACAAAAGTCTCGTTTTTTTATATTATTTAGATAGTGAAAAGAAAGGCGGCTGATAAATGAAAGCAGGAAAGTTATTGAATATGTTGTTATGCTCGCTGCTGATCTTTGTCGGCTGTGCAAATGACAACAATTTCCCCGAGCAGGAGGTGAGTGAGCCAATGGCTGAAAATGTGTCGGCATATACACGGGATACACCCATAGACGATGTGATAAACGATGTGTCATTCGGCGATTACGGGCGGCTTATATTCCCAACTCAAAAAGGTTATTACGGCGGCAATACGCTTGGTGAGCTTTCACTGACTTGGTACAGCCATATTGACCCCGATATGACTGTGGAGATAGCAAACTATTTTAAAAGCCACGCCGAATTGGGAGATAAAATATTTTATGATATTTATTCCGACGAAGAAAAGGCTGCCGATCCCGAAAAGAATGACACGGGACTGTTCTTTTTCAAGGGAAAGGCTGGAGCAAGGTTTGCGGTTTGCAATGCAGGCGGAGCTTTTTCTTATGTCGGAGCGATGCAGGACAGTTTTCCTCACGCTCTGGAGCTTTCAAAGAAAGGCTACAACGCATTTGCGCTGATATATCGCCCCAATGCGCAGAAAGCCTGCGAAGACCTTGCAAGAGCTGTAAGCTTCATATTTGAAAATGCAGATGAGCTTGAAGTTGATACCGACTGCTACTCGCTTTGGGGCGGTTCGGCAGGCGCACGAATGACGGCTTGGCTGGGAACTTACGGCACATCGTCTTTCGGCGGCGATGAGCTACCGCAGGCGGGTGCTGTGATAATGCAGTACACTGGGCTTAGTCAGTATTCTGAAAGCGACCCTCCCACCTTTGCCTGTGTCGGCGATTCCGACGGCATTGCAAACTGGCAGATAATGCAGGCAAGGCTTGACGCTATGAGCGCTGTTGGCATTGATACCGAGTTTCATTGCTATCACGGTCTTGGTCACGGCTTCGGACTTGGAACAGGCACGGAAGCCGAGGGCTGGATAGATGATGCAGTCCGATTCTGGGAAAAACAAATGATAAATTGAAAGGAAGTATATTTATGAACAACTTTATTTACGAAAACAAGACAAAGGTTTACTTCGGCAAGGGCGGTGTGAAGGAATATCTGGGCAGCCTGCTTTCACATTACGGCGATACCGTTATGCTTGCATACGGCGGCGGTTCTGTCAAGAAAAACGGCATTTATGACGAGGTAATGGCTATCCTTAATGCAAGCGGCAAGCGTGTTGTGGAGTTTTCGGGCATTATGCCTAACCCCACTTACGCAAAGGTCCGGGAGGGAGCAAAGCTTGCAAGGGAAAATAATGTTGACCTTATCCTTGCGGTGGGCGGCGGCTCTGTATCGGACTGCTGCAAGGTCATTTCCGCACAGGCAAAACTTGACGGCGATATATGGGATACGGAAAACATAAAGCACACATTCCCCTTCGAATTTATTCCTCTCGGTGTGATCGTAACGGTTTTCGGTACAGGCTCGGAAATGAACAGCGGTGCGGTTATCACCAATGAGGAAAAGAAGATAAAGGGTGCATTATGGGGAGCACAGGCGGATTTTGCTTTCCTTGACCCCGAAAATTCCATGTCTGTTCCCTTTAAGCAGGTCATTTCGGGTGCTTTTGATACGCTCAGTCATGCAATGGAAACATATTTCGGAAAGCCCGACAGCAACAATCTTTCCGATGATATAAACGAAGCCGTTATGCGCAGCGTTATCCGCAATATCCGTATTCTTCTTGAGGACAATAACAATTACGAGGCAAGGAGTGAGCTTGCATGGGCATCGGCAATGGCTGAAAACGGTATGCTGAAGATCGGCAAGATAACCGATTTCCAGTGCCACATGATCGAACATCAGCTGGGCGCATACACAAACTGCAATCACGGCGCAGGACTTGCGGTGATACACCCCGTACTTTACAAGCACATTTACAAGTCGAATACGGAGCGTTTCGCACGTTTTGCGCAGAATGTATGGAATGTTGCGCCGAACGGCAATTCAGAGGAAACAGCACTTGCAGGAATAAATGCGCTGACTGATTTTATAAAGGAAATAGGCTTGCCTACGACATTTTTGGAGCTTGGTATTCCCGAAAATACAGACCTTCGTGCAGTGGCGAATTCAACCGTTGTCACCGCAGGCTGCTGCAAAAAGCTTTCAGCCGATGAAATATTTGATATACTTAATGAGTGCAAATAATACTAATTCCCAATAAAACTATAGACAAAAAATCATCGCACAATCCATATACGCAAGATTATGCTCGATTTTTTGTATAGTTTTTAATTGGCACTTAGTATTAAGAAAGGACGATGTAAAATGAAAAAGATTTTTGGAATAGTTTTAAGTGCAGCACTTGCGTTAAGCTTTACAGCCTGCGGAAGCACAGCAAATACAAATTCATCTGCAAGCAGTACGACCGTTTCAATTACTGAAATGACAACAACAGAAGTCACAGCAGAGAAAACAACCGCAGATACTTCAGAAGAAGCTATTGAAACGACAGCCGATACAACATCGGAAGAAACCGTTGAAACAACGACTGAGGCTTCATCTGAGGAAGTAAACGAAACGACCGCTGCGGCAGCCGAAGATAATGAAATTGCCGAAACAGAGGAACCCGAGTCAGACGTCAGCAAGGTACTTGTTGTATATTACTCCGCATCGGGTAATACAGAGCGTGTTTCAAATGACATTGCCAATGCCGCAGGAGCAGACATTTTCGAGATAGTTCCCACAGAGGTCTATACAGATGATGACCTTAACTGGACTGATTCCGACAGCCGAGTATGCCTTGAACACAATGACGAATCTCTCCGAGATGTTCCTCTTACTGCAACAACTGTTGAAAACTGGGACAGCTATGACACCGTATTTATCGGTTATCCCATCTGGTAGGGAATAGCAGCTTGGCCCGTTGACAACTTTGTCAAGGACAATGATTTCAGCGGAAAAACCGTAATTCCGTTCGCAACATCTGCATCATCAGGAATGGGTCAGAGCGGCGAACTGCTTGCGGATATGTCAGGCACAGGCGACTGGCAGGAAGGTCAGCGTTTTTCATCAGGTGCTTCGGCTGATGATGTGGAAAAATGGGTAGAAGAGCTTGGATTATAAGGAGTTAATGCAATGAGCAAGAAAATACTTATCTTATCGGGAAGTCCACGCAGAGGCGGAAATTCCGATATTTTGTGTGATGAATTTATGCGTGGAGCAGGTGAGAGCGGCAACGAAGTTGAAAAGATCCGTGTTTCATCGAAAAAGATAGCACCCTGTTCCGCCTGCTATTACTGCCGTGACAATGGCGGAACCTGTGTTCACAGGGACGATATGGCAGATATTTTGCAGAAGATGATAGATGCAGACGTTATCGTTCTTGCAAGTCCCGTATATTTCTATTCGATAGATGCACAGCTCAAAGCAGTCATCGACAGAACCGTTGCCCGCTGGCTTGAAGTAAAAAACAAGGAGTTTTACTACATCGTCACAATGGCGGACGAAGCGGTTTCCTCAGCCGATACCACAATAGCCTGTATGCGTGGATATGCAGACTGCGTTGAGGGTGCTGTTGAAAAGGGCATCATCATCGGAAACGGCGTGTATGAATCGGGCACGGTAAAGGACACACAGGCAATGGAAAAAGCCTATACAATGGGCAAAAATGTATAATACTAATTTTTAATCAAAGTGTAGACAAAAAATCGGCGCAAAAGCCATATATGCGAGCTTTTGCTTGATTTTTTGTACACTTTCAGTTTTAAAATTAGTATAAGGAGCAAGTAAAAATGAGTATTTTATTTATCAACGGAAGTCCCAACAAAAACGGCAATACTGCTGCACTTGCGGCAGAAATGCTTAAAGGCAAAAGCTATGAAACGCTGAACCTTACCGACCTTATCATCGGCAGCTACGGTCAGAGCTTGCAGGGCGACGAACTTGACGATGTTATCAAGGCTATGGAAAAGGCTGATACTATTGTGATAGGTTCACCGCTTTACTGGCACAATATCTGCGGAAGTGTCCGTAACGTTCTGGACAGATTTTACGGCAGAGTGGAAAACGGCGGACTTTCGGGAAGAAAGCTTTACTTTGTTTTTCAGGGCGCTGCTCCCGAAAAGTGGATGCTTGAAGCAGGCGAATATACAATGAAACGCTTTGCACAGCTTTACGGCATGACCTACTGCGGTATGGCGACAAACAAAGCGGAAGCCGCAAAGCTTGGAGGAAAAATATAAATGCAGTATCGCACACTTGGAAAAAATCTGAAAGTCTCTGCCGTGGGACTTGGCTGTATCACCCACTGAAAAATCAGAAGCAATATCGGCTATCCGTGCCGCATTTGATATTGGCTACACATTTTTTGACACAGCGGAATGTTACATCGGAACGAATCCCGACGGCAGCGTTTCATACAACGAAGAACTTGTGGGCGAAGCACTTGCTGACTGTAGAAATGAGGTGCAGATAGCCACAAAGTTCGGTGTCCGTCACGACGGCAGAAACATTATCACTGACAGCCGTCCCGAGGTTATACGAAATTCGGTCGAAAACAGTCTGCACAAGCTGAAAACAGACCATATCGACCTTTACTATCAGCACCGAATTGATAAAAATATCCCCGCCGAAGAAGTTGCAGGCGTAATGTCCGAGCTTATAAAAGAGGGAAAGATCACCCACTGGGGCATATCCGAAGCGAATGAAGAATATCTGCGGAAAGCAGATGCGGTGTGCCATGTGACCGCCGTTCAGAACAGATATTCAATGATGTACCGTGACTACGAGAGCCTTTTTCCCGTGCTTGATGAGCTTGGCATAGGCTTTGTTGCATTCAGCCCTATGGCGAACGGGCTTTTAAGCGGAAAATATGACTCGCAAAGCAGCTTTTCCGCCGATGATTACCGCAGTGTAATGCCGAAGTTCACGGCAAAGGCAATGGAAGAAAACAAGGAGCTTTTCTCCGTCCTCAAACAACTTGCCGAAGATAAAAATGCTGCTTTGTCGCAGATATCAATGGCTTGGATGCTCTGTAAAAAGCCGTGGATAGTGCCTATCCCCGGAACGAGAAAAACTGAGCGTATGAAGGAAAATGCGGGAGCGGCGGAGATTATTCTTACCGAAAGCGAAGTCACAGCTTTGGACAGGGCTCTTGACAATATGAAAATGTCAGAGGTTTTCGGCGGAAGCAAGGTAGTGAAATAAATGAACATTGCAAACAAATTTTTCTATACTGTTCTTGCTGCGCTGCTGTCTGTCACAATGACGGCTTGCGGTGATGAAGCCGTTTCCAAATCGACTGCCGCTTATGTACAAACAGACAGCAGTGAAACGGCAGCCGCATCTGTCTTTCCTTTGCAAAGTGATACTGCCGATGATGAGAAAATATCCCCGCCGCAGTATGAGCTTAACGCAAATCAAATTTTTGAGGGCGAAAACGGAACAGTGCATTACAGCTACTATCTTCCCGAAAATTATGATGAAAGCAAAAAATATCCGCTTGTAATGACTATGCCCGGGTACGATATGATGTGGTTCGGCGAAGCTTCGGCAGGTTCAAATCTCAAATGGACAGGCTTTACCGCATGGACAAAGTTTGATACCGAAATGATAGTTGTCTCCGCACAGCTTACCGACTGGTACGAAACATCGGCAAAGCAGGCGATCGAGTTGACGGAATATTTTATCGGTAATTTCTCGGTAGATACAGACCGAGTTTATGCCGCAGGCTATTCCGCAGGTGGAGAAACGATGTCACGGGCTGTATCAATGCGCCCCGATCTTTATGCTGCTTATCTTCACGGAGCATCGCAATGGGACGGTACTTACGATACTATCGCCGAAAACAAGGTTGCAGTTTATATCTATATGGCAGACGGCGATGAATATTATGGCAGCGATAAGGCACGTTCCGCTTATGACAGTCTGCACAAAGCATATAAAGATGCAGGATACAGCGATGCGGAAATAAACATTTTTCTTCGCCTTGAAATTCCCGACAATGAATTTTTCAACGAAAAGGGAATATACAATTATCATGGCGGCACAAATATCCTGTTTGATGATGAAAGCAATCTTGACTGGATAATTTCCCACAACAAAGGTGAACAATGAAAAATACTATGAAAATAAAAATAGCCGTAGATGCGGCAATGTCACTGGCAATGCTGCTTCTTATGGTATACGGACTTATCGGAGAAAAGGCTCACGAGTGGATAGGCGTGGGAATGTTTGCACTTTTTATTACGCACCATATACTGAACCGCAGGTGGCTGTGCAATATACCAAAGGGCAGATACACGCCCATGCGCATGGTGCAGACCGTAACGGCAGCTTTGATACTGCTTTGTATGATAGGCTCTATGGTGAGCGGTATCATAATTTCAAGGTATGTATTTGATTTTCTGAATTTAAGCGAAAGCACACTTGCCGTAAAAATACATACCCTCAGCGCATTTTGGGGCTTTGTACTGATGAGCTTTCACCTTGGACTGCATTGGAATATGTTTGTTTCAATGACAAAAAAGCAGCTTAAACCGTTAAAGCTTCGGACGGCGGTAATCCGTATAATTGCTGTGCTTATTGCAGGGTATGGAGTTTACGCCTTTATCCGCCGTGATGTCGGAATTTATATGTTTCTCAAAAGTCACTTTGTATTCTATGATTTTTCTGAGCCTGTTATCTGTTTTCTGATAGATTATCTGGCGGTTATGGGATCGTTTGTGTTTGTGGGGGATTGGGCAGGCAATTTGATTCGATTTGCTTATGGGCATGATCGTAAGAACATAAAGTAAAATACTTGAAATTAATGCTTAAATTTCGTTCCATATAAAGATATATTTTTATATAATGTGAAATCCACAGGCAATCCTGTGGATCTTTTATTGTTATAGTAAAACCCCGCGTTAGACGCGGGGTTCGGTAGAGCTTTAGCGAAGAGTCTTTAACAAAAAACCTCCATGTGATAAAATAAAACTACGGTCTGGCAACTGTAGAAATAAAAATCAATGGAGGTAAATCAAATGAGCAATAACTCAAGTGATATACATAGTTTATCACATACGAAATGGAATTGCAAGTATCATATAGTATTTGCACCGAAATATAGAAGAAAGGTGTTTTTTGAAGAAAAGCGACTTGAAGTAGGAGCAATGTTGAGGGAACTCTGTAACTGGAAAGGAGTGCACATAATAGCAGCAGAAGTATGTCCTGATCATGTTCATATGTTTGTTGAGATACCACCGAAAATGAGTATATCAAGTTTTATGGGCTTTCTAAAAGGAAAGAGCAGTATGCTGATATATGAAAGGTGGGGAAATCTGAAACTAAAGTATCGAAATCGAGAATTTTGGTGCAGAGGATATTATGTTGATACAGTAGGAAAAAATGCAAAAGCAATAGAAGAGTATATAAAACACCAACTTGATGAAGATCGATTGAGTGATCAAATGACATTTGGAGATTATGACCCGTTAACGGGTAGCAAGTAACAGTCCCTTGCATGGGCCAGATCGTAATTACGCCTTTAGGCGTAGCCAGTAGAATAGGGCTATGCCCGTTAGAGAAAAACCCCCGGCTATGCCGGGGGATATTTTTATCCCCAAAATTTCCACAAATAAATTCAAAAAACAACAAAAATACAATTTTTATTCAATTTTTTTCGATAAAAAGAAATTTATTCTTTAAATTTGCTTGACTTATTTTACCACTGTGGTAAAATAGTTATATAACGTATTTTGTTCATAAAAGTATATCAGAATATATTTATTCTTGATACGAAACCTTAAATTTTTAGAGGGGGAACGACCAATGAATAAGAAAACAAGCTTTGGCAGATTTGTTGCAGGCCTTACGGCTCTCCTGCTTGTGCTTACTCCGATGCCATTGGGTGAAATGGGGATTTCAACCGGCATTGGTATGACGGCGAGCGCTGAAGAAGCCAATACCTCTGACGGTATGGCTGAGGGCAGCTCTGACGATGACGATACATCTGACGGTGGAGAAGAAAACAACTCCGAAGATGGCGGAGAGCCTGACGGCGGGGAAGAAAATGGCTCCGATAATGGTGAGTCATCTGATGGTGAAGATGAAAATAGCACGGATGGCGATGCTTCTTCGGACGGTGAAGACGAAAATGATGATACCAAAGATGATGACGATGGCTCCGATGAGATCGAGATGGAAGAAATTTGGATCAATGATGATACCAACGAGCTTCCTGACAGCGATGAACTGTTCAATGAGTATGTAAACCGTGTTTTCTATGGTGAAACAGACTTTGCTACATTTGACAACCCGGAATATGGTTATGAAAGCCTTACAACGGAAGGCGAAAGGGACGTTTACAATGCTCTTAAACCTGTTATCACCAAGATAGCGAACGGCGAAGAATCCAACGCATCTATTACCATAACAACGTCCCACGTATGGACCTATACGCAGGAATCTTTAAAGAAGATCCATATTGCACTTCTTACCGATCTTCCTTATGATTTTTACTGGTATGATAAAACGCAGGGTCTTAGCCTGACAACTTACAAGTCGGGAATGAGATTCATATTCTCATTCACTGTAGCAGGTGCTTATGCCGGATCAGGAAAATACACAACTGACACAGCAAAGACCACAGCCGCTTCCAAGTCTGCTGCAAATGCGAATCTGATCGTTGAAAAGTACGCAGGTCTTGGCGACTACAAAAAACTTTCAAGCTATTGTGATGAATTGTGCGAAATGGTCGAATACAACCATGATGCAGTAAATTATAATTATGCTTATGGCGATCCATGGCAGCTTATCTATGCTTTTGACGGCGACCCGACGACCAATATCGTTTGCGAGGGTTACTCAAAGGCTTTCCAGTATCTTTGTGACATCAGTACATTCGAGAATTCTTCTGTCAACAGTGCTATCGTAACAGGCACTTCGAACGGCGGCAATCACATGTGGAATATCGTTTCCATTAATGATGTTTCCTATCTTGTCGATGTAACAAACTGTGATGCGGGACAATACAGCAACGGCTACCTTTTCCTCAAGGGCGTTCTCAGTCCATCGGGAAGCGGCTTCACAGCTAAGTATTACAGCAGCAGGATCAAGTACATCTACAGCAGTGATACCCAAAACCAGTATTCTTCCGAGTTCCTTACGCTTTCCACAAATGATTACGAGGAAGATGCACTTCCTTACACTATTAACGTAAATGATGATGCAGTTTATCTTAAAGTTGACGGCAAGGAAACAGACGAAAAGACTGTAAGCGTTACGACTGACAACAAGATAGAAGTTTGCGTTGATATCAAGGATTATATTGACCATAAACTCAGTTATTCCGTAAACGGTTCGGCGGATAATTTAATTTCTGTAAACAGTAAATTTACATCTAACTATTATTATGAAGAAATTGAATTTGATTTAACTGACAGCAGCAATGCATCTGTTGATATCAGCCTTACCGACAATAAATGGAGCGAGAGCGAACGCTCCAAATTCGCCAAGCTTGTGCTTGATGACGGGATAACGGTTTATCCGCTTGATGCCGACAACAATGTTGACAAGAGCGTACCGATAACAAGCGGCGATTACGTTGAAAATGGATTTTTTGGAGCTATTGTTGCAGATAATTCCAAATTATCGGGCGGCAAGTATATAAGCATAAATGGTGTAAAGACTCAGGGAACGGTAAACGGAAACGAGTATAGGGTCTATTCCTATGTTTATGCTTCAAATGAAGACGGCGAATTCGTTGTTCATATTTCAAACGGCGGCTATAAATATAAGACCGGCAGCGACGATATTTATGCAACCGTTTCGGATACCGCTTTGCAGGACGGCGACATTCTTGAAGACGGTACAAAGATCAGTTTTGACATCAGGATAAAGAATTATATTGACAGGAAATTTGTCATCAACGGTCAAACGGTCGCACTGACATTAGATAAGGACTATAACACTTTCTTCAGCTATGACTATACCGTAAACGGTTCCGATGTTGAAGTCGGACTCGAAGAAAACAAGTGGAGCAGTGAAGAAACTGCAAAATATGTAAAGCTTGAGATATCAGATCCTATCAATGTTGACTCTTATGTTAACAATGCCGCAGCCGGTTGGCTTTCAGACGGCGATTATTATCCGAGAGGCGCTTATGTAATAGCATCTATCCCTCAGAAATATATTGACAATGGAAAGAAGCTCCTCGTAAATGGTGAGCTTGTTACACTTGATGCTGAGAAGAAAGACGACTGCTATACATATACCTGCAAAGTCGATCCCGAGGGTGACACGCTTACATTTGAATTTGCTGCAGCAGTCACGCTTATAGTTGAAAATGAGGATAAAACGACCGATAAGCAGGGCTTTGATTCCATTGACGAAGCATTCAATTATTTCAACAAAGCAAAGTATACAGGCGTTGATGTTACGCTTATACTCAACAATGACATTACTGTAACAAAGCTTACTATTCCGACAAAAATAAACAGCTTCACGCTCACAAACAAGAACGGTTCAAAAGTAGACTTTAATATGTCAACGCTCTCTATCCCCGTTGACACAACTCTTGCTGTTTATGGCAGCGGCAAGAATCTTAGACCTATTACCGTCAGTGTTGCTGCAGGAAAGACACTGGATTATGATTCATTCGCGCATTACGGAAGCGCTGTAACGGTAAAGGGTACAAAGACTTCTGTTCTCAATATCAACAAATTCCTTACCGTTGGTGGTATCTCGACCTTTGGCGAAGTTAATGTTGCTGACAGTGCGGCTGTTTCCGCTGAGGGCAATGTGACGGGTGTTGAACTTTTCAACGGTAGATTGTGGCTCAAAGATCCGAAGTACACAGCGACTATTGTTAATTTCGGAAAGGGTACTGTTCGCTTTTACGATAACGACGGCAAGATCTCAAAGTTAACTGTCAGCGATGTTGTCGGATCGCTCGGTATTGAATTGGTAGACCCAAATACTATTATTGAAACTGCGGTAGAAAGCGGCAGGACGATCCTTTGGGCGGGTTCAACAAAGAACTTCACCGACAAGATCACTGTTGCAAACAAGACCTCATCAAATCAGACACTCAATGCGTATCTTTACGGCAAGGAGATCAGGGCTGAATACGGAAATGCCGTTACACTTTCCGCAGACGGCGGAAAAGCCAAATCTTACCCGAATCTTGATCTTGCTATTGCCAATATGACAGAAGAAGCGTCTTACACTATTACATTGTGCGACACTGTCACTGTTTCAAAACTTACACTTCCCAAAAAAGCAAAGGATATCACATTCAAGGGCGAGAATCCGGGTGTGGTATTAAATCTTAATCTTTCAGCATTGAATATCCCTGTCGATACAACGTTCGATGTTATTGTAAAGGGTGTAAATGCAAGACCTGTTGCGGTTTCCACTGCAGCGCGCAAAACACTTACTGTAAACAAGAGCTTTATCAACCTTGGTGCAGTCAGGGGAACTAACACGTCTGTCCTTGATATAGGCGCAAATATAACAGCTGCAAGTCTTACATCGTTCAAAGATGTAAATGTTGGTGAAAACAAGACTTTAACAGTTACGGGAAATGTTTCGGGAATAACAAACTTCAGCGGAACACTTCAGCTTCCAAATACAAAATCAACCGCTGCTGTTACAACGGCATCGGGTATGTATCTTGACCTTGTCGCTGACAGCAATGGCACAGTTGCAAAGGCAACGATCTCCAATGCAGTTATCCCGACAGAAAATAATGACGGCTGCGGACTTCTTATCAGAATTCTTGACAGCGAAAACGGAAGCCTTGTGGAGCTTGTCGGAGGAATGACAGTTCTCTGGTCGGCGGGAAAGACAGACTTTACAGAAAATGTCCGCATCGAAAACAGATCAACAGTTAGTCACGAGCTTTCTCCTTTCCTCTACGGCAAGGAGATCAAAGCCGAGTATGCAAAGGCAATAAAGGTCTATGACGGAAATGAGGATAGTTACTATCCGAACATCGAAAGCGCATTCAAAGCTATCAACAACGCTTCAACGGAATATACCGTATATCTCAATGAAGACGTTGCGGTTTCAAAGCTCACATTCCCGAAGGCAGCAGGATTCATCGGCTTTACAGGTTCGGGAAGCCTTGAACTTGATATGACTGCACTCACTGTTCCTGTCAATACAGAGTTCGGCGTTGATGTAAAGGGTACAAACGCAAAGCCGCTTGCTATTACAGCTGCGGCAGGCAAAAAGCTTATATTCAGCGGAGATGCTGAAAACATAGGCGCAGTAAAGGGTACAAAAACATCTTCACTTTATGTAAACAAGAGCATCACAGCTGCAAGCATTGCGACATTCGGTGATGTTGCTGCTATCGGTGATGATGGAAATGCTGTACTTTCCGTAACGGGAAATGTGACCGGCGTTACGACCCTTACGGGTACGCTTGCACTTCCGAATGTTAAGTCCACAGCGGCTGTCACAAATGCAGAAAGTGCAGTTCTCAAACTTACCGATGTGAATGGAACATCAGCAAAGGTAACAGTTTCCGATGTTGTCGGTGATGCAAAGCTCAAAGTAGTATTTGTTGATGAAAACGGCGAAGAGATCAAACTCGGCGCAGGCAAAACTATCCTTTGGATGGGCGGAAAAACTGATATTTCAGATGGTATCGAGCTTGTAAACAAGGCTAAGTTCGGCAATGAACTCAATATGGCTGTTTACGGAAAAGAAGTAAGGGCAGACTGCGGAAATGCAGTAACTGTAAGCGTCGGCTCAACAATTGCCGATTATGTGAGCATCAATGCGGCACTTGCGGCTATCACAAAGGAAAATGAGGCTAATGATTATACGATAACGCTCAATGAGGATATTTCCGCTTCAAAGTTTGCACTTCCGAGAAAGGCAAAGTCATTAACATTTACGGGCGAGGGAAGCCTTAACCTTAATATGACTTCTATCGCTGTTCCCGTTGATGCAACATTTGAAATTCACTTAAACGGAACGAATGCAAGACCGCTTGCGATCTCAGTTGCGGCAGGCAAGAACCTTACGTTCGGTCAGGGTGCTGTTTTATCAAATATCGGCGCATTAAGAGGAACTAAGACCTCGACCCTTTCCAATAACGAAGAAAACACTGTTGCAAGCATTTCGACATTTGGTGAATTGTCAACGCCCAAGCTTCTTAATGTGACGGGCAATGTAAGCGGCATCGAACGACTCTATGGATTTGTCGGACTTCCAAATGCAAAATCAACAATGAGTGTTTCAAATATCTGCAATTCGGCACTTATTCAGCTTACCGATAATAACGGTGCATTTGCAAAGGTAACCGTAACGGGTATGGCTGACGAAAAATCACAGCTCGGAATGTCGGTGGTCGATGAAAACGGTGACCTTATCACGCTCCCAAGCGGAAAGACTATCCTTTGGACAAACAGAAAGAATGATTTTACAGACAAGGTCAAATTTGCCAACAAATCTTCGGCAGGCACACTTTGTGCAAAGCTTTACGGCAAGGAGATCAAGGCTGTAAATAACGAAGCAGTAACTCTCACCGAAGACGGAGAGTCTGTCGGCAGCTATGCGACCCTCGAAGAAGCCTTCGCACAGATAAAGGATCTCAAGAAAGATTACATAGTTACCGTTAACGATGATGTCTATGTTTCAAAGTTCACACTTCCGGCAAAGGCAGCTTCGCTCACGATCAAGGGCACGGGCAATACTGTTCAGCTTGTAAATGTTTCATCGATATCACCAAGCTATGACCTTACTGTCGAGGGAATCACGCTCAAGAATACAAAGGCATTTACAATTTCGGCAAGGAAGAACCTGACATTGAAAAATGTCACATCTGACTGCCTGAGCGCTGTAAAGGGAACTGCAAAGTTCACATACACAGGCGAGGGAAATAACCTCACATTCACAGGCAAAAACGGCACAGAACAGACAAAAATCACAGGTTTCAAAAACACGACCAAAAAGTAAATATCACAGAGCAGCGGCAGAAATGCCGCTGTTTCTTTGTAAAAAAATTACCGCCGCACTTAAGAAAGAGTGCGGCGGTAATTTTTATGCTAATGCTAATTTTTCCGATATTCTATCAATGCACAAATCATTATCAGAAAAGCAAAAATATCAATTATGTAAAGAGTGTACTGCTCAGGATCGGGAAAACCTTTTCCGAGATCTATTTTTGCGGAAATAAAAACAAAGGTAAGCAAACTTATAGACCATATATATTTATATTTGGAATTGTCCATTGCGGTTCACCTCAAACAGTTATTTTTTAAATTTCTTTATCGAAGAATACACAAAAAGCGGAAGAGCACACAGGTCGATGATCCCAAGTGTTGCTGATACCGCAGATGGGAGCGCTGCTCCAATTATATTTGATATCGAAAGTGTGAGTGATACGAGAGATATCACTATAAGGCTCAACGGCCAAATAAGTTCGATTTTTTTGTTCATTTCAACACCCCATTTTATGTATTATCTGTCTCTTATACACATCTGACGCTGCCGACGA
>ERZ1026854.696-NODE-696-length-23116-cov-4.311001_pt1 | contig 23116 bp, 19 predicted proteins | sample MGYA00380157_ERZ1026854 | MGnify/ENA primary metagenome ERZ1026854 (study PRJEB33269, sample SAMEA4719793) | human gut metagenome | biome: human-associated habitat; feature: organic feature; material: feces | place: Cameroon | collected 2013-10 ... | reverse complement strand
TATAAGAGACAGACAAGCAACACAATTCGGAAACTTTAACAGTCTAAAAATCATCTCAAAAGCTCTGAGAGACAACAAAATCGGTACGCTCAACCCTGATTTTAAGGAAAATTTCAGTGCGATAAAAAGCCCAAATCTCGGACTAAACAAGTCATTAAACTACTTGATTCTCCGAAAAGATATGGAAAAGTTATATGACGATAAAGATTTTAGTTGCGGAATTTTATTGGACTCAAACTCAATCCACGAAGTAAAAACTGCTATAAAAAATCCGACAAACAAAAATCTGAAACTAAAAAGATACGCAAAACCACCGGAAACTCCTGCCACAAAATACTTTATTCTTTCAGGTTTTGACAAAGGAATAAATTTTCTTGACCGTAGCAAGGATTTGGAAACCGTAACCCTTGAATTTTTGAAAAACAAAGACACAGACAAAGAATTAAAAGATAAACTGGCAAAACTCGGACAAAAAGCAATAATAATTGAAAACGAAAATCCACCGACCGTAGAATCTATTTACAACCAGCTCAAACCCGAAAAAATGACAAAAGAAGAACTGAATGCAACTATTGATGCTGCTCTTTTGACAGTTTTCCCTTTCAGCCAATATCTCCAAAATAACACAAAAGATGATGTTTTGCAGTACGTAGACAACAGTCTTATCGTCTTTACGCCCGAAACTATCAGCAAAAACCTGACACAAATGCACAATCAGATTTTGAAATTCAACGCCGAAAGAGGAAGAGAGCCAAAAGATATTATCTATTGCATTATAGAAACCGAAAAAAGTTTTGACCTTGTAAATTATCAAATGCAACATCAGCACAAAATTCCGTCAAACCAATTTATCAACTTTAACGAACTGCTCCACGACATGGAGAAACCCTACATTAACAACAAAACCATTGTATTTTTGGACGATTGCTCAATCTCGGGAGCCTCGTTAGCCGATACATATTTGGCATTGGATGATTTGGGGTTTAACTACGAAATTCCTGACAGCGACATCGTATTTGCCCCGATATATATAACAAAAAATGCACACAAAAATATTCAAGAAACGATGGAAAAACTCCACAGAACTCACAAAGACAAAATCATCTACGGAACAAAAGAAACTAAAAACTGGTCTGACAACATCAAAGACTTGCAACAACTAAATCAAGTTATCGGAAGAAACATTTTTTCGATATCAAAAGACAGGTCAAAACCTTGCATAATCTACCCGTACATGGCACCCGACAACAACTGTGAATTTGCAGCAAGCCTCGCTCTCCTGCACGACATAACCCACAACGAGCCAATGAATTCATGTGACAGAGAAACCTACCTGAAAAGGATACAATCTTACTCGGATATGAGCGAACTTATCCACATACTCACTCGAAAACTCCTGAACAATACAGACTTTGGTGAGGATTAAATCTGGATAAATTATTGCAAAGGAACAATATCCAGTTTATACCCAAGTGGCACAAGAATTTTTAATAATGTATCTATTTGTGGTGCTGATTTTGAACGCTCAAGTCTTGCAAGATATTCTTGCTTGATATGACAACGTTCTGCGAACTCAGATTGTGTCAAGCCAAGCTCTTTGCGAATTTGTAAAATTTTACCCATTAACTCAACTTTAAAATCAATCTCTGCAAGTTCATCTTTTGAAAAATCTAATTCTTGTTTAAAATCAGACCAATTTGCACTATGCTTTACTTTTTTATTTGTCATAAATATTTCCTGCTTATATTATAACCAATTAGTTATAATATTTCAACCCCTTTTATATAAAAAGAACCTGCCCTCTCGGGCAAGTTCTTAATTTTAGTTTTCGTAGCTAATTGCATTGCGGTTGCCGATTGTGGCAGGAATTCCTCGAGAGTTGAGCTGTCCTTCAGTTATCAAACTCAGGTAGAGGAGTTTATTTACCGTTGATTGTGCTACATTCATATATTCAGCTTCTGCAATATCATTTGTGGCTTTGACAACTTTTACGTTTGTTCTGATGTCGATGTCACCGTATTTAATTCTTATCGGGAATACATCACCAGCTTTAAGGAAATGATCGTGTGCAAGGGTTACACCGCCTCTTGAGATTGATACTACAGAAACTTCGTTTCTTACTGCGGCTCCTTCTTCGACTGTCATTGCCTTTTTAGTCGGATCAATTTGAATATATTTTGAATCATCTACGATTTGAACATTTGTTGAAGTGTTAGGTCTTTGAACATAAGTGCTGTCGTCTACCGTTTTTCTGTCAACTGCAACTTCCGGTTCAGTCGGTTGAGTAGGCTGAGTTGGTTCGGTTGGAGTTGTTGGCTCTGTCGGAGTTGTCGGTTGAGTCGGCTCTGTCGGAGTGGTCGGCTCAGTAGGAGTAGTTGGTTGAGTCGGTTCGGTTGGGGTTGTCGGCTGAGTAGGTTCAGTCGGTGTAGTAGGCTCTGTAGGAGTTGTTGGTTCCGTAGGAGTTGTTGGTTCCGTAGGAGTTGTTGGTTCTGTAGGGGTCGTCGGTTCGGTTGGTGTAGTCGGTTCTGTAGGTTCTGCAACTACCAAGTTGTCATCGTCACCTTCTTCGGTGCCTCTATCTTTTACAGAAACTGCTTGACCGTCTTTTTCGTAATCAGCATCGCTTCCTTGAGCACTTCCGCCTGAGTAGTAAGTTCTTTCTGTATCTTCTCTGTCGATAGCTGTAACATCTTCTTTTCTTACGGCTTTTGCTCTAATTGTAACAGCGTCACCGTTAGGGTTTTCAATCATATTTGTTTTTGAATCTTTTTCAACTGTAGAAAATCCGTTTTTATCACGGTTTGCACCTGCGTTGAATTTATATCCGCCCGCATAAACAGTGTCTGCTGTTGCCGTCAGGTCTTGAGTTCCCGGACGCATTTCGCCTGTGCCTGCAATAACTCCGTTTTTGATTACCAAAACTGATTCAGGGTTTGAGTTTTCGTTGTATGAAGAGCCCAAATCAAGAACTTTGATATTAGCTTTTGTCGGAGTTACTTTGCTTGCTCCAAAATAGTCGCCTGTGCTTTCATAACCTGTTTTGCCGAGGCTGTCGATATACAAAACCTTGCCTCTGTTTACAACATTAACATCTTTTGCTGCGGTAATATTTTTGATGTAAGTATTGCCTGAGAATTGAGCGTCAACGGAACCGTTTTTAGAAATAATTGTTCCGACATTTGCGTCATTCTTGGTTTGACCGTCACCGTCAGCACCGTTGATAATAATGTCACCTTTTGCAAGGATATTGATTACTTCTTCTGCTGTCGGTTTGTAATCAGCTTCATAACCTTTCAACCAGTGGTTGAAGTTTTCTTCGCTGAAAGTTCCGTTAACTTGAACAAAGGTAACAGCTTTAACGTTTTCGCCTTCTTTACCGATGTTACCGCTTGCAATCATTGAAATTGCAGAACCTGTAACAGCTACACCACCGTCTTTATTGTAGTTAAGGATGTTGTAACCTGTTGAATCACTGCCTGTAATGTCATCTGCAAGAAGTGTAACCTTACCGTCAGAATTGATTGAGTTAATTCTCATATCTTTGTTTGCACTTGCAAGGTTGATACGAGAGTCTTTTTCAACTCCGTCAGTACCGCCTTTTGTAGCTTTTGCAGTGATTGTACCGTCAATATTTGTGTTAATTGATTTTGTCCAATCTCTTGCACCGGCTTCAAGTCCTGTTGAAACTTCTTCACCGATTGCACCGTTTTCAACGATGATAATCAAGTTGTCTTGACCTTGGTTTGTAGTTCTGATAAGAGTTTTAGCAACACCGAAGTTCAAAAGATTGCCGTCTGTAAGTTCGATTGTAACATCGCCGTCAGAATCGATGTAATAGTTGTTAAGAGTATTATCACCGATTGTGATGTTTGAATTGTTGCCGTGAAGTGCGATAGTACCGTCGTTTGTAGTTTTTACGATACCTTTGATATTCATACCGCCTTCTGCGTTGTTTGTAATATCAACGGAGCCGCCTTCGTTGTTAATTCTGCCTGTGCTTTCAAGATTGAAGCCTTTAGTGCCTTTTGAATTGTTAACGAGTTTTGTGTTACCTGCGTTTGAAATTGTTCCTGAGATATTGAAACCGCCTTCACCGTTGTTTTCCATAACCAACTGGTTTTTAGCAGTAACTTTACCTTTAACGTTCAAACCTGAAACGCCTGTATTTACCATTGTTAATTGAGTACCGTCAGAAACAACTTCACCGTTTTCATCAACAAGTAATTGACCTTTTGTGTTGTTGATTTTACCAACACCTGCAGCATTGTTAACTTTACCGCTGATAACCATTTCAGTACCGTTATTGGTAATGTTCATGTTTTCACCGTTTGAAGTAACGTTACCTTTGATATTGAAAGCACCGCCAGAAGATTGATTGTGTAAAGTCAAAGTACCTTCGTCGTTTGTAATTGTACCATTTTTAGCGATAGTAAAATCATTTGAAAGGTTTGTTATATTAGCGTCACCCTTGTTAGCGATTGAACCGCCGATTTGAAGTCCGTTTGTACCGGATTCGTTTCTAACGTTCATTTTACCTTCGTTTTTGATTTTACCGTTGATTGTCAAACCTGTATTGTTTTTGCGGTTTGTAATATTCAAAGTACCTTTGTTATTGATAACGCCTGTTGTGCTCAAGTTGATTGAACCGTTTGCGTTGTCAAGGGTCAAAGTTCCGTTGGTATTAGCAACTTCACCAAAAATCTGAATACCATTGTTGCCGTCGTTTGTGATTGAGAAAGTGTTGCCTTCGCTGCTACCGTTGTTAACGATCATACCGCCTTTAGCAACGTTAACACCTGTTTTTGCAGTAATTTCGATTTTACCGTCAGTGTTAGAAAAAGCATTGCCTTCTGTCATTCTTGAACTTACCAACTGATTGAACAATTCTGCGGCAGCAGCTTCAGGACTAAGTGCAGAACCTGTTGCAGGATCAATCTGGTGAAAAGCTGTTTGATCGTTTACACCTGCGAAAACTAAACCTGTTGAGCCGACATTAACCTGACCACCGTCCAATCTTACATCGCCTCTGCCTGCAATTTTACCGTTAATTGTAATTGAGCTTGTACCTCTAACATAGTCATTTGCCAACCAGTTGTCAAAATCAGCACCTGATGCAGAGTTGTCTGCGGCGATTTGTTTGTCGGCACTAAGAGCTGAATCGTTTCCATAGGTCAAAATGTTCTTTTTCAAAGCTTGATAAGCATCTGCGGTCGGCGTCAAAACTGATAATGAACCAACGTTCAAAACACCGCTTGAACCAACAACTAAACCTTGAGGAGTTACGAAGATTAAGTGTCCGTCAGTTTTTAAAGCACCGCCGACAGAATCAAGAGCGTTGATAATACCGTTGATATTAGCCTGTCCGTCAACAAGGTTAACGAATTTGCTGATATCGCCTGTCGTTTTGCCGTCGTTTTTCAAATATTGGAATATGAAGTTTGCGACATCACCTTTTGTAAGTTCAAATTTTTCATATTTTCTAAAACCTGTAGAACCGTTGAAAGCGTCAGGTCTGATATCAAAAGCACCTGTGGTGTTGTTTTTTGAAACGCCTGTGATTTCAGTTCCGAAAACTTCATTATTATATCCTGCTTGTATCAACAAAGCTGAACCTAATACCGAAATAACCAAATTCCTTTTACTCATCTTCTTCAACATTTTTTCCTCGTTTCTATTAGCACTTCACTATGAGTGTATAATCGGCATGGGTTTGTTGAAACTTTACTGTTTTAATCCTTTTTGTTACAAAAATTAATATTTGTTTAATATAACCAGCCTTGTCAGCCAATTATAGCACTTTTTTCAGAATACTTCAAGAGTTATTTTTTGAAAGCTCCCCAAGCTTTGATTGTGCCACGCTGATATTTTACGAGGTAATATCCACCCTTGACGTTGTATTCTATTGAAGCTTCTTTGTAAACAAAGTCCTCAACGGGCGGCATTCCGACCTTGTCACGGCGTTTGTTTGTTTCGGCAGTTTCTTTTTTCTCTCGTTTTAATTCTTTTTTATACTTTTTGTCATTTAGTCTTGCGTGTTCATTTGCATCTTCTTCAACTTTAAATACCGGAAAAATTGCAATAGGGCGACCTCCTTGAATTAGGATGAAAAAGTTTTTTTCGTCGTTCAGAGCAAGCCCGTAATAGCCGGCTGTAATATAATTATTGTCGTCGTCGTAGATTGTTTCTGCGATTATAAGTGTAGGATAATCAGATTCGGGCAAAGAATAGCGGTAAATTGCGTCCTGCCCTATCGTAATCCCCGAAACTTCTTGCGGTTGGGGCGGGTACGGGCGAATTGTGTCGTGACGCCATATTGTATCGACATAAACCCCTTCAAGCATTATAATTCCTCTAATAAGGTTTTAACTATTTTTTGAATTTCGTCAAACGGTTTGCCCAAAGCTCGCTCATGCCCGACAAAAATAAGAGATAAATGGTTTTGAGAATTACCGAGGTTATTGTCTTTTTGTAAAAGTCTGTAACTCTCTCTCATCAAACGTTTTAGACGGTTACGCTTAACAGCACGTTTATGAGTCTTTTTGCTCACCACAAAGCCTACTTTTGTCAGGAAATTTTCGTCTGTTTTGAGTTTTCCCGCAAAAAGGGCAATCCCGCCTTTGTAGTGGGAGTTTTTGATTCTGTAAGTAGCAGAAAAAGCCGCCTTATTTTTCAATCTGAATTGTTTCTTTAACATAAAATCCCTACAACAATACAGCATGCCCAATAAAGACCTGCTGTGTTGTTAAATATTGAACATTTTTCTTGAATGAATTTGCCTTTCAGCTTATTTTCAAGAAATTAAGCACGTTTTTTAGCAGTAATGCCAAGGCTGTGACGACCTTTAGCACGTCTTCTGTTGATAACTTCTCTACCGCCAGGTGTAGCCATTCTTGCTCTGAAACCGCTTACGTGTTGTCTTTTAATCTTTGTTCCTTCTAGTGTACGTCTCATTTTCTTTATTCCTTATTAATTTTATTTGTCGTATAATTCTAATGTTAAATAAAAAATACAAATTAGTCAACACTAAAGAGGGGCAGGTTACAGAATATGAACAAAAAAATAGGATTTATCGGTTGTGGCAAAATGGCAAGTGCAATTATCAAGGGCATAAAAACCTCTTGCTGCAAGGAAAAAGTAGAGCTCAAAGGCTCAGAAGTTAACTGCGAAATTGCGGAACTTGCACAGAGCAGACTGAGTATTGAAGTTTTGACAGATAACAGACTTTTGACAATGGACAGCGATGTGATTTTTATTGCAACAAAACCTAACTACGTTGCACAGGTTTTGGAGGAAATTAAAGACGAAATCACACCTGAAAAGCTTATCGTATCTATTGCGGCGGGAGTTAATACCACAAAAATTCAAAATATTATCGGCACAAAACGTGTTGTAAGAATTATGCCAAACACTCCTGCTCTTGTTCAGGAAGGCATGTTTGGGATTTGCAAGGGCGAATACGCAACAGAAGCAGATGTTCAATATGTTATGAATTTGTTGAACGGAATAGGTAAAGTCGTGGAAGTTGAAGAACATCAAATGGATATCGTAACGGCGATTTCAGGTTCTGGCCCTGCCTTCTTCTATCAAGTAATTGAAGATATGGCAAGAGCTGGCGAAAAACTCGGGCTAGATTATGAGAAATCTCTCTTATTAGCAACTCAAACCGCATTGGGTTCTGCAAAAATGGTGTTTGAAAGAGGAGAGCTTCCTGTCCAAACTTTAATTGACAACGTAGCAACAAAAGGCGGTTGCACTTTCGTCGGAATTCAAACAATGAAAGAAGAAAATTCCGAAAAACTCTTCTACGACGTAATTGACAAAACAGCAGAAAAATCAAGCCAATTAGGAAAATAAATTTTTGAAGGGCGGAATTTTCAATTCCGCCCCATTAATAAAGAGTTATTCTATTTCCGCAAGAGCAAGAAATTCAACAACATTCATAATTTTCGGGGCTTTTTTGCCTAATGCCAAAAATCCTTCTCTTAATCCCAACACGCATGCCGGACAGCTCGTCAAAATATAATCAGCCCCCGTGGCATAAGCATTTTCAGCCTTTTGTTTTGCAAGCGAAATCGAAAGTTTCGGGTTCTTTATCGCAAATTCACCGGCAAACCCACAGCACTCGTCGTAGTCCTTCATCTCTAGATATTCGACATTTTCGCATTTATCAATTAGTTTTTTTAAAAAATCGTCGTTTTCCAAGTGACAAGGCTTGTGAAAGGTTACTTTGACAGGTTTTTTGAAGCTAAATTTTACATCCTGCTCCGCCAAAAACTCCGCAGCATTGAGAAAACGTTTTGCGTTATTTTCGGGTGTGGGGTCAGGGCCGTACCCTTTTAAGGTGCTTTCACAGCTTGCACAATCAGTTAGTATGTAATCAAATTCACAATTCATAAGCTCAAGATTGTGTTTTTTGACCTCCTCATAGCGTTCAAGATTTCCGCTGGAGAGAAACGGAAGTCCGCAACATTCAAAATCTCTCTCAATAATTTCAACATTATCAAGGTGAGAACATATTTTTTTGAAAGCATTTGCAACATTTGGCAAAATCTCGTTCACACATCCTTTAAAATAGAGGAGTTTTGTGAATTTTAACCCAGCCTCTCCCGCAGAAGAATTCCCCTCTACCTCTGGGAGAGGGTAGAATTTCTTAGAGAGCGAAGCGAACTTAGAAATTCGGGTGAGGGTAAAAACCTTACCCCACTTAATCAAGTTACCGAAAACCAAGCGTGACTGGAGGAATTTTATAATTTTACCGTGCAAGGTTTCTTTTGTACATTCGTATTTTGCCGTGTTCAAAATTTCGCAAACATCAATGTCGCTCGGGCAAAAATCTTTGCATTTCCCGCATTTCAGGCACATGTCGAGATATTTTTCAATGTTTTTGTTTAATTTTAAATCACCTTTCAAAACTCCGTCGAGCATAACGAATTTGCCACGAGAAACTGCACAGTCATTGCCCGTCAATTTGTAAAGAGGGCAAGCCGCCTGACACATTCCGCATTTTGAGCATTTATTAATTTCGTCGGCAAAATCTTCAAGTTTTTTCATATCATTATCATAGCACGGAAAAACTTTTAGACGATTGCACCGTGGCTGGCATCTTGGACATTTTTTGCATATTTTGCAAGGTATCCGGATTTTACTCGAGGTTCAAACGGTTTCAGGTTTTTGTGACGTTCTACTAAAACTTTTTCATCAACACATAATTCGATGAGTCGTTTATTAATGTCGATTTTAATTTTGTCACCGTTTTCAATAAGTGCAATAACTCCGCCATTTGCGGCTTCAGGACAAATATGACCGACACAAATCCCTCTTGTCGCACCCGAAAATCTTCCGTCAGTAATCAAGGCACACTTTTTGCCTAAACCTTTTCCTACCAAAAGCGATGTCGGAGCAAGCATTTCTCTCATGCCGGGACCGCCCTTAGGACCTTCGTAACGGATTACAATCACGTCACCCTCTTTAATTTTGTCGGTTTCAAGTGCTGTCATTGCCTCTTCTTCGCTGTTAAAAGTTTTTGCAACCCCTTCAAACTCGTAGCATTCCGGAGCAACGCCCGAGGTTTTAATTACGCAACCGTCTTTTGCGATATTACCATACAAAACGGCAAGCCCTGCCTGCGTATAAGTCGATTTGTCGTAAGGTGGAATAATTTTTTCATCACTATATGCAGAGTTTGCAATTTCTTTTATAGAAAGGTCTGCAACCGTTTTGGTATCAAATATTTCAAGATTGGAATTGACTAAAGATTTCAGCACGGCAGGAACTCCGCCCGCAAGATGAAAGTCTGTCATCGTTAATGTCGAGGACGGATTAATTTTCACAATCTGGTGAACTTTTCCGCTCAAATCCTCAAAATCATTAAGAGTAATATTAATTCCACCTGCATTTGCAATCGCAAGAATGTGTAAAAAAGTATTTGTCGAACCGCCGAGAGCCAAGTCTGCCGTAATCGCATTACGCAGACTTTCTCGGGTAATAATATCAGAAGGTTTTACGTCATTTTTCACCAAATCCACAATCTGCATACCGCTTTCAAAGGCAATTCTTCTTTTTTGAGCCGAAACCGCCGACGCAGAAGCACAATAAGGCAAACTCATTCCCAAAACTTCTGTCAGGCAAGCCATAGTATTTGCGGTATACATTCCCTGACAAGCACCCGCCGAAGGACAAGAGTTTTCCTCCAAAGCGTTCAGGTGTTCCTCGGTAATCTCGCCTTTTCTAAATCTTCCGACAGCCTCAAATGATCCTGTAACCATTGTTAATTTGTTCTCGCCACGACACATTCCGTCAAGCATAGGGCCTGCGGTTACGATAATCGCCGGAATATTTAGTCTTAATGCCCCAATCAACATCCCCGGTGTAATTTTGTCACAATTAGATAATAGTACAATTCCGTCGAGTTGATGAGCCGCAGCAACACTTTCCACGCAATCTGCAATTAAATCTCTTGAAGGTAAAGAATAACGCATTCCGCTATGCCCCATAGCAATTCCGTCACATATCGCAGGTACCCCAAAAATAAACGCCTGACCGCCGCCCGAGTGAATACCCTTTTCTATCTGACGTTCTAAATCTCTCATTCCGATATGCCCCGGAACTAAATCAGAAAACGAACTCGCAATTCCGATAAACGGTGCATCCATGTTTTTTTTGCTAACTCCTGTCGCCATCAAAAGTCCACGGTGCGGAGTTCTTGCTATTCCTTTTTTTATATTATCGCTTTTCATTACGCATTCACCTTTACTATATTAAAGTTCTCATCCCACTCTATTGAACCGTTGAGGTTGATGTTGTGGTAATTATACGGATTTTCCACGAGTTGCGAAATCAATTCCTCTCTTGATTTACCCAAATGAGTTGAGGTCAAAATTTCTGACAATGCTAATCTTTTATAAATATCAGGAACAAGTGTAGTGCTTCCCGCAAGCGTTCCTTCTTTAGAAGAAGCTCGTGTTCCGTTATAAAAAACCGTTTCATCCGCAAATTGAAATTCGTAAACCGCGTCGGCACTAGCTTTCAATCATGTGCAAGAAAGACAATCACTCACAAGCAACACCTTATCAATCGGTTTGCATTTGAAAAACAGTTTGAGTGCATCATCTGAAACGTGTACTCCGTCCGCAATAATCTCTGTAAAGATTTCATCATTAATCAATGCCGAAAGTGCCGTCGACTGCCCTCTGTGCGTAACGCCTTCCATAGCGTTAAAGGTATGAGTTGTGGCGTCACACCCTCTCAAATCACCTCCGACACAGTGTCCCGCCTGAACCTTCACTCCTTTTGAATTGAGGTAATCAATAAGACTGTTTTCCACCGTGCAGAGTTCGGGGGCAAGGGTTACAATTTTAATAAAATCATCTTCAAGAAGTTTGTAATTTTCAACGGTCGGGTTCATAAAATGTGCGGGATTATGAATTCCTTTTTTCTTTTCGTTGATAAAAATTCCTTCAAGATGAATTCCGAAAATTTTTGCCATGCCTGTCGATTGCTTCGCTGCCGCCGATTTTATAACAGAAACAGCACGATTAATGTTTTCGACACTATCTGTTACAAGCGTCGGGAATATTCCGCCAACACCGTGTTTAAACATTTCGCTTGAGGCAAACAAAACATCCTCAACCGAGGCTTTGTTAAAATCCACCCCGAAAGCTCCATGAAAATGCTGTTCAATTATTAACTTCGTTTTCAAAATTTCCGCCTTCCTTTGCAAACGGCGACAATCGCCGCTGCTCATAATCCGCTAGATTACACTTACTTCAAAGACTTTTCTGGCTTCTTCTCTATCATCAAAGTGGATTGTGCGGTCTTTTAAAATTTGATAATTTTCGTGACCTTTACCGGCAATAACAACAACATCGTTATTACCTGCAATGTTTTTTAATAGTGCGATTGCATGACCCCTGTCAGGTTCTACGGTTACTTTATCAGGGTTTGTCGATTTTAGCCCTGCAATAATATCCGTGATAATTGTTTGCGGGTCTTCGCTTCTCGGATTGTCGCTTGTGATAACGATTTTGTCTGCAATCCTTTCGGCAATAGCACCCATTTTCGGACGTTTCGTTGCATCTCTGTCCCCACCGCAACCGAATAAACAAATCAGTTTTCCGTCCTTTGGTGTAATTTCTCTTGCAGAATTTAAAACATTCTCCAAACCGTCAGGAGTGTGAGCATAATCCACGATTACAAGCGGTTTTTTCGCAACAACTTCAAATCTGCCCGCAACACCTTTTACGTTTTCTAAAGCTTTTAATGATACTGCAATATCAATGCCCATTGCGATTGCAGAAGTAACTGCCGCAAGTACGTTATAAACACTGAACATTCCGTTCATGTGAAGGTTTACGGAATATTCTTTAGGTTGAGTTTCATCCAAGCCCAAGATTTCAGGGCGAGTGACTACAAGGGTAAATTCAGCCCCGTTGAGTGAAAAATGAATGTCTTTTGCCATTACATCAGCTTCTTTTTTCACCCCGTAGGTGAATGTTCTGACACCTTCCGGAATTACTCCCAAAAATCTCTCTGCATAATTGTCATCTTTATTAATTACAGCAAACGGATATTTCGGATTTTCATCACCTTCCAAAGGCATTGATTTTTCCAAGCCTCTGAATAGAAGTGCCTTTGCCTCAAAATAGTTGTCCATTGTAATATGGTAATCCAAGTGGTCTTGAGTTAAGTTTGTCAAAACAGCACCGTCAAAACGACATCCACCGACTCTGTTCTGTTCAAGTGCGTGCGAACTTACTTCCATTACAACATTATCAATTTTTTCGATATCCTTAATCATTCTCAGTGTTGCTTGCAACTCGGGAGCTTGCGGAGTTGTGTGTTTTGCGTCACGATATTCACCGCCTGATGAAAGTTTGTATCCCAACGTTCCAATCAAGGCACATTTTTCGTTGTTTTGTTCAAAGATTTTTTGGATTAAGTGGGTAACGGTGGTTTTGCCGTTCGTTCCCGTAACTCCGATTAAATTCATTCCCCAAGACGGGTTTGAATAAAATCTGTCTGCAATATCTGCGATTTTGTGACGAGTCGAATTCACTACTACTTGCGGAATTTTTTTATCAATTTCATCAACTTTATGCTCAACTAAAAGAGCCGCCGCTCCCTTTTCTACAGCACCTTTTGCAAAAGTATGACCGTCTGCATATTCCCCCGGAAGGCAAATAAAAATATCACCCTTTTTTGTGGTTTTGGAATTGTACGAAATTCCTGAAATGTCCACGTTTTTGAAATTAATCAAATCCCTATAGTCTAAATGTTCAATCAACTCGTCTAATTTCATTTATTTATCTCCTTTGTAAAATTATATTCTTAATTCTTTCTAGTTTGCCTTTGGCGTAACCTTATCAGGCTTCAAATTCATCATTCTTGCAATCTGCGTTGAAACTTCGTGAAAAACAGGGCCTGCAACGGTATTACCCCAAATTGCACCAACTCTTGCACTGTCCACCATTACATAAATCAAAACTTGCGGATCGGAAGCAGGCAAATAGCCGATTGTTGAGGTGTATGTAAACGGTGTATAACCCGAAGAATTTTCTTTCGGTTTTCTTGATGTTCCTGTTTTTGCCGCAACGTTATATTTATCCATTTTGATAATAGAACGCCCGTTATTAACACTCTTTGCAAGCAATCTCGTAACCGCATCCGCAGTAGATTGAGAAATAACCTGAGTTCTTTGAATTTTTACAGCTTCTTCTTCAGGTGAATACTTGATTACGTGCGGAGTAACCCTGACTCCGCCGTTTGCAAGAGCCTGAACTGCCGAAATCATCTGCATTGCAGTAACGGAAGTACCGTAACCGTAAGCCATTGTTGCGTGAATACCTTTATCCCAGTTGCCCCAATACGGTAAAAGTCCAGAAGATTCCCCGGGAAGGTCTATACCAGTTTTTGCTCCGTAACCAAACTTCTTCAACATATCATAAAACTCGTGCGGTGTCATTGTTTTTGCAACATTTATAGAACCGATATTACTTGAGTGTTCAAACAAATATTCAAGCGAAATATGCCCCGGATAAGGGTGAACCTCGTAATCATAGTTTTTGATTTCCCATTTTCCGATAGAAGTTTTGCCGGTATCAAGAACGGTCGAATGCTCGTTAATCTTGCCGAGGTCCATTGCACTGGCAACAGTAATTGTTTTAAACGTAGACCCCGGAGGAAAAACGTCCGTCAATGTCCAATTTTTAATTAACCCCGGAGCAACTGTTTTGAAATTGTTCGGGTCATAAGTCGGATATACCGCATAGGCAAGAATTTCGCCGTTTTTAGGGTTCATTACGATAACCGTACCCCTCAACGCCTCTTTTTCTTTAACCATTTTTTCAAGTTCTTTTTCACAAACGTGCTGAATTGCTGCGTCAATCGTCAATGTAACGTCCTGCCCTTTAGGGTTTGTCGCAGTCGCAACAGGATCTGTCATAAAATCATAAATAATTTTACCTTTTTGAGTTCGTTGAAATTTAACCTCGTTTTCTACGTGCTCAAGTTTATCTTTCTCAGTATATTCAACCCCGTTTGCAATATCAGCATCAAAATTGTAATATCCCAAAACGTGTGCAGCAAGTGTTCCTTGCGGGTATTCTCTTGTGTTTTTTTTGTCTAAGCTTATTGCCCTTAGATGAAGTTTTGCGATTTTTTTTGCGGTATTTCTGTCAACATCTTTTTTAATTGCAATAATCTGGTTCGGGCTCTGCAATTTTTTCAAAAGTTGTTCTTTTGACATATTCAAAATCGGAGCAAGCTGCTTTGCAATATTTTCAGGGGAGGACTCCTCCTCATCGTAGTCCGCACGACGGGCAAAAATATTGTAAAAGACTTTGTCTGTCGCAAGTTTTATACCGTTTCTGTCATAAATATCCCCACGTACGGAGAAATTCTGACCTGCACGCTGATTTCTTGCTCTAACACGGTATTTTTTAATATCGATTACCTGAATAAAAAACAGGTGGATAATCAAAGCAACTGCAAACAAAATAAATAATATATATAGCCAGCTTAAAATTTTGTCGAAACTTTTTTGGTTTTTAGTGGCTTCACGCCTTTTACGTCTTTCGTTCAATTTTCAAGTTCTCCCTAATGAATAAAATTCTATCACAACTACACAAACACCGAAACAAATATTAAATAATTTTAACCACAACAAAATATCACTTAACACAAAACCTTTTACAAACTCATCAATACGTGCTATAATGAGCTTGAAGAAGGAGAGAATTATATGGAAATTAATGTTATGGATGACGTAAAGCACGTTCCTTGCGAAGTTTTGGTTATCAATAAATTTGAAGGCGAAGAAACATCTCAAGAACTTGCTAATGTTTATGCGGTTGCAAAAGATCATTTTGAAGGCAAATTTGGGCAAACTTATCTTTTGCACACCTTAGATAAAATTCCTGCCGACAAAATTTTGGTTGTCGGGTTTGGGAAAAGAGAAGAATTTAACGCAAACAAAATGAGAGAGGCTGTTTGCAAGGCTGTAAAAAAATTACAACAAATCCATGCAAAAGAAGCTTGCTTTGATTTTGACGTAAATTGTGACTATGGAAAATCTGCCGTAATCGGTGCCATGATTGCTGATTACGCTTTCGACAAATACAAAACCGAAAAAGCAAGACACTTAGAAAAAATTACTTTTGCGAAATTTTCACAAGCTGAAATTAACGAAGGTATCATCTTTGGTGAAGCAATGAAGTTTGCAAGAGATTTGGCGAATGAACCTGCAGCTTACGCAACCCCTTCAAGACTTGCAGAAATTGCTTCAAATATTGATGGGGTTTCCGCAAAAATTTTCGACAAAGAAGAAATCGAAAGAATGGGAATGGGTGCTTATCTCGCAGTCGGTCAAGGCAGTGTTCAGCCGCCAAAATTTATTCACATGAAATATGTCGGCAAAAATCCTAAGAAAAAGATTGCAATCATCGGTAAAGGCATTTGTTTTGACGCAGGCGGTTTGGATTTGAAACCTGCCTCATCAATGCTTACAATGAGAGATGATATGTCAGGTGCAGCTTGTGTCTTGGGTGTAATGAAGGCTTTGTCAAAATTAGAACCGGATGTTGAAGTTCACGGGATAATCGCAGCTTGCGAAAATATGCCGTCAGGTTCATCTTACAAGCCGGGGGATATTTTGACTGCGAAAAACGGCAAAACTATCGAAGTTGACAACACTGATGCAGAAGGCAGATTAACTCTTGCGGATGCTCTTTGCTACGCTTGTGAACTCGGTGTTGATGAAGTTATTGATATCGCAACCCTTACAGGTGCTTGCGTTGTAGCTCTCGGCACAACAGTTTCAGGCATTATGGGTAACGACGAAGATATGATTTCAACTTTAATAAGAACCGGTAAAGACAGCGGTGAAAAATTCTGGGAAATGCCTATGTACCCTGAATTTATGGACAGCTTAAAATCTGATATCGCAGATATGAAAAATACCGGCACAAGAATGGGCGGTGCATCAATCGCAGGCGTATTCTTAAAAGAATTCGTCGAAGGCGTAAAATGGTGTCACCTTGATGTTGCGGGGACTGCGTTTTTAGAAAAACCACAAAAAGAATTTATCGCAGGTTCTACCGGCGTCGGAGTCAGAACCCTTTTGAATTACATAAAAGACTAATATTATGGCGGCATTAAAAATGCCGCCATTTTAAATATTTAATTTTTCAGGAAATTGCTGATTCCATCAGCAATCGCTTCAACTGTTTTCTTTTGAAATTCCTTGTCAACGAGTTTTGCGTTGTCTGACGGATTAATCAAAAAACCGATTTCAATCAAAATGCTCAAAGCATTCGTGTTTCTCACCAGTGCAAAACTTGCTTGTCGAACTTTGTGATTATTCATTCCTGTTTGAGTTGTGATTTCACTTAAAACTAAATCCGCAAGCGGTTTTGCCTGATTGTAGTAGTAGTAAACTTCTGTCCCGTTGTTTGCAATCGGGTCTAAGTCGTCAGGAAGTGCATTCCCGTGCAAACTGATTAAAAAGACGGAATCCTCATCATTTGCGAAATCAACCCTATCCCGCAACCCGACATAACTGTCATCTTCACGGGTCATAAAAACGATTGCACCTCTGTGTTTGAGTTCACGTTCAAGATGTTTTGCGAATTCTAACATTGTATTTTTCTCGAGGTTTCCGAGACAACCGATTGCACCAGACTCACTACCGCCGTGACCTGCATCAATAGTAATTTTTATACCTTTTAAAGGTTTTGTTTTGTCAATCGGAGGATTTTTTCGGATTTTTACAACAAAATCAGTTCCGCTAAACCTTCCGCTGTAACCATAAAGTTTTTGGGTTGGAATTTGTAGTTTGTAGGTGTTTTCTGGTTGGTTTTCGACGTTAAAAATTTTAATTGTAAAAGGGTTTCCTTCCACAAGTTCAAATGGTGTCATTTTGTTCAGGTGGAATACATAAATTTTAAATTCGGGAGTATCCAGAGTGTCATAACCGTTCATCGTAGCAAGAGAAGCTCCGGAATCTACCAATTTGACGGAATTTTTGCTAATCCAGCCTGTTTTGTTGCTGCCTAAAATAATACTGTAAAAACCGCCTTTTTCGCCGTCAAGTACCAACGGCATACCCTTTTGCATGTGAGCAATTCTATTTATACCAGCATCAACAGGGTTCGTTCTGATTGGAGTATTCTCTGTCGTAACCTCTGCATATTTGAGGGTATCATATTCCTTTGTAATTAAAGCCGCTCCTCCGCCTCCGCCGTTGCGTGGTGCAGGTTTTGTAATATCGTAGATAAGTTTTTCATCCCCAGACACAAGTGTAAAAGTATTTTTGCCGACATTCAGCGGAATTTTGTATGCAAATCCGCCCGACGGATGGACATTCACCTGAACTCCGTTCACGGTCAAGCCTTTTTTTGGGTTGGTATTTCCGATTAAAAACGAAGATTTTGCGTTTATAACAACAGAATTTTTCTTAGGATAAACCACATTCAGTGCAAATGCACACTGTGCACAACTCAACAATATCAATGAAATTAATAAAAACCTTTTCATAAAATAATTATAATATGAAAAAGTTTTTTGTGCGTTTTATTATGAATAATAAAAGCTGCCATAATAGCAGTTATAGCAGCTCTTAAAATATTGTTACTATTCTTGTAGGGTGCGAAGCAAGCCTGAAAGAAACAGAACTTCTTTTGGGCTTCACCCTGCTTTTATACTATTTACTATTTTTCAAAATTTGTCAAGCCTTGTAGAGTAAAATAAAAGAAACGAACATGCCCTTTTCTATTGCAAGAAAAAGAATACTATGATATTATATACACAGATGTAGTAGTAATAATTTTTTTGACGATATATGCAATGACGTAATGTTCAATTAAATAGCAACTTTCGACCCGATAGGATACATGTATCGGGAATTGCATGTATATATAAAAAAATAGAAAAGGATAAGGTATAGACTTAATGGAATTTTTATTAATTCTTGCGGTTATTGCGGTAATAGCTTTAATCGCCGTGCTGATTATCCAGCAAAACAAGATGAAATCTGTCGTTTCGGGCATCCAAAAAGATAAGGCTGCACTTGTTGAAAAAGAGAAAATCTTATTCAAGGAAGCTAAAATCAAAGCTATAGAAGAACTTCAAGATGACAGAGAAAAGCTTAACGAGGAAGAAAGAGAAAGAAGACAAGAGCTTGCAAGATTAGAAACAAAATTGAACAAACGTGAAGACATGCTTGAAGATAAAATTCAAGAGTACACGGACAAAGATCTTCAAGTTCAAAAGAAAATAGACGAACTTTTGGAAAAAGAAGACTATTTGGCTGAAATCGTCCAAAAGCAGACGGTTGAGTTGGAAAGAATTGCAGGCATGACTGCTGATGAAGCTAAGAATATGTTGCTTGAACAACTCAAGCACGATTTGGCTCAAGAACAAATGACCCTAATTCGTGAAAACGAAGCTAAAATAAAAGAAGTATCTTTGGAAAAAGCTAAAGAAATTCTTTCTACAACAATGCAAAGATGTATGATTGAGCAGGTTGTGGAAACTACCGTTTCTGTTGTCGCATTACCAAATGACGAGATGAAAGGTAGAATTATCGGTCGTGAAGGTCGTAACATCAGGGCTTTAGAAACCTTGACGGGTGTAGATTTGATTATTGATGATACTCCGGAAGCGGTTGTATTATCAAGTTTTGACCCTGTAAGACGTGAAGTTGCTAAGCTTGCTCTTGAAAAACTTATCGTTGACGGACGTATTCACCCTGTCAGAATTGAAGAAATGGTTGAAAAAGCCAACGAAGAAATTGAAAAGAAAATTTGGACAGAAGGTGAAAATGCTGCACTTGATATGGGTGTAATGGGCTTGAATAAAGAATTAATCAAGACATTAGGTCGTTTGTATTATAGAACGAGTTATGGTCAAAATGTTTTGAAACATTCGCTTGAGGTTGGGCATATTGCAGGAATGTTGGCTGCCGAACTCGGTGCAAACGTAGCCGTTGCAAAACGTGCAGGGCTTTTGCACGATATCGGTAAAGCTGTTGATCAAACTCAAGAAGGTACTCATATTCAACTCGGTGTAGAGCTTGCGACAAGATACGGCGAAAAACCTGAAGTAATTCACGCAATCGAAGCTCACCACGATGACGTTGTTGCAAACACGATTGAGGCGGTTTTGGTAAAAGTTGCGGATGCAATCTCGGCAGGCAGACCGGGGGCAAGACGTGATACCTTGGAAATTTACATCAAACGACTTCAAAAAATCGAAGACATTGTAAACAGCTACAGCGGTATCAAGCAATCCTTTGCCGTACAAGCTGGACGTGAAGTTAGAATTATCGTACAGGCTGAAATGTTTGATGATTTGGCTTCTCAAAGACTTGCAAGAGAGGTTGCAAAACGTATTGAAGACGAACTCGATTATCCGGGACAAATCAGGGTAACAGTTGTCAGAGAATTCCGCACAACGGAAATAGCAAAATAAACTACAAATCTCCCTCTCCCTTTGGGAGAGGGTAGAATTTCTTAATGAGCGTGAGTGAATTTAGAAATTCGGGTGAGGGTACTAGAGGAACAATCAATGGGTGATGATAAAAATACAGTAAAAATTCTATTTTTCGGCGACTTGGTCGGCAGACCCGGAAGGTCCGCAGTCAGGGTTTTTATGGTAAATCCGAAAGCCTTTAATTACAAAACTGAACCTGTTGAAAATCCGCCCGTTGATACACATTTTATTATTGCGAACGTGGAAAACGCCTCTCACGGTTTTGGGTTAACCGAAAAAAATTACAATGAACTTTCTGAATATGGTATTGATGCAATGACCTCAGGCAACCATATTTGGGATAAAAAAGAAATATTTAACTACATCAATAATGTCGAAAAACTTCTGCGTCCTATTAATTACCCTAACTGTAAATTCGGAATTGGGGGCAAAATTTTTGAAAAAAACGGGGTGAAAATCGGAGTTATAAGCGTTCTCGGACGGGTTTTTATGAATTTGGTGGATTCTCAATGGGAAATTGTTCAAGATGAAATAAAGAGGATGAAAGAAATTACGCCGATTGTTGTCGTGGATTTTCACGCAGAGGCAACGGCTGAAAAGATTTGTTTCGGCAGGTTTTGTGCAGAACTCGGGGTGAGTGCATTTTTCGGCACTCACACGCATGTTCAAACCGCCGATGAAATGATTTTAAACAACATGGGATACATATCAGATGCCGGATTTTGCGGCACGGTTGATAGCGTAATCGGAATGGAATATAAAACCTCACTCAACCGCTTTTTGACTTCTATCCCAGAACGTTATGAGGTAGCGGACGGTAATTTTGTGCAAATCAATGCTGTTGAAGTCGAAATCGACACGAAAACGGGCTATGCTGTCGCTATAAAAAGAGTTTTTTGTAGTAGAAATAATAAAGAAGAGGAAGAAAGTCAATGAAAACGGATTTGCACATTCACACCTATTATTCAGACGGTGTTTTTTCGCCCGAAAAAATAGTTGATACTGCGATTGACGTCGGCTTGCAGGTCATAGCCCTGACCGACCACGACAATGTTTTATCATACAAAGTTGCAAAAGATTATCTAAAAAAAGAAAATAAAGAGGACAAACTGGAAATTATTCAGGGTGTCGAAATTAATACTTTATATAAAAATTACGAAGTCCACATTCTCGGCTATTTTATGAACACGCAGGACAGCGATTTTCAGAACCTGTTGAAAACCCAACAGCTAGCCAGAGTAAAACAGACTAAAGAAATCATAAGCCTTCTCGATAAAAAAGAAGGTATCAAGATTAAATTTGAAGATATTGTAAAACAGGTTGCAGAAGGTGGCAGTATCGGACGTCCACATATTGCAAAAGCAATTACAAACGCCGGCGGGACAAGCAACGTTATGGAAGCTTACGCAAAATACATCCACGACGATTCGCCTGTTTATGTTCCGAGAAAAACAGTCACTCCGCAAGATGCCGTTGAAATAATCTATGATGCGGGCGGAATTCCTGTAATCGCACACCCGCACGACCTTGACATTGCAGAAGATTTAATTAAAGAATTAATGCAATACGGGCTTCGTGGAATTGAAGCATACCATAGAAAACATTCTCCTGCCTGCGTTGAGTATTTCTCTTCAATGGCGGAAGAACTTGGCTTAATCGTTACCGGGGGTTCAGATTTCCACGCACCAAACATTATGAACGGACAAATCATTCTTGGCAAAAACTTCGTTCCGGAATGGGTTTACGAAAAATTAATCGAAGAAAAAAAGCGAATTGATATGGCTTGAGGCTTATTGTGAAGGAAAAACATTTCTGGAAAATTGAATACACGATAACTCTGTTGGTAATATTTTCGGTGATTGCACTGATGCTACCAACCTCGATTAAATCTACACTGCAAGCAGATTTGACGACACGTTGGAGTGACTGCTACAACAAACTTTCTTATATGAAGGATGTTATCGCAAAGCACGAGCAGGAAAACCTACTCTCAAGACTCAAACGGACTAAAAATCGTGACGAGCGGGAAAAGATTATCACACTTATCATAAAGCCATATTTCAGGCTGAATGAAAACAAATACCTAAAAAAATATCACCCGAAATACTTCAACGGCGGGAAAATTTTGAAAGGTGATAATTTTTATTTTCCGGAACTGTTCACCGGCGACAACAATATCATCGTCGGCTTTAAGGACATAACAGAAAATGACCCGAATAGTGCTATGTTTATGATGATGTTTGACGTCAACGGAATTCTTCCGCCAAACACATGGGGCAAAGACATCTTTGGGGCAAAGATTTATGACGGAAAAGTCGAACCGCTCGGAAAAGGCTTGCCGTTAAATGTTTTAAAAAACGACTGTTCCGCAACGGGTTCGGGCGTAAGTTGTTCTTACTACTATCTGATTGGTGGCTCGTTCAACGAATAAGTTAATTTTTGTTAACAAAGGGGCAAATTTTTTACCACAAAATACTTATTAAAGATAAGGTAGTAGAAAATGAAACTAATCAGAAAATCTCTTGAGCCGTTGGCGAATACAACAAAAATCAATCTTGAAACCCTTTGTCCACAACTTGTTAGCAAGACGGGACGAGATAGTGTTGAGTTGCTTGACGGAATAAATCCCCAAAAGCTGAAACCACTGTCAAAAGACACCTTCCACCTCGATAATAAACCGCCCGAGGCAGATATCTATTACAAAAAAACTGACGATCCGTTTTTACTAAATAGTGAAAATGCCAAAACTAAACCGTTCTACTATATATATAAACTTTGGTCTATGGGTAAAGGGTCAGGCACTCGAGGCTTGCAAACTGCCGTAATGGACAGCGTAAGGGACAAAGACACAAAAGGTAGGATTTTTCTTGATGCTCAAAATATGACCCGAAAATGTTCCCCTGCGGGTTTTTATTTCAAACTCGGTTTTAGATTTAAAGAAAAAGGTAAAAATAAGATTTTTCAAGAGTGGCTCAACAAGGGCGGAAAGAAAAAAGACGCTCCGCAAGATACCGGTTTGATGTTCCTTCCAAAAGAAAATATCCTTCACTGTCTAATCTACGGACGCACGGATGAAGAAACTATTAGAACAATTAGTGATTTGAAAAAATATATTTCTCTATAAAAAGAG
>ERZ1026854.695-NODE-695-length-23130-cov-5.310076_pt1 | contig 23130 bp, 19 predicted proteins | sample MGYA00380157_ERZ1026854 | MGnify/ENA primary metagenome ERZ1026854 (study PRJEB33269, sample SAMEA4719793) | human gut metagenome | biome: human-associated habitat; feature: organic feature; material: feces | place: Cameroon | collected 2013-10 ... | reverse complement strand
GGTACATACATATGAAAAAAATATTACATTTCTTTCTCTTAATATTATGTCTCTTCACAATAAATACCAATCATTCTTTTTCTTTGATTGTTAATTCCTACACGCTTATCGCTGACAAGAGCTACCCTATCATCGATACCTATAGCTTGGATTATTCTATCTTCTCCCCAAACATTGTTTCATAAAGATCAGAAAACACCTTTTTATCTAATTCACCACTTGCTGCGGCGCTTACAAAATATGCCTGCTTATACTTTTTACGGCAATATTCTGCCTTTTCTTCTCCCTCCATTCCACTTTCAATCATCTCATTCATATTCCATGCCATTTCCCCTAAAACAAATGTCATTATCGGTGCATTTGCATATTTTCTCACTTTTGGCAAAATATATTCACACAATTCCATGGAATACCGATAGTTTCCAACTGCCCCATAATACTTTGAAAGATTTGCAGCAATACTAAGTTCTTCGATCTCCCATTCTGCCATATATCCTTCCCGCAGGCTGCGTAGCAGCATTTCACAGATTTTTATACTTTTAGGATACTCATCTATTCTGCCATATGCCACAGCCAGCCGCTTTAAAAGTGTAATCTCCTGTTCCCGGAAAGGATATATCACATCACTGTCAAGAAATTTTTTATACTGTGGTACAACTTCTTCTGCAAGCTCTTCTAATGCTTCCACAAGCTGTTCTGCTGTAATGCGCTGCATATAATAATCCAAAAAAGTACTTTCCCGGCGGATATATCTTTGTGTAGATGCGTCTTTTCCAACAAGTTTTTTCATCTGCTCCATATAAAAGTCTGCTTTTTCAAAATCATGCTTTGCCATAGCATCCTCAAAATATTCTCTTTCCTGTATCAGTTCCATATCCCTGCTGACACACACTGCATAATTTTTTTCTGTGATCTGGTACATTTTCTCCATAAGTTGCCGATATGTATCACTTTTCACTTTATGTTTTCCGTTTTCAATTCTGGAAAGTGTTTCTACAGAACAGACACCCTCACTTAATTCTTCCTGTGTCATTTTCTTTGCAATTCTTGAAAGCCGTATCATATCACCAACATTATAATTTCCCATATGGCACCTCTTTCTACACTCTGTCACCCGTCGTTTTTATTTTTTGCACCAGTTCCACATTGTCCATGACAAGTGCCGTATAATAAGCCATCGTAAGTTCCACCTGACATTGTTTTTGATATTTCTGCTGCATGTCCTTGTTTCTCTGCATCAGCTCTTTTAACAGTCCTGCCTTCTTAAAATGCAATTCTGCCAGTCCACGCATCGTTCTGCTTTCTTTTACAAGTGTTAACGCCTGTTCAATGTATTCCAGTTCCTTTTGTGCATCTCCTTTTTCTTCCTGTATGCTGGCAAGTTCTTTCAGAATGGACATTTCAGCCTGTTCCTTGATTTTTTTCGAATCATACTTTCTTGTAAAAAGCAGCATTCTTTTCAATTCTGCCTCTTTCCATGAAATATCTTCCGAAAACTGAATCAGCCCCAAAAAAAGTTTTATCTCCATTTCACTGTATAAATCAGAAGTATTTTTCCTCTTTCCAAAAAAAGGTTTTGTCAAAAGTATCGCCTCATTTAATACAGCCTTGATTTCTTCTTTTGATGCACCACGTTTCTGTAACAGTTCTGCCTTTCCCCAGAGATAATATTGTTCATGAATCACCTGTTTTTTTGGCATTACACTTTGATATTTCTGTAACAGTTTATCTGCAGCATCCATATTTCTTTCTGCTATGCTACGGTCGATCTCTTTTCGCAGCCGGAACAGATTATAATCTTCCTCATTCAAAAGCAGCTCAAATTCTAACACCTGCTTTCCAATTCTTGACAGCAATGTCCCGCTGACTAACGAGTCAACCTCACGAAATCCCTCTTCTATCCGAAACATCGTTGCAGGCGAACAGATTCCCTCACAGACCTGTGCCATGGACAATCCATACTTTTCACGATAATACGACAACACAATTCCTATCGTATTTAATTTCATCTTCTGTCCCCTCCAGAACCTTTTCTGTCAAACAATAAAATGCACGCTCCACAAACATTCTATTATCACGAAAAAAGCCCGTTATGTCTGACAAATCCATAACAGGCTTTCTGGTACCACACTTATTTCTCCATTGCTTCTTCCGGTTTCTCCACTGCGGAGATTGCACTTTTCTGCATTGGGATACGGCAGTTTTTGTTATTACCGAACTCAACGATCACAGTATCATCTGCGATATCGATCACAGTGCCGTAAAATCCGCTTGTTGTCAGTACCGTATCACCGACTGCGAGTTCAGACAGCATTGCATTTTTCTTCTTTGCTTCCTTCTGCTGCGGACGGATCATGAAAAAGTACATGAAACCAAATAAAACTACTAACCAGATAATCATACCGCCCCAGCCAGCTGCTGTGGATGCGGATGAAGTGGATGCTAAAATTGACATCTTCTCAATTCCTCCTAAATTTAATAGACATTACAATATATAATACACAAAACAAACTTTTTAGACAAGCACTTTGCCAAATTTTATGATTAATTTATTTTTAACCGGTTACTGTTCTTTAACCATTCTGTTTTTCTTTCTCCCGGTTGATCTGTCCCATGCCGTACAGTTTTTCTTCCTTATAAGAATGGAATCTTCCCTCGTCGATGGCATCCCGGATCTCTTCCATCATCGTATTATAGAAATACAGATTATGAAGCACGCAGAGTCTCATGCCAAGCATTTCTTTTGCTTTTAACAGATGACGCACATATGCCCTGCTGTAACGACGGCAGGTCGGGCATCCGCAGCCCTCCTCGATTGGGCGCATATCTTTTTCATATTTCTGGTTGAACAGGTTGATTTTTCCCTGATTGGTATACACATGTCCGTGGCGTCCATTTCTGGTCGGATATACACAGTCAAAGAAATCAACTCCTCGCTCTACACCCTCTAAAATGTTGGCCGGAGTACCGACTCCCATCAGGTAAGTCGGTTTGTGAAGCGGCAGATAAGGAACCGTCTCATCTAAAATGTGATACATCTCTTCATGCGTCTCTCCGACTGCAAGTCCACCGACCGCATAACCGTCTAAATCCAGTTCTGAAATACGTTTTGCATGATCAATACGGATATCAGAATAAATCGCTCCCTGATTGATTCCAAACAACATCTGATGACTGTTGACCGTTCCCTCCTCGGCATTCAACTGCTGCATTTTGGTTTTGCACCGCTCTAACCATCTGGTTGTCCGCGCCACAGAAGCCTCCACATAACTGCGGTCTGCGAGTGCCGGAGCACATTCATCAAATGCCATTGCAATTGTGGAACCAAGATTTGACTGGATCTGCATGCTCTCTTCCGGTCCCATGAAGATTTTTGCACCGTCAATATGGGAATGGAAATAAACTCCCTCCTCTTTGATTTTGCGCAGTCCGGCAAGGGAGAACACCTGAAATCCGCCGGAATCAGTGAGGATCGGACGATTCCAGGACATAAATTTGTGGAGTCCGCCGACTTCGCGGATCAGTTTATCCCCAGTACGGACATGCAGATGATAGGTGTTTGACAGTTCTACCTGACATTTGATCTGCTCTAAGTCTTCGGTAGACACAGCGCCTTTGATGGCAGCAACGGTGCCGACGTTCATGAATACCGGGGTCTGTATGTCACCGTGGACGGTGTGGAGGATTCCGCGTTTAGCGCGGCCTTCCTGTTTTAGTAGTTCGTACATTGTTTTTATCTCCTTTTTGGTTCTTTCTATAAATATAAAGCGGGGGCGAAACTCTGATTCAGGTTGTGAACGCAAGGAAAGCTTTCCCTGCGAATTTACGATTTTGGAGAGTTTCGCTTTGGCTGTTTTTCATATAGGATGATCAAATTTCAGGATAATTTATCCAATAAATCAAAGTAGTTCTCGAAGGTTTTACGGCAACAGGACGGGTTATCTATAATGATGCCGTCTGTTTTTAAACCCAAGAGGGCAAACGACATGGCGACACGGTGGTCTTCATAGGTTGACACAATGCCGGGTGACGGAATGCCGGGTTTTATTGTGATGGCATCCGGTTCTTCGGTACATGTGATCCCGCGTTTTGTCAATTCCTCTGCCATGGCATGAAGGCGGTCGCATTCCTGTCCCCGGATATGTCCGATGTGGGTTATATGCACATCGGAATTACAAAACGGTGCGATTGCGGCAAGTGTCAGTGCCTGGTCTGAAAAGTCGTTCATATCTACCGAAATTCCCTTTAACGCTCCTTCTGCCGGTCCGGCCACTTCGATTCCATCTGCTTTTTCTGTAACAGTACAGCCCATCTGTGCGAGCACATCCAAAAACTTCATATCGCCCTGGCTGTTATCTTTTTGCACATGTCCGACAAGTGTTCTGCCACCTGTAATTGCAGCTGCTGCATAAAAATAACATGCTGCGGACACATCCGGTTCAATCTGGTAATGATTTTTCTGATAGACGGCTTTCGGAGCAACCCTATAGTTTTTTCCGTCATATTTTACTTCCACACCCGCATCTGCTAACATCTTTCTTGTAATGCGGATATAGGAACCATCCGTCTTTTCACTTGTGATGTGGATGTCTAATCCCTGTTGTATCATCGGAGAGATCAGTAAAAGTGCACTTAAAAACTGGGTGCTTTTGCTGATATCCAGCGATAACTGCAGTGGCTTTCCATCTGTCTGCGTCTGATTGCTGTCTGCTTTTGGATTTCTCCTTCCACAGATCTGCACCGGCAGATGCCCTTCCATTTCCAGATAAGTAATCTTCGCACCAACTCCCGTGAGCAGTGTAAATAATTCCTGCATCGGTCTCTTTTTCATCTGCTCCGATGCCTCGATCGCATATTCCCCATCCGAAAATCCAAGCATTGCCGTTAAAAAACGTGCTGCTGTTCCAGCGCTTCCGACATTGATCACTGCCTGTTTCTTTGGAATATTTCCGCCACAGCCTAAAACAGTAACCGTCTTTTCCGGCTCATTGATATCTACCGTAAATCCCAACGACACCAGACTCTCCAAAAAATGCCTTGAATCGTCAGAAAACAGCACACCCTCTAATTTTACCTGCCCATCCGATAAAGCTGCCATCAAAAGCGCACGGTTCGTCATGCTCTTCGACCCCGGCACCTCCACCGTCCAGTCCACCGGTTTGTCTAATCTTTTTACCTCATATTGTTCCTTCATATATTTTCATCCCTGCTATCTTTTCCTGTCTCTAAACGCTTTTCCCATTTTAACATATTCCTGTTGTCACGAAAAGAGAAATCTTTTATAATGATTAAGATATAAAAAGGTGTATCGCAATGTCGAGATTGGTAAATTGCACAAAGCTGAGAATAGTTTTGTGACTTTGGTAGAAAATTAGAAAATCTTAGTATGCCTGTTCGCCAATAGTGTTGTGCTGCCATGGACGGCAGCACAAGTCCTAATGTGCCCGGACGGCACATTTAGGACGCACACGTCACTCCGAAATAATCTACATCAGGCATACTTAGTTTTTCTTATTTTCGGACATCGGAACAAAACCAGAATCAGCTTTGTGTAATTTACCATTCACTATACTTCAGTACACCTTTTGATAGCTTAATCTTATAACAATACACATTTTCAGGAGGATTATTTCATGGCAGGGTCATCATTCGGTACAATTTTTAAAATTACAACATGGGGCGAATCCCACGGGAAGGGACTCGGCGTTGTGGTAGATGGATGTCCTGCAGGACTGCCTCTCGATGAAAATGATATCCAGAAGTTTTTAAACCGCAGGAAACCGGGACAGTCAAAGTTTACCACCCCACGCAAAGAAGATGATGCTGTCGAGATTTTATCCGGTGTGTTCGAGGGAAAAACGACCGGTACACCGATCTCTCTTGTCGTATACAACCAGAATCAGAAATCCAAAGATTACAGCGAGATTGCTTCCTATTACCGTCCGGGACACGCGGACTATACCTTTGATCAGAAATACGGTTTCCGTGACTACCGCGGTGGCGGACGTTCCTCCGGACGTGAAACGATCGGACGTGTGGCGGCCGGCGCGATCGCTGTCAAAATATTAAATCAGCTCGGCATCACATTTTTGACCTACACCCGTTCCATCGGACCGATCAATATATCATCACAGAATTTTGACGCCGCACAGATCAATGAAAATCCGCTCTATATGCCAGATGCAGACGCTGCAGAAAATGCAGAAAACTACTTAAATGCCTGCATTGCAGAACAGAATTCCTCCGGCGGTATCGTGGAATGTATCATCAAAGGCGTTCCTGCCGGGCTTGGCGATCCGGTCTTTGAAAAGTTAAATGCAAATCTCGCAAAAGCAGTCATGTCGATCGGTGCGGTAAAAGGATTTGAGATTGGTGACGGATTTGATGTTGCAAAGGCAACAGGAAAAAATAACAACGATGCTTTCCGCATCGGCACTGACGGCAGGCCGGTCAAAACAACCAACCATGCCGGCGGTCTCTTAGGCGGAATGAGTGACGGAAGTGACATTATACTGCGCGCTGCGATCAAACCTACGCCATCTATCGCTTCCACCCAGCAGACTGTCAATAAAGCCGGGGAGGAAATTGATGTGAGCATCAAAGGACGCCATGATCCGATCATCGTACCGCGCGCCGTGGTCGTTGTCGAATCCATGGCTGCCGTGACGCTTGTGGATGCCCTTTTTGCAAACATGAGCGCAAAGATGGATTCTCTTGAAATGTTTTATCAACACTAAAATCCACTTTTTGTCCCCAAAATCTTAACAAAAAAATGCCGACCAATTCTGGTCAGCATTTTTTTATGTAAGTAAACTGAGTATCATCTGGGCAGTCTCTGTCAGCCCCGTCCCGTTATCCATACTTCTCTTTTGCATGTAGCGATGCGCTTCCTCCTCTGTCAGGTTGTTACGTTCCATCAAAAGTGCCTTTGCTTCATTGATCAGATTCATTTCTTCTTCCGACCGTTCTTTTGGCTTTTGTTTTGCCTTTTTTCGCCTTCGCGTGAACGTGTATTCCATCATTTCAACAGTCTGAAGCAATTCATTGATTTTCAGTGGTGTCGACAGACAGACTAAATTTTCCACATCACGTTCACCACAGTTTCCCGGTGATGCCACGAGCAGCATTTCAAACTGAGGAGGGAGATATTCATGTAATTCCGTATACATCATATCCACAAAACGATAACCGCATACCATAATCCCGCCATCTAATTCATTTGCATTCTGCAAAGCCTGGGCACCTGTCATGCAGACAGCATTCACATGATGCCCATTCTGCATCAGGATCTTTTTGATATTATGTGCAGTATCCTGTTTTGGAAATGCAACGATAATGTTTGTCAAATCTTTTCCCCTTCATTCCTATATCAGATTTTATACAGGTAATTATTAATCTCCCAATCGGATACCTGTGCACGATAATCTGCCCATTCCGATTTTTTGGCCTCGATATATTTTTCCGTCGCGTGTCTGCCCAGCACGTTCTGTAAATATTCGTCCTTTTCAAATTCTGCAAGAGCCTCTCCAAGGTCAGCCGGAAGTTCTTCAATTCCAAGTTTATTTTTTTGGGACATCCGCATCTCAAATACATTTTCCGTCACTGCTGCCGGCGGCTCGATCTGATTCCGGATACCATCAAGACCTGCCTGCAAACATACCGCAAGTGTCAGGTATGGATTAGCTGCAGAATCCGGACATCTTAATTCCACTCTTGTACCCTCGCCTCTTGTAACCGGAATACGGATAAGCGGACTGCGGTTTGTCACTGACCATGCAATATAAATAGGTGCCTCATATCCCGGAACCAGACGCTTATAGGAATTGACAAGCGGGTTGGTGATCGCTGCCATTCCTTTCATATGTTTCATCAATCCACCGATAAACCAGTATGCTTCTTTGCTGAGTCCTAACTCCCCGTCCGGATCATCAAAAATATTTTTTCCATCCTTGCAGAGTGACATATTGACATGCATGCCGGAGCCATTGATCCCAAACTTTGGCTTTGGCATAAAACTTGCAAACATTCCATGACGTTTAGCGATCGTTTTGACTGCCAGTTTAAATGTCATGATATTATCTGCCGTTTTAACCGCCTCATCATATCGAAAATCAATCTCATGCTGTGCAGGAGCCACTTCGTGATGAGAAGCCTCAATCTCATATCCCATATCCTCTAACGTCAGCACCATATCACGTCTCGCGTTTTCACCAAGATCGATCGGTCCAAGGTCAAAATATCCTGCCCTCTCCGTGCTGATCGTTGTCGGCTGTCCATCCTCGTCCTGATTAAACAGGAAAAATTCACATTCCGGTCCGACATCAAAGCGATACCCCATCTGTGTTGCATCTTCCACCGCTTTCTTTAAGATATAACGAGGATCACCCTCAAAAGGTTTTCTGTCCGCTGTATAAACATCACAGATGATCCTTGCAACCTTTCCCTGCTGTGGACGCCATGGGAAAATCACGAATGTATCAAGATCCGGATACAGATACATATCCGACTCCTCGATCCGGACGAATCCCTCGATGGACGATCCATCAAACATGCATTCATTATTCAATGCCTTTTCTAACTGACTGGATGTGATCGCCACATTTTTTAAGGTTCCAAACATATCCGTAAACTGCAGACGGATAAATTCCACATCCTCCTCTTCTACCATATTAAAGATATCCTGTTTCGTATACCTGCTCATCAAAAATCACTCCTTCTTCATATACTGCAACACTTTATCGTAAGCCATCGGCCCTCCAAATAAATCGAGTGCGCTTCCAATGGTCACGTTCAATCTGTTATTCCCCAGTTTCTTCAGTTCCAAAAGGTCTTCAAAACTGCCGACGCCCCCAGCATAAGTGACTGGTATCTTTCCCCATTCGCCGAGCATCTTTACCAGTTCCTTTTCAATCCCTTTTGCTTTTCCTTCGACATCCACAGCATGGATCAGAAATTCATCACAATAAGTGGAAAGCTCATCTAACAACCAGATGCTGACTTCTTCATCTGTAAACTTCTGCCAGCGGTCTGTCACTATATAATAGGTATCTTCTTTTTTTCTGCAGCTTAAATCAAGCACTAAATGCTCCCGTCCCACTGCAGCTTTTAAGCGTTTTAAATTATCATAATTGATCTTTCCATCCCGGAACACATACGAAGTAACGATCACATGACTCGCTCCGGCATCCAGAAACTCTTTTGCATTTTCCGCTGTAACTCCACCACCGATCTGAAGTCCGCCGGGATAAGCCTGCAGTGCATGTTCTGCCTGTTCACGCGTTGCTCTGTAATACTCACTGCTCACCGGATTCAAAAGAATAATATGCCCTCCTTTGATTCCTTCTTTCTGATATAGCTTTGCAAAATAAGCTGCATCCTGCTCCGCCACAAAATTCTCTGTCGCCTGATCTCCGGCATCTTTTAAACTTCCACCAATGATCTGTTTTACTTTTCCGTTATGGATGTCGATACAGGGACGAAACTCCATAATTTTCCCCCTTTTTCTTCTCTTCTTTTTCACAGAATAACGCATTTTATCTGTGATGTTCTCTTTTATTTAGGTAAAAAATGGGCGACGTATGCCCGTGCTCCGGCCCCGTCGCCTAAAGCCATCATATCACACATCAAATCATTTGTGAACCATAATTTCTATAAGGTTTTTTTGCGCATTTTATTATTTTTACTAATATATATCTATTTTTTATAAATTCACACTTATATTTCATTGACAGAGTATTTTTTTTTTGCTATGATACAGAAACTAATATATCTTTTTCATACAATTCAATAAGAAGAAAGTGAGGAAAATAAAATGGGAACAATTATTGGTGAAGGTATTACTTTTGATGATGTGTTATTAGTTCCGCAGTATTCAGAAGTTACACCAAACATGATTGATCTGACAACGCATCTTACCAAAAAGGTCGTTTTAAATATTCCTATGATGAGCGCTGCCATGGATACCGTTACAGAACACAGAATGGCCATTGCAATGGCAAGACAGGGCGGTATCGGTATCATCCATAAAAACATGTCAATTCAGGCACAGGCAGACGAGGTAGATAAAGTAAAGCGTTCTGAGAATGGCGTTATCACAGATCCATTTTACCTTTCCCCGGATCATACATTACAGGATGCTGAAGATCTGATGCGCAAATTCCGCATCTCCGGTGTGCCGATCTGCGAGGGTGGCAAATTAGTCGGTATCATCACAAACCGTGATTTAAAATTTGAAACAGATTTCACGAAAAAAATCAGTGAAAGCATGACTTCCGAAAATCTGATCACTGCTCCGGAGGGTATCACTTTAGAGGAAGCAAAAAAAATTCTTGCAAAAGCAAGAAAAGAAAAACTTCCGATCGTAGATAAAGACTTCCACTTAAAAGGACTTATTACCATCAAAGATATTGAGAAACAGATCAAATATCCACTCTCCGCAAAAGATGAATTAGGACGTCTGCTCTGCGGTGCCGGTGTAGGTATCACAGGTAACATGATGGAGCGTGTAGAAGCTTTAGTAAAAGCGCACGTGGATGTGATCGTTGTTGATTCCGCACATGGACATTCCAAAAATATCTTAGAGGCAGTAAAAAAGATCAAAGCAGCCTACCCGGATCTGCAGGTTATCGCAGGAAATGTTGCTACCGGTGATGCCACACGTGATCTGATCAAGGCCGGTGCTGATGCTGTCAAGGTTGGTATCGGACCTGGTTCTATCTGTACCACCCGTATCGTTGCAGGTATCGGTGTTCCTCAGGTTTCTGCTATCATGGACTGTTACAATGCAGCAAAAGAATTTGGTGTACCGATCATTGCAGACGGTGGTATCAAATATTCCGGAGATATGACTAAAGCTCTCGCTGCCGGCGCTAACGTATGTATGATGGGTAGTATGTTTGCCGGATGTGATGAAGCTCCTGGTACCTTCGAACTGTATCAGGGAAGAAAGTACAAGGTATACCGTGGTATGGGATCTCTTGCAGCCATGGAAAACGGCAGTAAAGACCGTTACTTCCAGGAGGGTGCAAAAAAACTGGTTCCGGAAGGTGTGGAAGGACGTGTTGCCTATAAGGGATCCGTGGAAGACACTGTATTCCAGTTGGTTGGCGGTATCCGTTCTGGTATGGGTTACTGTGGCTGCCCGACCATCGAAGACTTAAAAGAAAAGAGCAAATTCGTTAAGATTTCTGCAGCTGCTCTCCGTGAAAGTCATCCACATGACATTCACATTACCAAAGAAGCTCCGAATTACAGTATTGACGAATAATCTTCTTTCCGATATAATATATGGTAAATTTTAATCATTCCGGCGCTATTTTTGCTATAGTGCCGGAAAATTTTATATTTTGATGAGGTGAAAATTCGTGGACGCAAGTGCCATATCACAGATTATTTTTCTAATTATTTTATTGATTCTCTCTGCATTCTTTTCTTCCGCAGAGACAGCTCTTACGACCGTAAATAAAATCCGGATGCGTACTCTCTCAGATGACGGAAACAAACGCGCTGAACGTGTACTTCGCATTACAGACGATTCCCACAAGATGCTCAGTGCCATCCTGATCGGCAACAATATCGTCAACCTCTCTGCCTCCTCACTGGCAACCACGCTCGCAATCAAGCTCTGGGGCAGTGTCGGCGCAGGTATTGCAACCGGTATCCTTACGCTTCTGATCCTTGTCTTTGGTGAGATTTCCCCAAAAACCTTTGCTACACTTTATGCAGATCAGATTTCCATTGCCTATTCCGGTATCATTGGTTTTCTTATGAAAATACTGACTCCTGTCATCTTTCTGGTAAATCAGTTTTCCATGGGCTTTTTATTTTTACTGCATGTGGATCCAAAGGCAGACAACAACCAGATGACAGAAGAAGAACTCCGCACGATCGTGGATGTCAGCAAAGAGAACGGTGTCATTGAATCAGAAGAACATGAAATGATCAACAATCTGTTTGATTTTGGCGATGCACAGGCAAAGGAAGTCATGGTTCCAAGACCAGATATGACTTTTGCAAATGTTAATAACACTTATGACGAGCTGATCGATATTTTTCAGGAAGACAAATTTACCAGACTCCCTGTCTATGAAGACACGACCGACAATGTCATCGGTATCCTGAATATGAAAGATCTGCTTCTCTGTAAGGACAAAGAACATTTTTCTGTACGGGATATCATGCGTGAACCTTATTTCACTTTTGAGCACAAGAATACAGCAGAATTATTTATGGAGATGCGTAAATCTTCCATTTCTCTCGCAATCGTCCTTGATGAATACGGTGCAACTGCAGGTCTTATCACACTTGAGGATCTCTTAGAGGAGATCGTAGGTGAGATTCGTGATGAATATGACACTGATGAGGAAGATCCGATCCTGCCTCTTAACGACCGCGAATTTATCGTTTCCGGTTCCACAAATCTGCAGGATCTCTGCGATGAGTTAGATCTTAATTTCAGCTCTGAAGATTATGATACGATCGGCGGATATCTGCTCGGTCTTTTAGATCATCTGCCAGAGAAAAACGAAATCATCATCACCGATGACAATGTCCTTCTCCGTGTCGAACAGATGGACAAAAACCGGATTGAGAAAGTCTACATAAAAAAACCGGATTTTCCACCGGATGAGACGGAAAAACAATAATTTCTTACCATAAAAAAACGGTCTTTTCTTATCAGATTTAACTGATTTGAAAGACCGGTTTTTTCATTCATAGGAAATTATGTTCTATAATCTTATGCAATATCGCACAGATCTCTTCCTGCTTCCGAACGGAACTGAAATGTGTCCTCTACTCCATGATAAGAAATAGAAAAACTTCCCTCCATATCCAGATATGACTGTGCAGCCGCAATCGCGTCTAAAAACTCTGCGATGTTTTCCAGAAAACCTTCTGCACATTCAGGCGAGCTGCACTCTTCTTCCTCAATTTTTTCATCAATATACAGGCGAAGTGTAAAATCATCCATATCACTCTCATTGTCTACTTCTGCCTTCTGTAAATAGGAATTGGTGCAATTTTTAAACAGATTACTTACATAGGATGCCGTAGAAGAAATCCTTGACTGTGAAATATCCTCTGCCTCTAAATATATTTTGTAACTGATTTTTAAACTGTTGTCTGCCATTTTCTCTTTCTCCCATTTTTTTATTTATACTTATAGTATATTTTTTTATGAATGTGTATATCTTTTTATTTTTTTGTCGTAACTGCCTTTGTCTTAGACCAGTCCGAATATACCTTTTGTGATTTTCCGTTCACTTTTACTGTCTTATAAGAGCGGATGCGTATATAATATTTCTTTTTTGATTTTAATTTTGAAACATCCAGTTTTGTCTTTTTGGTATTATTGATGCTCTTTGTCACAACTGACTTTTTAAATTTAGCATCTAACGCATACTGGATCTGATAACCGCTTGTCTGATTTGTCTGCTTATTCCATGACACGGTAAACGCTTTTTTCTTTGCTTTCACCCCGGAAATCACAGTACCTTTAGGAACGATCTGGAATGTCTTTTGATATTTTCCACTATACTTGCCTTTCATCACAATGGTGACGGTATAAATACCGGCTTTTTTTCGTCCAGACGGTTTCTTTACCTTATAATCCGTTCCTTCTTTTAATTTCTTGCCAGCAGTATTTGTCACTTTTATAGTCGGCATATGTGACTTTCCATCATAAGCATATGTGGTTTTTGAAAGCTGGATTTTCTTTACGTCCAAATAAGTGCCCACCGTTTCCGTCTTTCCACAGACACTGCATTTGCGTTCTATTTTTCCACTTTCTTTGTACTCGTTCCATTGATGCCCGGTTGCGGGGATCACATTCTGTGCCGTCAGCACTTTTCCACAAACACTACAGTGATTTCCCTCTGTCAGTCCGGTTGTCTCACAGGCTGCCGCCACTGCTGCATCCGTAACCGACGTATGTCCTGTGGCCGGGATGACAGTCTGTTCTGTCAGTACTTTCTCGCAGACACGGCAGTGGCTTCCCTCTGTCAGTCCGGTTGTCTCACAGGCTGCCGCTACCGCGTCATCTGTAACCGGTGTATGTCCTGTGGCTGGGATGACAGTCTGCTCAACCAGTACTTTTCCGCAGACACGGCAATGGCTTCCTTCCGTAATACCGGCGGTTTCACAAGCAGCTGCCACCTCAGGATCTGTCACAACTGTATGTCCTGTGGCAGGGATTTCTTCCATATAACTATTTCCGCAGATCGTACAGGTATACTCTCTTGTTCCGGCTTTTTCACAGGCTGCATCTGCAAGTATACTTGCATTGTAATTATGCAGACATTTTGTGACCACAGCACTGTTATGTTTGCCATCTTCCATAGCAACTGCTTTTATCACCGGATATTCGGAGCTGTTCCATAAAAAATCCGATTGATATAACATCCGCGTACCGGATGTCACCGGATTACTTTTATCCGTGGTATAATAGATTTCTGCCTCCTCATTATAACAGGACATTCCTATCTTTGATCCACTTGCATTTTCGTTCACAGATATCCATGGGCTGCCAACACTATCCATTTCTGTTGCAGGCAGATATCCTTCCCAATAGCTTTCCTCCGCATGATGGTTTTTAGAATAACTGCTGGATGTGTCATAATAATCATCATTCCGCAGAAAATAGGTATATCCAACGTTATCGCTTCCGTTATCATCCCAGGTACAGTCGACATTATACCAGTTATTTTCCAACTTTATCTTATTCCACTCATGATCAAAACTAGTCACTGCCACGGTATCAATACCGGTTCCATTGCACATCATCTCAAATGTCTGGGCATATCCTGCACATACCGTCTTATTCGTACATAAAACACTGTATACGGACTGTGAATATTCTGTATTTTCTGTTGCAAAATCGCTATTTACAAGATCATGATTATATTCAACCTTTCGAATGATCAGATCATGTATGGTTTGTACTTTTTCGTCCTCTGTGCTGCATTCATCAATCTGTTTCTGCCAGGTGTCAACCTGCGCTTTTACTTTTTCAGTTTCCTCCATCCGGTCTGCACCCTTACCAAATGCAGGATAAATACCAAATATCACAGAAACTTTTTTGTTTGAGTATGTAATTATATAAATCGTCGCATTTAAAAAATAATATTGTGGTTTTGAATACCGAAACATCCGCAATACCTTTTTTTGCTTTTCTTTTTCAAGAGTGCTTCCCGATATCGCCTTCATCCGGTACGTTCCCGTATTCGTTGTCACTGCATCCGTTTCTGTCGTCAGATATTTTGCACATATGGCATCCAGATCATCCCAGTATTTTTTTTCCTCATCCGATAACTGTTCATAAAAATAATCACTTCCATACTTTTCCCAGTCATCGGCAGATATACCTGTCATCCGAAGCAATGACTGTTCCGCAGCGTCATCTTCCTCTACAGACTCATAATCCTCATCATCTGCTTCTTCTGTTTTTTCTTCAAACGAAAAACGACCGACCGGTAATTCTGTATCTGTCAGGACTTCATCCGCATAAATGCTGTTATCATCCCCGGAAAACAAAAATGCCAGACTGCAAAAAACCACCGCCAATATTCCTGTTTTAAATTTTGTTCTTTTCATATGCATCCCTATTCTTACTCGTATCAAATATTGTTTTCATACCGTCCCAGTTTATCATGCAGCATTTTACCCAGACTAAAAACCGCTTCTTCCTCACTGGCACTCCACGTTCATTATACCTTCCTCTCCGTCATCAAACAAGTCTTATCCCTTGTATCTTTTGTATTTTTCCACAATTTTTTCTGTCAGGATTCTTCGATCAACTCCGAAAGCGGTGCAAATGTGTATCCCATTTCTTCCCATTTTGTCAGCAGCTCATCTAAAATCTCTCCATTCGTCTTTGAAGTGCTGTGCAATAAAACGATCGCTCCCGGATGGATTCTCGTCAGCAATTTATCAAATGCCTCATCCTTCGTCGGCTGATCATCAACATTCCAGTCCACATAGGCAAGGCTCCAGAAAAACGTATTGTATCCAAGTTCTTTTGCCATTTTAAGATTTGCTGTGCTGTATTTTCCCTGCGGTGGACGGTAATATTTGATCATTTCTTTTCCCGTGATCGACTGGTACAACGATGCAACATCATCAATTTCCTTTTGAAACGAAGCCATATCCGATATGGATGACATATCCGGATGATGATAAGTATGGTTACCGACGGCATGCCCTTCTTCCGTCATCCGCTTTACGATATCCGGCGCAGATTCAAGGAAGTGCCCCACAACAAAAAATGTAGCTTTTGCATTATGTTTTTTTAATGCATCCAAAATCGGTTCTGTATTTCCGTTTTCATATCCACAGTCAAACGTAAGATAAATAACCTTTTTGTTTTTATCCCCCACATACCATGCGTTGTATTCTTTCAATTCATCCGCCGTCACATTGCCTGTCGGCTGAGTTCCTTCTGCACCAAACCCCAGTCCCCAGTTATCTGCCTGATTCTGGACAGACACTGTCTGCACCGTCTTTTTTACCTGCTGTTTCTGCACCATGCCCACGCCCCAGCCCAGAATAAACATAAAAACAAACAATGCCGTTACTTTTAAAATTTTCTTTTTCTTATGGCTCATACGTTTCCTTTCCATCTCACTTTCTGATGATCGCATAGCATCATCCATGCATTGCTGCCAAATATTGCTACAATATTCCTTTTTATATTCTATGTGAAAAGGCGCATGTACCATGCCCGGAAATTTTTATTTGCAGGATTTCGGACAACGGAGGAATAAAAAAGGATCTGACATTTCTGCCAGACCCTCCGATAAATTCATCTAAATAATAAATTTTTCTTTACTCATAACGCAGTGCATCGATAACTTCCATCTTTGATGCCTTGTTTGCCGGATAATATCCGAAGAATACACCGGTCAGCATAGAGAAGAACAATGAAAGTATGATTGCTGTTGCAGACGGATGTACCGACATGATAATGTAATTTGCATACTGCGAGTACATACTCTGAATGACAAATCCAGCCACTTTTCCAAGCAATGCCCCGATTCCCACACCGATCAGGATACCGATAATACCACCGATCAGACAGAGCATGATCGCCTCTATGACAAACTGCATACGAATCGTACGCCGTTTTGCACCAAGTGCCATACGGACACCGATTTCTCTGGTACGCTCCGTGATGGACACAAGCATGATATTCATAACGCCGACACCACCTACGATCAGTGAAATCGCCGCAATACCGGAAACCGCAATCGTGATCACGTTAAGTACCGTATTGATCATACCAAGGTCAGATGCCATGTTGTATGCACTGACATGGAAGTTTTTATTGTTCGCATATACCTCATCAAAATATGATAAGACATCCGCGGTTGCCTGGTTGACATCCGCAAGCGGGTCGATCATAAGATTAAAATAATCATAGCCGGTATGGTCAGCACCCTGAAGTTTAAAGCAGGTCTGAAGCGGGATCATTACATCTGTACTTCGGTCTTTTTCCGGAATGGATGTGTCCACTTTTCCAAATAATGCCTGATTATATACGTAAACACCAACTACAACAAAATCATAAATTCCGCCATCCGATGTTGCAACGGAAATGGTTTCACCAATGGGATCTTTTCCGTTAAAGTATCTCTCTGCCATCGTATCTGCGATCACACAAACTTTCTTTTTGCCATTATTATCTTCCTTTGTCAGATTTCTTCCGGCATGCATCTCCAGTTTCATGAACTCTAAATATTCCGGCGTAATACCATCCAGACTGACGTTTGCATAATTACTGGAATCTTTTTCATCTTTAATAGTTCCTGATCCAAGATAAGTCTGAGCTGCAATACCGGTAACCTCCTCTGGGTATTTTTCCATCAGACCATCAATCATATCCTGTGTAACATAATCACTATCCGTCATCTCCGGCTGTTCCCAGGTATCCCAGTCCTCATCATTTTCCGGATAACGTGCTTCCACATACGCCTGTACCATATTTCCGCCAAGGGAATTCATGGTTGCCGTCAGCGTACTCTGGATGGAACCACCGATCGTTGTGATGATGATCACTGAGCTGATACCGATAATGATTCCGAGCATCGTTAACAGGGAACGCATCTTATTGCTGGAAATACTCGTGACCGCCTCTTTGATATTTTCCCAAAACATTAATGCTCACCTCCGTTATCTGCCACGATCTGTCCGTCTAACAGAGTAACGATACGCTCTGTCTCCTGTGCAAGTTCCTGGGAGTGTGTGATCAGAACAATCGTTTTCCCCTGTTCTTCATGAAGCTTGTGGAACAGATCCATGACCATATGACCTGTCTTAGAATCCAGCGCTCCGGTCGGCTCATCCGCAAGGATGATTGCCGGATCGTTGATCATTGCCCTTGCAATCGCAACACGCTGTTTCTGACCACCGGAAAGTTCGTTTGGTCTGTGATCCGCACGTTCCTCCATTCCCACCATTTTAAGCATTTCCATGGCATGTTCTTTTCCATTTTTGGAATGATCTTCTCCATATAATAACGGTACCATAACATTTTTTAACGCATTGGCCCTCGGAAGAAGATTGAAGTTCTGAAATACAAAACCGATCCTGCGGTTTCTGATCGCACTTCGCACCTCATCTGACATTCCATTGACATCCTGTCCCTCCAGATAATAATTTCCCTGTGTCTGACGGTCGAGGACTCCAATAATATTCATCAATGTACTCTTACCGGAACCGGATTCACCGACAATGGAAACAAATTCTCCTTTATTTACGGTAAGATTGATCCCATGTAATATTTCAAGTTCATTTGGTTTTCCCAAATAATATGTCTTTACGATATTTTCCATTCGGATTACTGGTTCACTCACTACTCATTTCCCTCCACGTCGTTGCTCATACCTTCTGCATCTGAGCTGTCATCCGTAGCTGCTCCAGTTCCCATATCCTGTTCGGAATACATCTGTTCTGGTGTAAACTGCTGTCCTTCCATCACAGTTCCAGAATAATCATAAATCAGCTTATCCCCTTCTGACAGATCTCCACCGGTTACCTCAGTATAATAATCAACCTCCTCACCGACTGTGATATTCTTTTTCACTGCCGTAGCAGAACCATCTGCATTTGCCTCCGCTACAAGTACATAAGAATTACCATCATCATCTGTTTTGACCAGATCATATGGAACTGCTAAAACCTCACCTTTTTCTTTGATCATTACTTTTGCTTTTGCTTCCATGCCAACAAGAAGTTCTGTGTTATCCAAAGAAATCTCAACGGAATATCCTCCCGATGTTGTTGTCTGTCCATCAGATCCTGTAGACTGTCCTTTGACACGGACAACTCTCGTTACGGTTCCGTTAATCGTTTCATCTCCCATTGCATCTGCTGTTACAGTTGCTTTCATTCCCTCTTCGATCTTTAAAATATCGGCTTCTTCCACAGTTGCAACCATCTTTAAAGAACTGGTATCTTCAATCGTTACAAGTGGTGTTTTGGAATCTGCATTGATATCTCCGACAGAAACATTGACTGCCGTTACAACGCCTCCGCAAGATGCTGTGATGTTACAGTCATTTAACTGTTCTTTTAAATCTGTCAGCTTATCTTTGGACGTAGAATCTGTTGCCTTATATTGGTCAAGTTCTACCGCAAGCTGTGCATCTGCAACCGCACGGTTCGTTGTCTCTAATGTTTTCTGATATGCTTCCTCTGCATTTGTGATCGCTTTCTGTGCAGCTAATAAAGCCTGATAATCCGCATCTGACTTATCCTCGCTCTTATCCCACATGATATTCTGTACACGGTAAGCCTCTTTTGCATCGTCAATTGTCTTCTGCGCATCAGCAAGCTGTGTCTGCTGATCCTCTTTCGCACGGCTGACTGCCTCTGCTGTCTGTCTGGAATTGATACTGTCTGTCGCATTGGTGTCAGACATATTTTTTTCGAGATCTGCGATCTGATCCTTGATCGTAGAAGAATCAAGTGTGCATAACACATCGCCTTCTTTTACGATATCTCCGACCTGAACATTAACTGCTGTAACCTCTGCCAATGCTTTTGAAGTTGCATTGTTCTTCGTGATACCTGATACAGTACCTTTTAAAGAGATCGTATCCGATAAATCTCTTTTCTGTACCGGCTCAACCTCTACTGTATTGACCGCCGTTGCCACCTGACTTGTCATTTTCTTTACTGCATTTCCAATAATTGCAGCTATAACAATCACAACTACAAGCACAATGATTACTATTTTTTTCTTTCCATTTTTTGGTTTTGTCTTGTCACCCATTTTTATTTCTCCCTTTTCTTAATTCGATTTACGGTGATTGTATCATTATCTATTTGCCAAAAAAAGTCACTTAAGTAAATATTAAGAATTCTTAAGTTTTCCATCCGTAAATCTTTCTTTTTTGTATTACTGTAATAATACAGTGATTTCTTTGGAGTGTCAAGACATTTTTTGTATTTGGTATGATTTTATATACCAGTTTCGTCAGGCTTTTAGAATCTGCCGTGTTCCAATTCGCCGTTCGTCAATCATGCAAGCATGTTGACTCTCTTGCGCTCATCATATCACGAAAATATAACATCATTTCCCGCGTCAGGCTGAGTCCCTCCGGATCATCCGGGACATCCTCAAAATCAACCCACTCTGCACAGGCAAGTTCCTCATGATCCAGCCGAATCGCATCTCCCTCATCATCCAGCTCACAAAAATAACCCAGCAGCAGATTGCTGTCAAATCCCCATGGCTGGCTCTTGTAATAGCGGATATTTTTTACGGAAAGTCCAACCTCTTCTTTCACTTCCCGTGCTACTGTCTCCTCGGCAGTTTCACCAATTTCCGTAAATCCTGCAATCAACGCATACCGTTTGTATTCACGGTTTGCATACTTCGTCATAAGAATCTTTCTGCCATTTGTCACACCTACGATCACTGCCGGCGCAATTTTCGGGAAAACCATATTATTGCAGTGTGGGCATGAAAGCATCCTGAGTTTTTCACTATGCACCAGTCTGTGTCCACATCTGCCGCAATAGACATTATCACGGTACCAGACGTATAAATGCCAGGCAGTCGCCGCTGCAAGTACCTGCTCTTTCGGCTGCATAGTACGCGTTTCAAACATTTTATAATATGCAAATCCCGGCACCTCTAACCCAACTCCCGGATTCATCAGAAAATAATCGTCACTGCCGATTGAAAAAAGGTAAACACATGCTGGCATCTCCCTTTCCATTTTGCGACAGATTGTCTTTAGTTCTCCGTACGTCAGATAACACATCTGCCCGTCATTTTTTACCAAAATGCGATTTTCATTGAAAATCATCAGAAAACTTTTATCTTGCGGTGTTTTTTTATGATATTCATTGCTAAGGTGCATCGGAAATATGTCCTGAATCATTGTATTTTCTCCTTTATTTTCCTTTATTTTCATTTATTCTGACAGAACCACAGATCACACACGGGATTTTACATCCCTTTATGCCATCATTCAAAAAACGGATGATATTTCACTTAGAAATACCATCCGGCTTGTCATACTTTTTAACCTTTTTTAATATGCTTATGTGTAAACAGATGATCCTGGCAATATTCATAATTACCGTCACATTTTGAACAGAAACGGAACTCTAAATTCGGATCATCCAGCTCTGTTCTGCCACAGATGGCACATTTGTGCTTTGTAATGCCGGAGCCCGGTCTGGGTTGACGCATCTGTGTCTTGAACTGCTGTCTCCTGTGTATCTCACGCGGTGAATAACGCTTGAAATCTCTCGTTGAAAAGAAGAAAATAATAAAATTGAGCAGTGACATAAAAATTGCCACTCTTCCAGCCCAGCCACTGATCACAAACTCATAGAGCGTCAGCACTGCATAAACGATCGCCATCCATTTCATCTTGATCGGGATAATGAAGTACAGCATTACCTGCATATCCGGATACATCAAGGCAAATGCAAGAAAAATGGACATATTAATATAGTTCGTGGAAAATCCCGACGCAATTGAATAAGATAACTGTGCCGCCAGTGCAGGCATCTGTGATATTACAGATGCATTCATCGCATAATAAATGCCGTACAAAACAAATGCACCGATCACAGTAAATATCATTCCGCCGAAAATATAGACATTGAAACGGAAAGTTCCCCAGGTACGTTCAAGAGCCATACCAAGCTGATAATAAAACAATGCCATGATCAGAAGGAAGATCAGATTTGACTCGGTCGGCATAAACACCCATGTCACCAGTCTCCAGATCTGTCCATGTAAAATATGATAAGGGCTGAGTGTCAGATAGCTTAAAATGCCAGGTGATACGGTTCCGAATACATAGCCGATCGTATATGCTCCGATCAGCCATATAATAAGGTTTGGAACTGCATAACGACCAATTTTACGTTCTAATTTATTTAACCAGTTCATCAGATAAAACCTTAACCTTTCTTTGAAAACACGCTGCCGGTCACATACACCGATCATGTAAATTGTAACCAGAACATCACTTTTTTCAGTATATCCGTATGCCTGTGCTTTGTCAATCCGGGCTGATTTTATTCATAAAAAGTTTATACTTTTCCCCGATTTGCACATTGTCTTTTGTAAAATCATGTCGTATAATGTACTTTGCTTGGCTTTTGCCCGGCATTCTTTTTAATAAGAAGAAACAGCCACTTTATTTATATATTTTATCCGGATTTTCCGGAGTTACTGACTGGAGGAAATTATGGAAAATAATACGCTTCACAAACTTGGAATTGATATCGGTTCTACCACCGTAAAGGTTGCCGTGCTCGACGAACAGGACAATCTGCTCTTTTCCGATTATGAAAGACACTTTGCTAACATACGGGAAACGCTTTCTTCTCTGATCCAGAAAGCATTCGATCAGCTTGGCGACAAAAAGGTCGCACCAATGATCACCGGTTCCGGCGGACTTACGCTTGCAAAGCACTTAGATGTTCCTTTTGTACAGGAAGTTATCTCTGTATCTACTGCCTTACAGCACTATGCTCCACAGACGGATGTTGCCATTGAACTTGGCGGTGAAGATGCAAAAATTATTTATTTTGAAGGCGGTAATGTAGAACAGCGTATGAATGGTATCTGTGCAGGTGGTACCGGTTCTTTCATTGACCAGATGG
>ERZ1026854.692-NODE-692-length-23174-cov-4.488170_pt1 | contig 23174 bp, 23 predicted proteins | sample MGYA00380157_ERZ1026854 | MGnify/ENA primary metagenome ERZ1026854 (study PRJEB33269, sample SAMEA4719793) | human gut metagenome | biome: human-associated habitat; feature: organic feature; material: feces | place: Cameroon | collected 2013-10 ... | reverse complement strand
TCCCGACAGACATATTGACTGCGGTATTGCAGAGTGCAACATGGTGGGTATTGCGGCAGGTCTGGCAACCGTGGGTAAGATTCCCTTTGTAAGCTCCTTTGCCATGTTTGCGGCAGGCCGTGCTTTCGAGCAGGTACGCAATTCCGTGGGCTATCCTCACCTGAATGTGAAGATTGGTGCGACCCATGCGGGCATCTCCGTAGGCGAGGACGGTGCAACACACCAGTGTAACGAGGATCTGGCGCTGATGCGCACAATTCCCGGTATGGTGGTAATGTGTCCTTCTGATGATGTGGAGGCCCGCGCGGCAGTCCGTGCAGCGCTGGAGTATGAAGGCCCCGTTTATCTGCGTTTCGGACGCGCAGCCGTGCCGGTTATCAATGACAGACCGGATTATCACTTTGAGATCGGCAAGGGAACCGTAGTCAGGGAAGGCACCGATGTGACCATTGTGGCTACCGGCATCTGTGTGGATTCCGCACTGGGAGCAGCGGCTCTGCTGGAGGAGGAAGGCATCCACGCTGAGGTAATCAACATCTGCACCATCAAGCCTCTGGATGAGGAGCTGATCGTGGCAAGCGCAAAGAAGACAGGAAAGGTTGTGACCGTGGAGGAGCATTCCGTGATCGGCGGTCTGGGCAGCGCGGTATGTGATGCGCTCTGCAAGAGCTATCCTGTTCCGGTATGCAAGGTGGGTATGCAGGATGTATTCGGTGAATCCGGCTCGGCAGCAGCCCTGATTGAGAAGTACGGACTTGACGCAAAGGGCGTATGCAAGTCTGTGAAAGAATTTTTGAAATAACATTGAATTTTTTCCATAAAACCTCTCTCTTTGATCGTATCCTATACACAGGACAGACAAAGAGGGAGGTTTTTATATTATGAAAAAAGAGATTGCATTGTTTCTTACGGTATGTATGCTGGCAGGAGTGACCGGGTGTGGGGACAGCGGACAGAAAAAGGGAGAGGCGGAGCACCCGGTATATTCCGCTTCGATGGCGGCACAGGATTATGTAAAAGAAAATCCTTCGGCGGAGGAGAACAGACCGGGAAATCCGGGGGATGCGTTGGAGACAGAACAGATGAGGGATGGAATCAACAAATTTGCATTTCATATGTATGAGCAGGCGGAGAATGGCGAGAACATGTTTTTCTCCCCGTACAGTCTTTGCAGCGCCCTTGCCATGCTGAACGTGGCGGCGGACGATGTCACGGAGGAGGAGCTCGAGCAGATGCTGGGAATCACGGACGCGGATGAGTGGAACCGGGAGATGAAGGCATATCTGGAGAAAAAATGGTCGGACGACACTTATGTCCTGACGGCGAACTCCCTGTGGATGCAAAAGGATTACGAGTGGGCGGAGAACGTAAAGACGGATGTTTTGCAGCCTTTGGGATATTTTTATAACAGTGAGCTGTACGAGACGGACTTTAAAGGGGGTCCGGACACGGCAAAGAACGGAATCAACGGCTGGGTAAAGGAGCACACGAAGGGAATGATTCCCGAGATCATAAGCCAAGTTCCCGATGATACGGTGCTCGCGCTTTTAAATGCAGTTTATTTTGAAGGAAAGTGGGAAATTCCTTTTGTGGAGGATGATACCTACGAGCAGACCTTCTACGGGACTTCCGGGGAAAAGCAGACAGAAATGATGCACATGAGTGGAGAACACTTCCGGTATGCCGAGTATAACGGTATCACGGGAATCTCGATCCCGTATAAGGATTCTTCCGTTGTGATGAAGGTATATCTGCCGACTGTGGGAATGGAGACGCCGGGCGAATGGTTCGGCTCCATGAGCGACGAGGAGAGACAGGCGCTGCTGGATTGTCTGGACACGGCTTCCTATGAGAAGATTTCCAATCTGACGCTCCCGAAATTCACTTTGGAAAAAACGCTGGACAATCTCCCGGCACTTTTACAGCAGATGGGCATGGTATCAGCGTTCGGTGAGGGCGCGGACTTTGAGAAGCTGGGAAAAGATCTCTATGTGACGGATGTGCTCCACAAGGCAAAAGTGGTCGTAGATGAGCAGGGCACCAAGGCTGCTGCAGTGACTGCAATCATGGTGGAAACGATGGCCGTTTTTGTGGAGGATGAGAGGATTGAATTTGTAGCGGACAGACCGTTTTTGTTCGTATTACAGGACACCGAGACAGGGATCGTGCTCTTTATGGGACAATTCAATGAAGTAGAATAGGCTGAGCTGTTACTTTTTTTGTGAAAAATGCGTGAAAAGACTACCTTTTCCGAGGAATATAGATTATAATGGAAAGGCATGCGGCGTTTGGCTTTGTGGGAGGAACGAAAAAGGAGAAAGCCGCATGAGGAAAAGGAAGGAGTAACCCTATGTCAGAGAAAGAAACATCACAAAAAGAATCGTCTCAGGGCATCGTGACCCGGTACGATAAAAAAATGCAGAAAAGAAGGGAACAGGAGCTGAAAGCGCAGCGTGAGAAGAAGATCAGCCGCATCGTAGGTATTGCGGTGCTGGTTGTGATCGTGGCGGCACTGGTATCCATTCCCGTGAAGCAGTATATTGCCAAGCATTCAACCTACATCACGGTGGGCGGACATGACATCACAAAAGTAGAGTTTGATTACTACTACAACGTTGCCAGCGCAGAGTACATCAACACCTATGGCACTTATCTGTCCTACATGGGACTGAACACCAGCGGGGATTTTGCTTCCCAGGCGTACAGTACGGAGATGAGCTGGAAGGATTATTTTGAGCAGCTTGCGGTGGACAGCATCCGCCAGAACAAGGCGCTTCTGGACGCCGCAAAGGCAGCAGGCTTTACCCATGATGCAACGGCTGAGTATGAGAACTTTACGCAGGCACTGAAGGATGCTGCCGCAGAGGCAGGCATGTCCCTTTCCAAGTATTACAAGACGACCTTCGGTGCATATGCGACGGCTTCCCGGTTGAAGCCCTATATTGAAGAGGGTTATGTGGCATCCGCATATTATCAGTCGGTTGCTGATTCCAAGGAGCCCACAGAGGCAGAGATCAAGGCTTACTACGACGAGAATACGGCAAACTATGACAGCGTGGACTACAAGCTGACAGAGATTGCAGCCGAGGTTCCGGAGGCACAGACCGTTACCGATGCAGACGGAAAAGAGACCACGGTTGAGCCCACAGAGGCACAGATCCAGTCGGCAATGGATAAGGCGAAGGAGCAGGCAGATGCCGCTCTGGAGGAGATCGCAGACAAGGGCGAGGCAAAGACCGGCATGCTGCAGAGCGCTGTTTCCTCCAAGTACAGAGAATGGCTGTTTGATGATGCGAGACAGGAAGGTGACACGACTGTCATTGAAGATACGGATAACCACAAGTATTATGTACTGCAGTTTGACAAGAGATATCTGGATGAGGCATTGTCAGCCAGCATAAGAGCCATTATGACAACCACCGGCAACGGTGATGAAATTCTGACGGAGTGGACAAATGCCGGCGGCACCGAGGATGCTTTCATCAGTCTGGTGGAGAAGTACAGCGAGGACACCTACTCCAATACAAAGGGAGGTCTTTACGAGGAGCTGACTGCCTCCACACTGGACAGCAGCCTTGCAGACTGGATCTTTGCAGAGGACCGCAAGGCGGGCGATACGACCACAATTACGGAAAGTGATGCGGTGTATGTGATGTACTATGTGGGAGAAGGACGTCCCGAGTGGCAGGTTAAAATCGCAGGTACACTGCTGAGTGAAACCATGGGCAACTATCTCGACGAGCTGAAAAATGCCTGCGAGGTGTCGGATCCCAAGGGACATCTGGTATACCTGAAGGTGCAGGCATCCAAGGAGACCGCGACGGAAACGGAGAGCGGGGAAACAACAGGCGCAAACGAGTAAGAGTATGTAAGACAACACACCGGATGCAGACGCAACAACTGTGTCCGGTGTTTATGTTAATGGAGGAGAACGGTCATGCCGGATGCAGATCAGAACAAACAGTCGGATTTTATGATGGAAAAGATCAAGGAGAGACCCGTCAACAAGAAGAAGCTGCTGCGCAGGACTGTGACAACCGCTGCGATGGCGGTGATTTTTGGACTGATCGCCTGTCTGACCTTCCTGATTCTGGAGCCCGTATTCAGCAACTGGCTGTACCCGGAGGAGGAACCGCAGGCGGTGGTATTCCCCGAGGAAATCGACGAGTTGGCGCCGGAGGATATGCTGGTGGAGGATGAGCCACCTTCCATTCAGGAGGCGGTTGAATCCGTGATGCTGGAGGATGAGCAGATCCAGAAGATACTGGATAATGTGTCGCTGGACAAGGAAAATTATTTACAGCTCTACGACGCCATGTCCTCCTATGTGGAGGAGCTGAACGCTTCCATGGTCACGGTGACAGGCGTAAGCTCCAATGTGGACTGGCTCAATGACACCTATGAGCAGGAGGGACAGACCTACGGCGTGCTGGTGGCAAACAACGGCAAGGAATATCTGATCCTGACATCCCGCGCTACCGTAAGGCAGAAGGAGAATATAAGAGTTACATTTTGCAGCGGGGAGAGCGCGGAGGCGGAGGTAAAGCAGACGGACAGCCAGACCTCCCTTGCGGTGGTTGCCGTACCCATATCCTCCCTCACAAAGGAGACAAGGGATGCGGTCAAAGTGGCGACGTTGGGCTCCTCCAACCTGAAAAATCCGGTGGGTATCCCCGTGGTTGCACTGGGAAGTCCGTTAGGCAGCGTGGGATCAGCGGGCTACGGCATGATTGTGTCAGCGGCAGTACCACTGAGCAAGGTGGACGCCAACTACAAGCTCTTTGTGACGGACATTGCGGGAACATCGGACGGCCTGGGTGTGCTTTTCAATATGCAGAGCCAGATTGTGGGAATTATTACCCCCGACCGGGCGAGAGCTGAACTGAAAAACAATGTGACGGCGGTGGGCATCTCCGAATTAAGAAAGCTGATCGAGAACATGTCAAACGGTAAAACGGCGGCGTATATGGGCATCAGCGGCTCCGATGTGACCGCGGACGCCAACAGAGAGTACGGGGTTCCTTTCGGAGCGTATGTGAGGGAGATCGAGATGGATTCCCCTGCCATGCTTGCCGGAATCCAACGGGGAGATGTGATTGTGGAGATCGCCGGAAACAGCATTGAGAACTTCAACAATTATGCGGCGGCGTTGCTGCGGCTGGATGCCGGACAGACCGTTACCGTGATCGTGCAGAGATCGGTGCAGAACAGTTACCGTGAGATGGAGATAGAACTTACTTTGGGAGAAGCAAAGTAGGCGGAAAGGGAGAGGACATGAAATTTATCAAGGATTATAAAGAGGGAGACAGAGTATCTGATATTTACCTCTGCAAGCATAAACAGGCGGCAGTCACCAAGAACGGCAAGCCCTATGTGAATGTGATCTTGCAGGACAAGACGGGGACGGTGGATGCCAAGGTCTGGGAGCCCAACAGCGCGGGAATCGAGGAGTTCGACACGCTGGATTACATTGAGGTGTACGGAGATGTGAATAATTTTCAAGGGGCCTTGCAGGTAAATGTGAAGCGTGCCCGCGTCTGCAGGGAGGGGGAGTATGATCCCGCCAATTATCTGCCTGTGAGCAGGTACAATAATGACCAGATGTATAAGGAACTGCTCGGTTTGATAGATTCCCTTGAAAATTCCTACATAAAGACGCTTCTGCAGGCATTTTTTGTGGAGGATGAGGCGTTTATCAAAAAATTCCGAAGATCTTCCGCTGCCAAGACCATGCACCACGGCTTTGTGGGCGGTCTGCTGGAGCACACACTGAGCGTAACCAAGCTGTGCGATTATTACTGCACAAGATACCCGCTTTTAAAGAGGGATCTGCTTCTTGCCGCCGCCATGTTCCATGATATCGGCAAGACAAGGGAGCTGTCCCTGTTCCCGGAGAATGATTACACGGATGACGGGCAGCTTCTCGGACATATTGTGATCGGCTGTGAGATGCTGGACGAGAAGATTCGGAATATTGCAGGTTTTCCGCCCGTTCTGGCGTCCGAACTGAAACACTGTATTTTGGCACATCACGGGGAATACGAGTACGGTTCTCCCAAGAAGCCGGCGCTCTTTGAGGCGGTGGCGCTCAATATGGCGGACAACACAGACGCCAAGCTGGAAATGATGACAGAGATTTTTGGCGGCGTATCGGATACCAACTGGTTAGGCTTCAACAGGGTATTTGAGTCCAACCTTCGTGCAACCAGATTGGAATAAGGGGTAAACTATGGATTTCAGGAAAAATGAGCTGGTCACGGTCTCCATTGAGGATGTGGGGACGGACGGTGAAGGAATCGGAAAGGCTGACGGCTACACCCTGTTTGTCAAGGATGCGGTCATCGGGGATACCGTGGAGGCACGGATCACCAAGAGCAAAAAGAATTACGGATATGCCAGATTAGAGAAGGTGCTCACACCTTCTCCTTTTCGTGTGGAGGCGCCCTGCCCGTTTCACAGACAGTGCGGCGGATGCCAGATTCAGGCGATGTCCTACGAAAGACAGCTCCGTTTCAAGGAAGATAAGGTGAGGAACAACCTGATGCGGATCGGAGGATTTTCCGCCGAGGAGCTGGATCGTGTCATGGAGCCTGTTGTAGGCATGGAGGAGCCGTTTGGCTACCGCAACAAAGCCCAATACCCCATCGGAAAGGACAAGGAGGGAAATCCCATTGCGGGATTTTATGCCGGAAGGACACACTCCATCATCGCCAACACAGATTGTATGCTGGGGCGAAAGGAAAACAAACAGATTCTGGAAGTCATTCTGGAGCATATGAAGCGGTATGGGATTGCGCCCTATGAAGAAGAAACCGGAGAAGGGCTGATTCGCCATGTCCTGATCCGGACCGGATTTCACACGGAGCAGATTATGGTATGTCTTGTGATCAACCGTTCTCCGGAGAAGGCACAGAAAGCAATACAGAATAAGCAGGAGATCCTGCCCGGACAGGAGGAGCTTTTGCAGCGGCTTGCGGAGATTCCGAACATGACAAGCGTGTCAATAAATTGCAATACGGTGAAAAGCAATGTCATACTGGGAAAAGATGTTTTTACACTGTGGGGCAGCGATACCATTACGGACAAAATTCGTGCCCGAAATATGGAAACGACAGAAAAGTCATTTACTGGCGAAGAACTGACTTTTGCCATTTCACCGCTCTCCTTCTATCAGGTGAGCCCGCTGCAGACGGAAAAGCTGTACAGTCTGGCGCTTCAGTATGCGGGGCTGACCGGCAAGGAGACGGTCTGGGATCTTTACTGCGGGATCGGCACGATTTCTCTTTTTATGGCGACGGCGGCAAAGCAGGTCTGCGGCGTGGAAATCGTTCCTCAGGCAATCGAGGATGCGCGGGAGAATGCCCGCCGCAACCACATTTCCAATGCGACCTTCTTTGTGGGAAAGGCGGAGGAGGTGCTGCCTGCCTTTTATGAAAACGGCGGGGCTTCCGGCCTTGCGGAAAACGGTGCATTCCGCAACCCGGATGTGATCGTGGTGGATCCGCCCCGGAAGGGCTGTGATGAAAAGTGTCTCCAGACCATGCTCCGCATGGCGCCGGAGCGCATCGTGTATGTGAGCTGCGACTCCGCCACCCTCGCCCGCGACCTGCGCATCCTCTGCGACGGCGGCTACCGGCTGTGCCGCGTCCGCCCCGTGGACCAATTCGCGCAGACGGTGCACGTGGAGACAGTATGCCTGTTGGTGAAGAAACCTTGAGTTTATGTGGGTTAGCGGACTTTTTTAGAGAATATGTACCGTGTTTTTAGCAGGAAAAATGTATATAGAATCAAGAAATTTAAGAGGGGTGCAAAAATTTGTGGAAACATAAGTTGTGCGCCGGAATAGTACCGGTAGCAATTTGGTGTCCGCGAATAGTTGTACCCCTCTTATTGTCAAGCACATTTCATGGGACATACGACATGATAGAATTAATTAGTAAGAAGCTTGATGAAGATAAATAGCCGTATTCAGGGACAATACGACATGTTTATGGAGTTGCCTGATAAGATCAAATTTAAGGAAACGGATATGTCCATAGAGGAATTGGATGAAGAAAAGCTGGATAATATGGTTACCTGGCAATATAATGGAAACAAATCAACAATCAATGAGTTTAACCAATGGATTCCGAGACAAAACAAGATGTAATCGATTTTATAAAGGAGTTTCTGATATATGATATATGCTATGAGTGATATTCACGGATGTATTGAAAGTCTTAAAAAGCAGATGGAGCAGGTTGATCTCAGCGAAAAAAATCGTATTGTCTTTCTGGGAGACTATATTGATTATGGTGATAGCTCATATCAGGTTTTGAAGTATATCTGGGATTTGCAGAAAAAATATGGTGCAGAAAAGGTTGTGGTTCTTAAGGGAAATCATGAGCAGATGTTTTTGGAGTGGATTGATGACTACAGAAATTCATATACAGATAGGACAGAAGATTATATGACTTTCAATGATTGGCTTCGCACGGATTTTGAGTATGGAGCAAATACCATAAGTACATTTATATCAGAGCAGCAGATGGATTTCCTGAATCAGATATCGAAAACCTGTTCCTTGGAAACAATCAGCAGAGAAGCAGTTCAGATGATTCTTTCCAATCATGAGAAACTGATTTGGTGGATTCAGCAGATGCCTTCATATTTTGAATTAGAAAGTCAGATATTTGTTCATGCAGGAGTAGATGAAGAAGCAGGAGAGTACTGGATGTGGGGCACATCTGATAGTACTCTTCTTGGTAAGTTCCCGGCAACGAAGGGGAAGTTCTATAAAACGATAATAGCCGGGCATGTTGGAACCTGTAGCAGAGATCTTGCTGATGATCGAATTTATCATGATGTGTTTTATGATGGAGAGAGTCATTATTATATTGACGGCTCGGTCTATAAGGGCGGTAAATTGTTGTTACTGGCTTATGATGAAGAAAAGGAAAAATATTATCAAGTGGAAAACAGCAAGATGATTCCTGTCAAACCTTTTAGCTGTAAATTAACATGCAAATAAGTTGAATAATCTGCTGCGGATGTGTATAATATAGTGTATAAGAAACAGCAGATTATTTCAAATGTATGATTGGAGGAATTGATATGCCTAATATTAAACCCATTTCAGATTTAAGAAATTATACCGCAGTTATAAATGAAGTTGCATATGGAAACCGTGTGTATCTTACACGAAACGGACATGGTCAATGTGCCATAATAGATATGAAGGAGCTGGATGAATTGGATAAGCAGAAAGCACTTTACCAGCTTATGAGCAAGCTGAATGAAGCAGAAATATCTATTCGTGAGGAAGGAACCATATCAGCAGATGATTTAGAAAAAGAATTGGGGGTATAGCGATTGAAGAAGGTTGCATATTCCCAGATTGTAAGGCGGAAACTTAAGAATTTAAGGGCTCGTCTTACAAGTGAATTTGGTGCAGAAGTATCCAGAAAATCCATAAAGCAGATTACCGATGCGGCAAGAGGCTTGGAGGATTTTGAAGAAAAGGGACTCTCTGTTTCATCTATGTATGGCATAGAGTGTGATTACAGATATATTTATGCCGGACGCAATTATCTGTTTTATCGAATCGAAAGGGACAAGATAATCATCGCGGAAATGTTTGATGAAAGAGAAGATTTTATGTATAAGTTATTTGGCATCGCTACTACAACTCAGGAATCCCTTGATTATTGGAATGAGTAGGGTGTTAAAATATATAGGTTTAAGACCTGAAAAACATTCATAAGGAGGGCTTGATTAGGGCTGATCAGACTTTAATTTTGAATGTTAGTGATGAGATGAAATTAGACGATGAAAGACAGAATTGTGTAGGAATGGAGAGTGGCGAGAAATTATGTTCTTCTTCATCAGACACTACTGAAGAATTGTATTCTTCTTCGGCAAACGATACTATTATAAATATTGAATGTCAATCCGAATATTTGAGAATCTGTCCGCCGGAGTAAATTTGATATCGAAGGTCTTCACTTAGAGTTATTTGTATATGAAAAAGAAACCATGGTTGCCGCAATAGCAGGAGCATACACATGAGAATGGCGATTGTTGATGACGTAAATGCTGAGCAGGAAGTGATAAAAAAGTACATATCGGAATGGGCGGATAATCATGGTGAGCTTATGGAATTTCGGTGCTTTGAGAGCAGTGAAAGTTTCCTGTTCTCATGGGAGGAAGATAAAACCTACGATTTATTAGTCCTTGATATTGAAATGGGGGCAATGAACGGACTTGAGTTGGCAGGAAAGATGCGTGCAGAAGGTGTGCTGATACCCATTCTGTTTGTCACAGGGTATGATGAATATATGCAGTATGGGTATGATGTGGACGCGCTGCATTATCTGCTGAAACCGGTGGATAAAGAAAGACTGTTTATGACGCTGAATAAACTCAAGGCACCTGCCCGGGAGGAGATCAAGTGTCTGATACTGAATACAAAAGATGAAGTAAAGAGAATTTCGGTCAATGATCTGATGTATGTTGAAGCAAACGGACACGGAAGTACCATCCATACGAAGGATGCGGTTTTTGAAGTGAGGGAATCCTTTGGGACGATTGAAAAAAGTATTTCGGGAGAAAGCAACATATTAAAATGCCATAGGGCGTTTGTCGTCAATCTGCGTTATTGCGCCGCCATAAAAAACGGAAGCCTGATTTTGGATAACAATGAGGCGATACCTATATCCCGGAACCATGTAAAGGATGTGCAGACGCAGTTTTTGAAATATTATAGAAGATAAAGGTGGTAGAAATGAAGCTACTGACAGCAATCATTATTGTTGCGGCTATTCTTGCAAATGCACTGCTGTGGATTTTGTTTATGCCCTGGTATATAAACAGAAAAATCAGCAGATTTCAAAATGAGCTGGTAGACAAGCATTATGAAGAAGTAGAGACCATGTATCGAAAGATGCGAGGGTGGCGCCATGACTACCACAATCACATACAGGTTTTAAAGGCACATATGGAGATGAAGGACTATGAAGAGGCCGGTCGTTATCTTGATATGCTGAATCATGATCTTTCGACCGTGGATACGGTCATTAAAACGGGAAATGTGATGGTTGATGCCATATTGAACAGCAAACTTTCCCTGATGAAGGAAAAAAACATTAATGTGGATGTAACGGCAGTTGTACCGAGTGAAGTGCCGTTTTCCGGGATTGATTTGTCTGTTCTGATCGGAAACCTGTTGGATAATGCAATGGAAGCATGTCTGAATCAAAAGAATCAGGCGGAACGCTTTATCAGAATATACATTGATATTGTGAAAAAGCAGCTTTACATATCAGTCACAAATTCCATGGACGGAACGGCAAAAAAGGCAGGAGCAAAGTATCTTTCGGCCAAGGAAGGCTTTCACGGGTTCGGACTTTTGAGAATTGACGGGATCGTCAGTAAATATGGAGGATTTCTTAATAGGCAAAATGAAGATGGCGTATTTGCAACGGAAGTGATGCTGCCGGTTATCTAGCCGTCAATGTAAGCAAAAATATTACCATTCGTGCGTTGAGGAATACCACTCATGCAGGAATGGTATTTTTTTACGGTTCATTTGTTAGGATCAGAACAAACAAAACTTTTGGAGGCCGATATGTTAGGCAATATTATTTTTCATTTGAAAAGTGCAAAGAAATGGGATGAAAAATTGTTCTGGTATCAGTTTATATCCGTAGTCCCCCATATGACGTTTACCTATTTATCAGTGCTGTTACCCTCCTATATTGTTTCCATGCTGCAGAAAAATACGGATGTGGGGCGGCTGCTGGTTTGGATCAGCCTGATTGTAATCGGTATGGCGCTCTGCAATGTTGTTTCATCGGGAATGGAACAGTATTTATACCGCAACAGCATGAATCTGACTTTGTTTTATGAAGAACAGATTTTCAGAAAGATGACGAGGGTATCCTATCAGGAGCTTGAAAAGGAAGAAACACATACTCTCCTCGGCAATATTTGGACGGGATTTAGAAATGAGTATATGATACGCAACTCTGTGACCGGCTTTTCGGGGCTGCTGGAAGCGGTTCTGGCGTCGGCTCTTTACGGATATTTTGTATTGAGAATCCATTGGATTCTGTTTTCGATTATACTGGCTGCAATTCTTATGAATTTTCTGTTCCTGAAAAAATCACGCAAGAGACAGGGGCTGATCCATCGGAAAACCGGGGAACCCATGAAGATGGCAGCGTATGTGAAAAGGCACAGCATGGAACGGGCTGACGGAAAAGACATCAGAATCTATCAGATGCAGGAATGGTTTATCCGTAAATATGATGATGCAATCAGAAAAATGGGTGATCTGTACGGAAAGATACATCGCGTCTATTTCATCCGGCAATTAGGTGAATTGGGTATTCAGGGTATAACGGAGTTTCTGGCGTACGGATATATGACGCTGGCGCTTACCCGCAATCTTGTAACCATCTCTGAATTTGTATTTTCGGTGGGTGTGATCAGAACTTTTTCAGGTTATTTCTCCGGATTGATCAATCGGATACAGGAGCAAAACGGGATTCAGACATTTCTTACAAACATACGGAAAATGCTTTCCTATCAAGAAGAAAAGAAACCGACGAAAGAAACAATTGCGATTGATACGGAAAACGGTTTGGAAATTGAATTTAGAAATGTGTCATTTCGGTACGAAAATGCAAAGGAGGACATTCTTACAGATATAAATTTGAAAATACATTCGGGAGAAAAGCTGGCGTTGATTGGGCTGAACGGTGCAGGAAAAACTACTATGGTGAAGCTGATCTGCGGTTTTTATGAACCGACCGCAGGGGAGATCCTTGTAAACGGGAGACCCAAGAGATGCTATTCACAAGACGAATATCTTTCAAAAATATCTGCGCTGTTTCAGGATTCATTTCTTTTTCCGTTAAGTCTGGATGAAAATTTGACCGGCAGCAGTGAGGTGGCGGAAGGGGATGAGCAGCTAAAAGCTGCGCTGTCCTATTCCGGATTTGCTCCAATCTATGAACGGTGCAGGGACGGAGGGAAAACGATGCTCGTCCGGGAAGTCAATGCAGACGCAACAGACTTTTCCGGTGGTGAAAAGCAGAAGCTTCTGTTTGCCAGAGCGCTCTATAAGCAATCAAAATTATTGATTTTGGACGAGCCGACAGCGGCGTTGGACCCGATTGCAGAAAATGAGTTATACCAAAATTTCGGAAAAGCAGCGGGAAATAATACGGTTATATTTATTTCCCATCGTTTGTCCAGCACAAGATTTTGCGACAGGATCATTCTTTTGGAGGGGGCGAGGATTCTGGAGGAGGGGTCTCATGAGCAGCTTATGAATCAAAAAGGGCGTTACGCAGAATTGTTTGAAGTGCAAAGCAAATATTACAGGAAAACAGAATCAGAATTAAATCAGGAGGAGGGATGCGTCCATGAATAGGGAAGACTTAAAGAATCTCTGGTTTCTCTGGAAGGCGGTTTACAGACAGGAAAAGAAAACAATGTGCAGGGTCGTCCTGGCAGCAGTCCTCTCCGCTGTTAATTCATATGTCCTGCTGGTTCTGATCGGATACATTATTGATGCGGCAAACCGGCATGCGGATCAGAGGGAAATGCTGCGGAGCATTGTGGCAACACTGCTGATTAAGCTGCTGATGGAACTGATTTTGCGTTGGCTCAGGGAGCAAATCAACAAGGTTCTGCAAGAGTATCCGCAGGAATTTGCTACCAGAGAGTTGAACTGGAAGGCGTTGACCTGTGATTATCAGCATTTGGAAGACCCTCATGTGCAGGATTTAAGATTCCGTTCCTTTCAGCGATCCTTTTACGGAATCGGAGGATGGCTGATGTTTGTGACACAGTCCATACTTGAGAATATTGTTTCCATGATGATAGCGGTTGCAATCATGATTCCGGTATTTCGTGTGAATCAAATCCACATAGGATATACTTTGGGAATGATAGCTGCCCTGTTTGTATTGATTATCATCAATTATGTCACAGGCGTAAATAACACAAGGAAGGCAATGTATTCTTTCTTTGATGCATCTGATCTGTATAATAAAAAGCTGTTCTGGCTGGATTTGTTTTCCAAGATAGAGCCCCAAAAAGATATGCGGGTGATGAGAATGGAGGATGCGGTATTTCACGATATTGGCCAGCTGTTCAGAGGGGTGCAGGAAAGCGAAAAAAGGCAGGGGGAACTATATGTAAAAAGGCAGCTCACACAAAAGACAATCTTAAACATCAGTACATTGTTGATCTATCTGTATACGTCATTCTGCGCATGGGCAAAATTGATATCCGTCGGGCAGGTGGTCACATACGCAGCCAGCATGTCACAGATGATGGATTGCGCCAATAGGCTGGCGGTAAGCTTTGGACATTTAAAAATGGCTGCCATGTATGCGGCGGATTACAGAGAATTTTTAACCTTAGAAGATGTGAAATACAAGGGAACAATTCCTGTTGAAAAGAGGAGGGACTGCAAGTTTCAGATTGAATTTGAGAACGTGTCATTCAAATACCCGGGCGCAGATCGATATGTGATCAAGAATCTGAATTTGAAATTTGTCATAGGGGAAAAAATGGCTGTTGTCGGCAAAAACGGTTCGGGAAAATCGACTTTTATTAAATTGCTGTGCCGGTTGTACGATGTCACGGAAGGTTGCATAAAGCTGAATGGAATCGACATCCGCAAGTATGATTATAAGGAGTATTGCGACTTGTTTGCCGTTGTTTTTCAGGATTTTACGATCTTTGATTTTCCGCTGGGGGAGAATGTGGCGGGGGCTTCCCTATATGATGAAGAAAAAGTAAAGGAGGCTGTTGAAAAGGTTGGTCTATGCCATATAGAGGATAAATTGACGCAGGGATTTGATACCTATGTGGGAAAAGAGTGCAGATCAGATGGAGTTAATTTCTCCGGTGGCGAGAGGCAGAAAATCGCGATTGCAAGAGCAATCTACAAGAATGCCCCGTTTGTTATTATGGACGAACCAACAGCAGCTCTTGATCCGGAGGCGGAAGCAGAAGTGTTTGAAGGTTTTGACAAAATGGTAGGAAATAAAACAGCTATCTATATTTCCCATAGACTGGCGTCGTGCAAGTTCTGCGAAGATATCTTAGTTTTTGATAAGGGTCAGGTTGTGCAGCATGGAAGCCACGAAACTCTTATGGAAGAAAAAGGGCTGTACGAAAAACTTTGGAATGCGCAGGCCGGATATTATGCATAGAAGATCTGTACCGGGAATGCTCTTGCGGGCATTCCTTTTTTTATGCGGTGAAGTGCGCGAGATAAGTTCTTTTGAATCCGGTGGTAGACGCATTGCTGCTGTTACCTGGCAATCATCAAAATAATACAGCCCCAAAATAAATACGTAATAATACGTATTTCTCGTAGACGTACGTATTGTTACGTGCTAAAATGTAGACAGATAAGGAAAGGAGTTACAAAAGATGCCAATGACTTCATTGGAAATGATAAAATATCTCAAGAGGAGCGGCTTTATAGTAGTAAGTCAAAATGGTTCTCATATAAAAATGAGAAACTCCGAGTCAGGAAAAACCGTCATTATTCCTTATCACTGCAAAGACCTGAAAAAAAGTATGGAGCAGGCTATATTAAAACAGGCTGGACTTAGATAGCCAAGTCCCCACCATGGAGGTATTCTATGAAAAAATTATTTTATCCGGCAATATTTCATAAAGCAGAGGAAGGCGGCTTTTGGATCACTTTTCCGGATTTCCCTGAATGTATAACACAGGGTGAGGAGATGCAGAATGCATATGAAATGGCGGTTGACGCTTTAGGGCTTGCCATTACAAGCCGTGAGGAAGATAAAGAAGAAATCCCTTCACCGTCCGAACCATACAAAATTATAACCGCAGATAATGAATTTTGCGTTATTGTTGAATTTGATATGCTGGCCTACAAAAAACGAACAAATTCAAAATGTGTAAAGAAAACGCTCAGTATTCCGGAGTGGTTGAATGAAGAAGCCACTGCAATGAACATCAATTTTTCCCAGGTTCTTCAAGACGCTCTTATGCAGAAGGTAGGAATGAAAAAATAGAAGGAATACAAATCGCAGAAATTGCACACTACATGCGGAGGGACGGGCGAACAAATGACATATTACCATGCATCACAAGTAAAAAACATAACGGAGCTGGAGCCGAGGGTATCCAATCATAATGTCCCGTTGATCTATTTTTCAGATAAGAGAGAAAATGTTTTGGTATACCTGAGTAATGCCGTTGAGAAGGTGTGCAGGGAGGCTGGGTTTGCGCATACCGGCTCATGGTACAAATGGGGGCCTTACGGCTTTGAAAAAGATGGGAGGCTTCGGCTTGAGGAGTATTATCCGAATGCGTTGGAGGACACCTATAAAGGCGTGGCGGGATATATTTATTCATGCAGCAAGGTGACACCGTATACCGAAATCGACGTTAAAATTCCGAATGCCTATATCACATCGCAAAAAACAGCAGTTGATGCATGCGAGTTTGTGCCGGATGCCTATGAAGCAATTTTAGAGGCGGAGCGCGAAGGCCTGATTACTATACTCAGATATGATGAGTTTATAGCCAATGAAAAAAGAAGAGAATGGCTTAGAAAAATTACGGTGGAGGAGTACGAAGACAATGCAGCGCACCCAGAATACAGATTTTTTCTGGAGGCCAGATTCGGGGACATGCTGGGGTAAAAAACGTTTGCATCGTCTTTTTGCAACCGACTACGTAAAAATGAGGATAGAATGAAAATAGAAAAACTGAAAGTACAAGATTTACATATTTTGACAGAACTATTTGAGTACAATGATGTTGGACAGATGATAGCGGAATGTACGCGCGATATTGAAAAGAAGATTATGGACATTTTTGTCCTGCATGAAGAGGATGTTTTAATCGGCGAGCTTCATGTGATGTACGAAAGTGATGATGAAAATTATGCCGTAAGGGGCAGGCGGGCGTACTTGTTTGCGTTCAGAGTCCGCGAAGATTTCCAAAATAAAGGCTATGGAACCTATCTTTTGAAGACGGTTTTGGAACAATTAAAGAAAAAGGGATATTATGAATTTACCGTCGGAGTGGAGGATGATAATTTCAGGGCAATTCATATGTATCAAACCTTGGGGTTTACGGAGGTTCTGCTCAGAAAACGGGAAGAGTACCAGGGGGATGCGTATGAGTATAATCTGTACCTGAAGAGATTGCAGCTGTGAGGACAGATGAGATATGCAGGGGTGCTTGTGAGCAAATTGCGAGGAAATATGGTTTTATTTGACTTGCCGCAAAAAATACGGAGAACAAGAAACCGGGACGGAATCGGATGAAACCGCCATATGTAAAAGCATTTTGACGGCGCAAAAGCCAAAGAAAAAGCATATGTAAAAGAGCTTTGATAGACGAAAGAATCAAATCTGGTTAAATTAATCGCAGAAGGAGGTCGGAATATGGAGCTTGGAAATCAGATCAAAAAATACCGGAATGCATTATCCCTATCCCAAGACGGTCTGGCGGAAAAAGTGTTTGTCTCAAGGCAGACCATCTCAAATTGGGAAAATGACAAAAGCTATCCGGATGTGAACAGCCTCGTCCTTTTGAGCGAAGTATTTCAAACCTCCATTGATAATTTAATCAAAGGAGATGTAGAAATTATGAAACAGGAAGTCAGAAGTGAGGACAAAAAGAAATTTGAGAAATTGAGTCAGGTGTTCGCGGTCATGTTCATTTTGGTAATGATAAGCCCTATTCCGCTGGCACATTTTCTGAATTATGTGGGGATCGCAATCTGGGTGTTGCTGTTCGCGGTGACCATGTACTTTGCCGTTCTGGTGGAAAAGAAAAAGAAGCAATTCGACATTCAGACATACCGGGAGATTATTGCGTTCACGGAAGGGAAGGGACTGGATGAGATCGCAAAGGCAAGAGAGCAGGGAAAAAGACCTTACCAGAAAATCCTACTGGCGTTTGCAGCCGGAGTTGTTACGCTGGTAATCGCGATTCTGTTTGCCGTGCTGCTTTGATTGTGCTGCGCACGGCAAAAGAAGTCGGCGTATCGGGGGCATTACTCCAACATAATTCCCTTGATGGATTGTTTCCCTATCTTCCTTGCATAGCAGTACATGACGATTTCATACGTTGCCACAAAGAGGATGAGCGTAAATACCATGCCTTTGAAGTCAAAGTGATATTCCGGTATATTTTCAAAATCGGCAAATATGACCTCTACGGTGATTTTGAGCAGAATATATTGGTATAAAGTTCCGAACACAAAGCCGATGTAGGAGACAGGGCGGTAACCGCCAAGAATGGAGGCGCTGCATTCCTTTTCGGAGTAGCCGAAAACCTTCATCATTGCGATAGTTTTGGTGTTTCCTTTTATTACGGTGGCAAGCGACATAAAAAGAGTCATAAATGCCAGTATCAGACCGATGGAAAGCATCATCCAGGCAGCGCTTTCGCTCGCCAGATCATCCATGGACATTGCCATTTGTATCATTGAAGAAAAACAAAAGGCAGAGAAGCAAACGAAAAACACAAGGGTTTTTCTGCCTTTCAGAGTATTTTTCTTTAAGTCCGTTAAAAAAGGAAAATCTTTGGTCTCGTTCCTGCTTATTTTGACACGGCTTTTCTGTACTTCCTTCAGCAGCATAAGCACAGGGGTTTTCAGCTTGATCAATGCATATGACACGGACAACAGCGCGAAAAACACAGTTGGGACAATAAGCAGGGAGAGACACAGGCCAATGTGGAGCTGCGGTTCCATGTGCGGAAAAAGCCCTTCCGCATTTTGAACCTTATAAAAGGTGGGCATATAGCAGGATGCACCTAAAAAGCCAAGGACGGAACCGCAAAGAACCGTTAATCCGAACACCCAAAAGTGCTTTGCAATCTGAAGGTTGGAATAGCCCAGTGCCTTCAGAATCCCCAGCTCTTTTCCGTGACTGTCAATGTAGTTTTTTACATAGAAAATCAGCAGAACAATGGTGGTTGCAACCAGACAGCCGCCCGAAACACCGACGATGACCTTGCACACGGCGAGCTGCGCGTCGTACAGAACCAGTCCCTGCGGTGTTGAAATTTCGTTTTTGATTCCCACAACATCCATAGTGTAGTTCAAAAATAAGGTACAGACAAAAACCGCGCAGCAAGTCACGATTGTAATGGCAAAAAGCTTGGCTAAGTCCTTTATTCCAATCAACATATTCTCACCATCCAATCTCGTAGGCGGTTTTCTGCGTTTCGTTGGTATACACCTCAAAAATTTTTCCGCTGTTCATCTTAATTACGGTTTTTGCCATCTCTGCTATATTCAGATTGTGCGTTACCATTATAATTGTGAAGCCGTATTCCGCCTGCAGTTTTGCTATGTAATCAAGAACAAGCCTGCCGGTGGCCTCATCCAGAGCGCCTGTTGGCTCGTCGAGAAACAGCACTTTGGGCTTTTTCGCAAGAGCGCGCGCTACGGAAACACGCTGCTGCTCTCCGCCGGATAATTCGCCGGGATATTTATGCTGCTTGTCCTTTAACCCCACGGCTTCGATCACTGCCTCGTAGTCGCTGTTTTTAGCCAAGTCGGCGCCCATTTTCACATTTTTTAAGACATTCATATCAGGCAGGAGATAATATTGCTGAAAAATAAATCCCACATTTTCCCTGCGGAAAGCAGTCAATTTATCGTCGGAAAGCATAGCAATATCATTCCCATCGTAAACGACAGCGCCGCTTTCGGGGCGCTCCAGTCCCGACATGACATTCAGCAAGGTAGATTTTCCGGAACCGGAGGCACCTAAAATAACGGCAAAATCCCCGTCCTCGATCTTGAGATTGATTCCTTTCAGCACCTGAAAACGGCTTTCCCCGGTTCCGTAGAATTTGGTGATTTCCTTAACCTCTATCATTGCCTGTTTCCTCCTTCAGCAGACTTGTAAATACTTCGGTGATCATTTGACTGATTTCTTCGCCTGTAAACCGACACATTTTTGTGGTACAGAGAGTCGCGATTCCATGGGAGTAGATCCACAAATGCCGGTACAGCTTTTCGGCAATTTTTCTGCTGACGCCGTAGCCCACCGTAATTGAGTCCAGAATTTCCTCGTAGTTTTCATCAAGCAGGGGGAGAGCGCCGTCGATATTCGGGATAACGGTCTGACTGTTCATGAAAAGAAGCTGAAATAATTGAGGTTCCTCAATGGCAAAGAGAATGTACTGCTTTCCCACACCCTTGAATGCGGGGGTATCCGCAAGCCCCTTTTCCACATATTCTTTATAGCGGGCTTTGGCGGAATCGAGGACAGATTGACGCACTTCCTCCATATTTTCAAATACGGTAAAAATCGGGCAGGAAGAGCTGCCGAGCTTCGATGCAAGGGTTCGCGCGGTTAATGCGCTGATTCCGTCCGCCCGCACAAGCTCCAGAGCAGCGTGCGTGATCTGTTCTTTTGTAAATTTTGCTTTTGGTGGCATAAATGTCCATCTCCAATCTAAATCTATCGTTCTAAAACAACCGTTATAAATATAACCTGTCTAACCGGCAAAGTCAATGAGGAATTAATAAAAAATTAAAACCATGGATTCGTGAGCCTATGATATAATGAGCGCAAGCAAGCCAACATGCTTGCATGATTGGCGTATCAGCTCAAGTATGACAATCGTCGGATATCTGGATGTTATGTACTGCTTTGAGGAAAATGAACCGTATGTGTTCTGGAGACGGGAGAGACCCTTATTATGCCCAAGGACATTCCCCATGCCGTTTACGGAGAAGAGAGATTCAAGATGCAGCTTATTGTGTCATATTAAGAGGAAAAAGTTAATACTAAAGGAGGATGCAAGAGATGAGCAGAGTGAATTTTGGAGCAAAACCTTATGTGTACCCGATGCCGGTGCTGATCGTGGGAACCTATGACGAGAACGGTGTGCCCGATGCAATGAACGCCGCATGGGGATGCATCACGGATATGAATGAGATTTCCATCAGCATGTCCAACCACAAGACAACGGAAAACCTCGCAAAAACAGGAGCCTTTACCGTAAGCTTCGCCACGGAAGACACCGTTGTTGCCGGAGATTATGTGGGAATCGAGTCCGCAGGCAGGGTACCGGACAAGTTTGCAAAGGCAGGCTTCCATGCAACAAAGAGCGAGTATGTGAATGCACCGCTGATCGATGAACTGCCCATGACATTGGAATGTAAGGTGAAAAGCTTTGAAAACGGCATTCTGGTCGGAGAGATCGTGAATGTGTCCGCAGAGGAAAGCGTGCTGACCGACGGAAAAATTGACCCCGCAAAACTGAAACCCATTACCTACGACCCTGTCAACAACACCTATATTGCACTGGGGAAGACGGTCGGGAAGGCGTTTGAGGACGGCAAGGCTCTGAAATAATAGAAGGGATCGCACTCCTCGGCAAGACTGCTTAAATTTAAGCAAAAAATGCCCCCCAAAAGTGGAAAAATGGGCAAAAAACATCGCAAAAAAGCTGCGCAAAACGGCGGAAATCAATGGACAGAAAGCGGCTTTTGTCATATAATAAGAGTACTTGGAAACCATTCTTCTGACGACTTTATCGGGGGTCTGCAAATGAAAAAGGTTAATATTTTTGTTAAGCTTCTGGGAGCTTTTCTGGTTCCCATAATTATGATGATCGGGCTCGGTATGTTTTCTTATCAGACGGCGTCCCGGTCAACCATGGAAAAGTACGAGCAGTCTGCCGGAAGTACGGTGGCTTCCGTTGCGGAGTATATGAAGCTGCTGACCCAGACCGTGGAGAGTGGAACGGCGGAGCTGTTGACCTCGGATCAGGTAAAAAATTACTTCGGTATGAATGCCAACAGCAAGGACAAGACAAAGGAAGCATCCTCCTACAATGAAATGAAGGATGCGATCCTGAAGCAGACCTCCTCCACAAAGTACACGGCGAATGTGCATGAGTTTGCCCAGCTCGGGCGCTCCGTATCCTCCACGACGAAGGATGCGCCCATGAAGGTGGCTTTTCCCGATACGGCATACGACGACTTCCAGAAACGGGAGGGTGCTGTCTTCGAGGATTCTACCGTGAAGAGTGTCTGGATGGGTACACATCCCTACATAGACGAAATGACAGAGATTACGACGGCGGATTATTCCCTGAGCTATGTGAAGCGCTTTGTCACCGGAAAAGGTTTTATTGCCATTGATATCCGCATGGACACGATCTCCGAGGTACTGGGCAAGATGGATTTCGGTACCGGAAGCTATGCGTCCCTTGTGACGGCTGACGGGCGTGAGATCAATATCGTTGGCGGCGAAGTGAATGAGGACATATTGTATGAGGGCATTGATCTGACACCGGAAGGAGACGCGGAGAGTGTTTCCCGCTATGTCACGATGAACGGCAAGAAGTATCTGCTTCTAGCTTCACCTGTCGGGGAAACACAGATAACGGTCTGTGCACTGATTCCCCAGTCCAGTATACTGGATGAGGCAGCCGGTCTGAAAAGGACGACCATCATATTTGTATTGTTGGCGTCTGCCATAGCAATCTTTATCGGCATTTTGTTATCCAACGACATCCGCAGAACCTTGGGTACGATCTCCAAGTGTATGAAGGTGGCGAGCGAGGGTGATCTGCTTGTTCAGATTCCTACCAAGAAACGCCGGGATGAGTTCGGACTGGTGTCCAGCAGCATCGGTAAGATGCTGGGCGGTGTGAAAGAGCTTTTACAGCAGGTTCAGAAATTCGGCGGGGATGTAGATACCTCGGCGGAGCAGGTGGCAGATACAACCTCCCAGATTCTTTCCTCCATGGAGGAAGTAAACATTGCGCTGAGCAATGTGGAGGCAGATGTAGTCAGTCAGGCGCATGATGCGGGCGACGGCTATCAGATGATGGCGGCGTTCGGCGACAAGATCAACCGGATGAACGAGACGGTGGATTCTATGGGAAGCATGATGCAGAGCACCATAGGAAGCATTGAACGCGGAACCACCATGGTGGACGAACTGAAACGGACTGCTACGGCAACCGGCACGATCACACGGGAGCTGGTTGACCATGTGGAAAACGTAAGTGAACAGAGCACGGCGATCGCCAGAATTATAGAGACCATCAATGACATAGCGGAGGAGACCAACCTGTTGTCCCTGAACGCAAGCATTGAAGCGGCAAGAGCGGGCGAGAGCGGAAGAGGATCTGTCTCTTATACA
>ERZ1026854.689-NODE-689-length-23256-cov-5.687212_pt1 | contig 23256 bp, 22 predicted proteins | sample MGYA00380157_ERZ1026854 | MGnify/ENA primary metagenome ERZ1026854 (study PRJEB33269, sample SAMEA4719793) | human gut metagenome | biome: human-associated habitat; feature: organic feature; material: feces | place: Cameroon | collected 2013-10 ... | reverse complement strand
TACGTCTCGTGGGCTCGGAGATGTGTATAAGAGACAGAGTAAAGATAGATAAATGTTAAAGTTTCACATGGTTTCTTCACAAAAGATTCCATGCTATAAGGAGAACGCCTATGCTGGTTACATTAATACCCCTATTTGATGAAAACATAAAAGTCAGCGCATATTCTCTGTATACACAGAAAGCGAATTTTCTGCTTCACCCGAGTCTTTTAGGAAGCGGAAGCAATGATGGCGCCGCCCAGATTGAAGGATTTGAACTGATCTTAAATATGGGACTTGAAACACTTTCCCCGGCAAAAGAGATCTTTGTTCCGGTAAATGAAATATCGATTTTTTCCGATATTCCTGCCCAGTGCGGTCTGCCACACGAATTTTTCGTACTGCTGTTAAAAGGAAATATTCCATGCACACTAATGTATATCGACCGTGTCAAAGCACTGAAAAAAATGGGGTACCGATTTGCCATCCGCAAGCTTCCTGTATCAAGTTACGAAGCTTACCATGATCTGCTCGTACTGATGGATTATGTCATGTTAGACTGTGAAGAGATTGACATCAGCAAAGCACGTATTTATTTCAATAAAGTTTATCCAAACATCAGGCTCTGTGCTTCAAATATAACCAAAACAGAGACATTTGATGCAATCTGCCAGGATAAGAGCTGCACTTTATATGAGGGAAGTTTTTACAGACTCCCTGTTACAAAGGGAAACCATGACGTAGCTCCGTTAAAGATCAATTACATCGAACTTATGAATCTGGTTAATACAGAGGACTTTGACCTCACCAAAGCGGCGGATATCATCGGTCATGACACCGCTCTTGTCATCTCACTGCTTAGCATGGTCAATCATATGGCTGTCAACTCGGAGATCACTTCCATCCGGCACGCAGCTGCCATGCTTGGACAGAAAGAACTGAAACGCTGGATCAACACCGCCGTTGTCAATCAGTTGTGTTCCGACAAGCCAAACGAGCTTACGCGTTTATCCCTGTTGCGTGCAAAGTTTGCAGAAAATCTTGCCCCTGCCTTTGAGCTTGGCGGCAAAGCTTCCGAACTATTCTTAACCGGACTGTTTTCCGTGCTTGATATCATCCTCGATAAACCAATGGAGGAAGCACTCTCGCTTGTCAAAGTTTCACGCGACATCGAAGATGCTCTCATCCGTCAGGGCGGTATTTTTGCGGAGCCTTTATATTTCATTAAACAGTACGAAGCTGGCAACTGGTCCGAGGTCTCTAGACTTATGATCTTGGAAAACCTCGATACACAGACTGTATATGATGCTTATATCGATGCCCTGAAATGGTATCGCGAACTGTTTTCTGACACCTACAAGAAATAATCTGCAGCATATTGTTTTGTCAGAAAATCCAGTATCATGAACTGTAAAGAAGCCGAAAGCGATGTTTCCGCTTTCGGCTTTCTTTTTTCCTTCATTTTTTTATGACATCATCCCGGAACCTGCATTCTTCATCCGGTTTTTCTTTACAACTTTCTGTCTCGTAAATTCTTCTCTTTCTTTTTCCTCCAAATAGTCCTGAATCTCACGCGACAGCTTTTCATATTTCGGAATCGTAATATTAGAAAGTGCATTCGCACGTTTTTGTGTCTTTTTGATATTATATGCAAGACGATAGGCAGAATTTTCAATCTCTGCAAGGTGGATCGTTAATTCTTTTACCTTTTCAAACTGCTGGCACGCTTCATCTAATGACATCCTTGTATGATAAAAAGAATACGCCGGCACCTGTTTCTTTTTTTCATACTCTACTTTCGGGATCTCCGTCCCCATGACACTGCGACGTTTGATACGGATGGAGTTTTCCACCGGAACCGCTTTTGCAATCTGTTCTACCTGATGGATTCCCATCTGGATATTGGCTTTCTGCAGTGCCTGATAGGCATTGGAAAATGTCTCATCGATCTGGTTCTGGATATCCGAAGCTTCCGAAATCAACTCCATCAGTTCCCGGATCAGGATATTTCTTTTTTTATCCATCAGGTCAAATCCCTGTTTGGACAATGCAAGCGCATTCTTTGCCAGTATAAGATTTCCCTTGGTCGGAAACGTATTCGGATCCATGTGTCATCCCTCCTTGTTACTCTTCCTTATCCCAGTATTTCTCAAGGATCTTTGTATCGATACGGTCTAGTTCTCCGCGTGGCAGGATATGCAGCAGCCGCCAGCCGATATCGAGTGTCTGCACCATCGAACGGTTCTCATCTTTGCCCTGCCCGATAAACTCTTTTTCGAAGGCCGTGCCAAACTTCAGATACTGTTTATCGGTATCCGAAAGTTCATCTTCCCCGATAACACTTGCGAGATCCCTCGCCTCCCCAACCCGGGCATAGGAGGAAAACAGCTGATTGGCAAGATCCTGATGATCTTCCCTTGTATATTTTTCACCGATACCATCCTTCATCAGACGTGACAATGACGGCAGTACATTGATCGGCGGATATATATTCTTCTGGTGCAGTGACCGCTCAAGTACGATCTGCCCCTCGGTAATATATCCGGTAAGATCGGGAATCGGATGCGTGATGTCATCATTTGGCATTGTCAAAATCGGAATCTGTGTGACAGAACCGGATGCCCCTTTCACGATTCCTGCCCTCTCATAGAGTGCTGCAAATTCACTGTACAAGTAGCCCGGATAGCCTTTCCGGCTTGGAATCTCACCTTTCTGTGCCGACACTTCACGCATTGCCTCTGCAAACGAAGTCATATCTGTCAATATGACAAGAATATGCATATTTTTCTCAAACGCAAGATACTCTGCGGCTGTCAGAGCCACCTTCGGTGTGATCAGACGCTCTGCGACCGGATCATTGGAGAGATTTAAAAACATCGCAACATGATCGCTTACACCGCACTCTGCAAAACGGCGTTTAAAGTATTCTGCCACATCATATTTTACGCCCATCGCAGCAAACACGACCGCAAATGGTTCATCCTCATTTTCGCCATCCCCAAGACTTGCCTGTTCTACGATCTGTGCAGCAAGTTCATCATGCGGCAGACCGTTTCCCGAAAAGATCGGCAGCTTCTGTCCACGGATCAGAGTTGTAAGACCATCGATTGCAGAGATACCAGTCCTGATGTAGTTTCTCGGATACTCCCTGCTGCACGGGTTCATCGGCTGTCCGTTGACATCGCGCACGACTTCGGCATGCACTGCACCGAGCCCATCGATCGGCTGCCCTAAGCCGTTGAACGTCCTTCCTAAAATTTCTTCCGACAATCCCACGCAAAGCGGCCTGCCGGTTGGCCTTGCATGCGTATTTAAAAGAGACATCTCCTCTGTACTCTCAAACACCTGAACGACCGCATAGTCATTATTGATTTCTACAATGCGCCCTAATTTTTTCTGTTTTCCTTCCACAACCAATTCCACGATCTCATCATAGAAAGCGCCACTTACGCCCTCCACTGCGACCAGTGGTCCATTGATCTCACTCAGTCCAAGATACTCAATCGCCATACGAATCTCCATTTCTGACCAGCTTATTTTTCATACGGATCTTCATTTTCAATTTCTGCACACAACAGATCTCTACGCATTTTCCGCCATCAGATGCTGATAAAATTCTTCAATTCTGTCATCATACAGATTTAGCTGTTCTAATTTGTCATTTGCCACATCATATTTAATGGAAATGATCTTTTCAAATATATCACTTTCCCGAAGAAGCGCCATCGGCATATTCCGGTCGATCAATGCTTTGCACCGGTCATACAGATGAAGGATGATCTCCATCATGCGAAGCTGTTTTTCCATCGGCACATATGTGTCCTCTTTATGAAATGCATTTTGCTGCAAAAATCCAAGCCGGATCACACGTGCGATCTCAAGTACAAGTTTCTGATCGTCCGGAAGCACATCGCTACCAATCAGCTTTACAATCTCGTTCAGACGGTTCTCCATCGTCAGAAGATTTAATATTTCATTCCGGCACTGTACAAATGTTGGCCCAACATTCGTCTCATACCAGACTGTCAGATCCGGAATATATTCAGAATAGCTGGTCAGCCAGTTGATCGCAGGGTAATGTCTTGCATAGGCAAGCGATTTATCAAGTGCAAGAAAACAGCGGACAAATCGCTTGGTATTCTGTGTGACAGGCTCTGAGAAATCGCCTCCCTGTGGGGATACCGCTCCGATAATCGTCACACTGCCATCTGAACCGTTTAAATTCTGCACATATCCGGCACGCTCATAAAATGCGGAAAGTCTCGATGCTAAATATGCCGGAAATCCTTCCTCCGCCGGCATCTCTTCAAGCCTTCCGGAAAGTTCTCTTAATGCCTCAGCCCAACGTGAAGTGGAATCCGCCATGATTGCCACATGATACCCCATATCACGATAATATTCCGCTAACGTGATACCGGTATAAATGCTCGCCTCACGCGCCGCCACCGGCATGTTAGAAGTATTGGCGATCAGCGTGGTACGGTCCATTAAAAGATTTCCGGTCTTTGGATCATTTAATTCTCCAAATTCCTCTAAAACATTTGTCATCTCGTTTCCACGTTCCCCGCAGCCGATATAAATGATAATATCCGCATCACACCATTTTGCAAGCTGATGCTGTGTCATGGTCTTTCCTGTTCCAAATCCTCCCGGCAATGCCGCCGTACCACCCTTTGCGATTGGAAACAATGTATCTAAGATACGCTGTCCGGTTACAAGTGGTCTGTCTGCCGGATACCGGTCTGCCACCGGACGCGGTTTGCGGATCGGCCACTCCTGTGTCATGGTAAGTGCCTTCGTCTCACCGTCTGCGGTTTGTATCGTTACGATCTCATCGCAGATGGTATAATTTCCATCCGGTTTTACCGCTGTCACTATTCCGGATACGCCGGGCGGAAGCATCACGCGGTGTAAGATCGACTTCGTCTCTGGCACCTCCGCTATGACGGATCCCTCTGCTACCCTGTCACCTTCCTGCACAGTGATATGTGTCTCCCATAATTTCTCCTGATCCAGGGCATCCGCCTGTGCACCTGTCGGAATAAACGCCCCGCTTTTTTCTGCAATTTTTTGCAACGGACGCTCAATACCGTCAAAGATATTATTTAAAATGCCAGGGGCTAATTTTACACTGATGGCACATCCCGCACCGACAACTTCTTCCCCCGGCTTTAAACCGGAAGTTTCCTCATATACCTGAATGGTCGTTTTCTCCTTCGTCAGCCGGATCACTTCCCCAACTAAACGTCTCTCTCCGACATATACCATCTCATTCATTTTATAACCGAGATTCCCCTGTATCGTGATGACCGGTCCGTTAATCCCGTATATCTTTCCTGTTATACCCATGCCTGATCCTCTACACTAATTCTTCGTTTTTGCATTATTTTTTGAAAACAACTATTCCGTCTGAATAACAAGTCAAAACATAAGCACATCCTGCTTTTCCCGCTGCATATCACAGCCAGCATGTTTCCCGCGCGCGTTTCATTCTCTCTGCAAACGACTCATCGATCAAAACATTTCTTGCCGGAATGACCGCCCGCATGCCGCCAAGAAATTCATCCTCCGCAATCTCTATTCTGCATCCGCACTTCTCCTCTAACATCGCCTGTTTTGACTGATCGGAAGGACTGATATACACCGTCAGATCTTCTCCCTGTGCAAACTCTTTCGCCTTGTCTATCTGTGTGAGTAAAAACGCTTCATACCCATCCGTTTTCCGATATGACGTGAGTTTTTCCATTACCATGTCAAATAATTCTTCTGTTTTCTGCTCTTTCTGTGCCTGATAATCTTTCTTCCACGCCATCGTCTGCGCCGCTACCTGCCGGTTTACTTCTTTTTTCTGTTTTTCTAAAAAAATACGCCTTGAACTTTCGAGTGCTTCGCGGCAGGACTGCTCATGTTCTTCCATCGCTGACTGATAAATATTTTTCTGTTCATCAAGCATCGCCGCACTCTGGCTGTTTGCAGCCCCGATCGCCGCGCCAAAAAAAACTTCGAGTTTTTCACTGATCTCCATGCATCCATCCCCCGTCTACAGTTTCAGCCCAATTGCCTGGCTGACATAATCCGTAATAAAATTTTTACTTCTGCCGCTTCCATGACGGTCCGGGATCTCCACAAACAGTGGCGTTCTCCTGCTTAATTTCAGATCATTCACCAGTTCCGGGAAATCCCTGCCAAGCTTTTCTGTCAGCAGGACGATGCCTATATCTGCCTGTCCCGTCACAAATGAGAGAGCATCTTCAAGTTCTTCTCTCTCGTGCACGACCACACCCTCAACACCGGAAAGCCGCATCCCCGTATATGTGTCTATATTATCACTGATCAAAAACATCTTCATGGAAATCCGCCATCCTTCCCGTCTCTTTATCCCAGAATGGAAAATGAGATCAAAAGTCCATACAATGCGATCGATTCTGCCAATGCGACAAAGATCAGTGCCTTACCCATAATACTCGAATCCTCGCTCAGTGCTCCGATCGCTGCAGAAGCCGCACTTGCAACTGCAACACCTGCACCAATACAGGAAAGTCCGGTCGATAAAGCTGCTGCCATGTACCTCCATCCCTCTGCCTGGGATGCCGCCGTATCGGATGCCGCATAGATATGTCCGCTAAAAAGCAGCATATCTGCCACCACGACCGTTCCAAAAAACAGAACCAGATTTACCGCGAGAGATGCCTTAAAGCTTTTCTCTTTCTTGTTTCCAAGCACATATCCCAAGAAAGGAACCACCATACTAAAAATTAAAATTGCCACCAGAGTTATTTTTGCTGCCATATCTTTTCTCCTCCTATTTCTTGTTTCCGGAAAATGCCACAAACGGCTTTCCGGTTCCCTGATAAAATCTGCTGAACATCTCATAATATTCAAGCCTTAATACCTGGATACCCACGACCAGTCCTTCAAGACCTGTCACAACAATATTTCCAAGTACTACAACAATCCAGTTCGGCGAACCGCTCTCATATCCGGCAAGTGTCAGCACTACTCCCATCATTCCTGCATGGCTTAGTGCAAATGCCCCGACACGGACAAAAGATATACTGTTTGTTGCATAACTTAATACCACATCAAACAATTCCACCAGGGATTCTACGAAAAACATTGCCTTACCTTCACCTTCCGGAAACAGTTTTTTCTTTCGCTCAAGCAGATTCGTAAGTGGTTCTTTCAACAGAATTGCAATAAGCGGCACTCCGACCAGAACACCAAGAATACCGGTAGCCGGGACGGGTTTGCCCATCACATACAATACAATGCATAAAACCACACATCCGTAACACAAAATACCGGCAATTCCGCTCGGACTAAAAAGAATCCGCCCCAGATCTTTTGCCCGCACGGCATTGATGATATTTAAGACCATCGCAACCAGGATTAAAAACATTCCAAATCCGATCGCCAGCATAAGTGTTGTCATAATGTTGTCCATCGGACGCATCCACACTGGTTTTAGTATCTCCTCAAATCCAAACACACTGCCGTACATAAAACCGAATACCGTAGACCAGATACCTGCCAGTGAAAGGATTGCGCCAAGATTCATATGTTTGATCCTGTAGAATACAAATCCTCCGATCAAAAGGCAAAGCCCCTGTCCGACATCCCCGAACATGATTCCAAACATCAACGTGTAAGTAAGGGCTATAAATATGGTTGGATCCATCTCCTGATATGCAGGGAGTCCGTACATTTCCACAAACATCTCAAACGGTCTAAATAATGCCGGATTCTTTAACTTCGTCGGCGGGCTGACAGACATATGATCTTCCACATCCTCCTCCATGACATGAATCTGTGGGTCTCCTTCTGTCTCCCGCTCTAATTTTTTTGCATCGTCCGCACTCATCCAGCCGTATAAAATGTAGTATTCTTTCTGCTCTCCCGGTTTTCTTCCCGGTGTCGTGCAGACCGCAAATTTACGCACATCAAAATTATTACAGTAATGCTCTAATGAGATACATGCCCCCGCAATTTTTCCGGCATGTTTCTCTAACGTATCATGAAGTTGTTTTTTTAATTTCCGCTCCTCTTGGTCATATTCCCGTTTTTTCTGCAATGCCTCCTGATAAGCGCTCTCCGGCGTTCCATCAAAAGAATCCGGTATATAAATACGTTCAAAGTGAAATGAAAGACACACCGCATCTACTTCTTTTGCATAAATCCTCGGCACAAAATATCCACCCCACACATATGCTTCATCACTGTCACATTCATAAAACAGTACATGATCGGTATCATGGATATAGCGTTCAAGTTTCTGATAATGTTCTCTTTCGATTCTTCCGAAACGGAATGCGATAAACTGAAATTCCAGAATTTTTTTAAATTCATAATCAAGCCTTCGAAACGGTGCGATCTGATCCATCAGGTTCTGATTCTCCATGCGTTCTTTCCGCACTTTCTCCTGACGTTTTACGATCTCATCAGTCAGCCGGTATGCTGCTTCCACTACCTTTTCTGCTTCTGCGGGCTCCATTTTTACCGGCACATCATAGGCAGCTGTCCCACCCGGCTCATCTTTGATATGTTCTAACAATGCCTGTGCTTTTGTGCAGGCATCCTTATAAATATTCGTCTCAGCAAACGGTCTTACATGACCGGATATACCAAATCCGGATGTGGCATTTTCAAAATGTATTTCATATCTGCTCAAATACTGCTCCATCACACGGTCGATATCCTGTTTCGGCCCGGTAATATGAAGCAGTTTCATTTTCTCTACCACTTGCACCCCTCCATCCCATAATCGCAGCGCTTACTGCATTCATTCCTATCTATCATAAATCATACGCTGTAAATCTTACATTGCCATAATAAGACTGCGTATCTCATACGGCGGTACGCGGTAACGGATTCCTTCAAGCACCGTCGTCAAAAGATCGATCTCATGTTCTTTTTCATACAGATAACGCAGGACCGGTGCCACAGACATTGGATGGTTTTTGCATATTTTTTCATATGTCCTTATCATGACTCTCTCCCATGTCAGTTCATCCTCCGGCTCTAACACCGCCTGTTTTCCACGAAAATACGCCGTCTGACGGACAGTTTCCACAAATTGATCTGTGTTTTCTGTTTCGAAAAGTCTTATGGTCTCCGCAGGTTTTAAACGGTAACTTACCGGGATCCAATGTTTTTTCACATCTGCCTCTTCCATCGAATAAAATCGCTTCGCACGGTACATCCACATCAAATTCTGCCAGTCGATCTCTGTTCCGAAAACCTGTTCTAAAATCTGCCTCGTATCCTTATCTGAAACCTTTGCGATCTCTTTCCATACTTTTTTATAATAATAGATATCAAGTGCAAATGCATAATCTGCATAACTTTGTTCCGCCCTGACTTCCAACTCTTTCAGCAGTCCTTCATACTCCGTCCCGGTCACCGCCTGTATCAGTTCCTGCACGCTGTTTGCTGCCATCACCGCTTTTAAATCAAAATCTGCATGCCGCTCAAAAAAACCTCCGCTTGCGGTAATTTCCCGGCCGTTCCCCTCCATTGCCGACTGCAGGCAGTTTTTTATCACATTGATCTCATACCGTGAAAATACAAACTGCAATGCACTTCTTGGCTGTACACCGGAAAACCGGTACAGTTTACAATAATCCATATACAGTGAATCCCGGATCACCGCCTCTACCTGTCCACGGTGTGCCACTTCTCCGTGCCGTTCAAATACCGGTGTATATGCCGGATGTTCCCTCAAAAAAGCAATAAAGTCCGTCACCGTCTCATATTCCGAAATCGATGCATAATCATCCGCATCAAGCAGTCTTGTACGCATTGCTTTTGTCTTTGTCACAAGACCACTGTACTCTAACAGTCCTCCTGCCATCGTCTTCCCCCATTTCGTCACGCCATCAACTTTTGATCAGGGACTTATAATACTCTCAAAAATCTCCTCTGCAAGAGTGTCCTTCTTCTGCAAAAATTCCTCTTCTAACTGTCTTTTTGCTGCTTCATAATGTTCCCTCTGCCCTGAAAGTTTCGTATCAGCCTCCGATAACAGCTGTTTTTTTATCTCTTCTTCCTGTTTTTTGCGCAAGGATGCATAATGCACATCCATCTCACGTTTATCAAATTCGAGCTGTTTTAACATCTTTTCTTTTTCCGCGGCCGCATCCGTCAGAATTGATTCCGCCTTTTTTTCGATCTCATCAAGCCTCGTAATGATCTCATTCATGAAAAAACCCCCGTAATCTTTCTGTTGTCTATTACGTTTCCCAAAAATTACTGATATATTAATTATATTCGTTTCCTAATCTGATAGCAAGGCATTATTTCCACTATTTTTTCAGTCAATATAAAACTCTGATGCCTTTTTGTAACACAAAAAAAGAATCAGACAATGTATCTCTTTACATTGCCCGATCCTTCTTTTGTATCTCTTAAACAATATTTACTTTTTACTCCGCTACGCTTCTGCAGACCTTTGTATTCTGGCTGTAATATCTCTTACTTCCGCCATAATAGCCGCATACATTTCATGCTCTAATCCCACTGGTGACATATGCGGGCACTCCTGTTTCATACGGTATGCCTGTACTAAAAGTCCCCTTTTCATGTCTTCGAGTTCCAAAAGCTGCTCTCTGCTCATAACGCTTCTCCATCTCCTGCTCTTATTCTACACTGTCTTCTTTGATCTATCCGGATATGATAAATCCTTCGTCATAAGTATAACTCTATATGCTGTGTACGCACCTATGACATAATAGCATATCCGGTAAATTTTAGGGCATCAACTTGTTCGGCAATTTTACCAAATTTTAGAGATGGATTTTCCCATTTTGCCTATTTACAAACTGTCTTTTATTCATTTGTTACAACGCCATCAGCGTTTGCAGCGCCTCTTTTTTAACAATACATTCTCCGTGTTCACGGATATAGGAAATTTGTCCTATCTCCGAAATTCTGCCCGCATCATACTCCACTGCACCAAATGCAAACGCTTTCATTTCGTCCCGCGGGAACTTCGAAAAATCCATGATCAGATAGTATGCTCCCTCTAACCGGTAAAGACTGCTCTTTGGAAAAGTCTCCTCAAAACAAGCCCTTCCCATGCGCGATGCCTCATCTAAATCCAGGAACCGGAGTGCACAGATCATCTGCCGTTTTTTTAACTTTTTCTGTTCTTTTGATGACTTCTTTTTATTTTCTTTTTCCTGTTTCTCTTCTGTGTCTTCCTGTTCTTTTGCCGCTTTCTTCTGATCCAGGAACGCGTCTAATACTCCCTGACGTTCTTCTTTGCTTAAGCTTCGAAACTCCTGTATTTTCTCCGGTGTCATCTGTCCAACAAGATTCGAAATTGCATCCATCAGCTGCTGAAAACTCATATCCGAATCTCCACCAAACGTGATTGCCATACTGTGGTCAGAGAGCAGCTCTGCTTTTACCATCGGGGAGATATTTTCCAGACTGATGTTTTCCTGTTCTTCCACGATTTTTAAAACAACACGCATAAACTTCTGTGTTGCCTCTCCATTACCAATGATCTCATCAATATCAAAGCCCATCTCTCGGATTTCTTCCTCCGTCAGGGCACATCTGATTTTATTTTCTCCTACGCGCTTTATTTCCATGTTGTATTCCCCATTCGTATCTCAACTGTAAATCTATTACTATTATCCTATTTTTCCAGTTGTTTGTAAAGTCTGCTTTATTGCATCTGCAGCTTTACTTTTACAATGCGTGTCACGGATTCGTTGATGCGATCCTCCGTGATCGTTCCATCCTGTACCGCCTGAAGCAGTCCATTATATGCGGTTTCATAATCCTGCGGCATTAAGATCATATCCACGCCGGCATTGACTGCCATGACTGCTGCCTGATCTGCCGTATAGCTTCCGGTAATTGCCCCCATATTCATGGCATCCGTGATCACAATTCCCTGATATCCAAGCTGTTCTCTCAATACATTGCTCACCATCATCTGAGACAGTGTTGCCGGTGTATTATCCCCGACTACCTGTGGAACAGAAATGTGTCCAACCATAACGAACGATACACCGTTTTCCACCGCTTTCTGAAACGGCACAAACTCTGTCTGCATCAGCTCTTCTAAGGACTTATCCAGCGTCACCGCTCCGTCATGGGAATCCCCGGAGACACCTCCATGGCCCGGAAAATGTTTTACTACCCCAAAAACTCCCTGACTGCTTAATCCCTCAAGTTCTTTTGTGACCATGTCCGCTACCACGGATGCATCTGAGCCAAAAGATCTTGTGCCGATCACTGTATTATCCGGGTTGGTAAGCACATCTGCAACCGGTGCATAATCGACATTGAAGCCAAGCTGTTTTAAATAAGTTCCGATCGTCACGCCGGCATTGTATGCATTCTGTGCATCACCGGTCGCTCCAATATCACTCATATTTCCAACATCTGTCACTCCAAAAGCATCATTCTTTGCCACTCTTGCAACTGTTCCACCTTCCTCATCCACACTTAGGAATACCGGCAGACCTGTCCGCTCCATGGCAATATTCTGCATATTGGTAAGCATCTCTGTCGTCTGTTCCGTACTAAGAAGATTATCTGCCATATAGATCAGTCCGCCGACCGGTCTGCTTTCATATGCTGCCTTCGTCGTATCTCCGGCCGCTGTCACACTTGCGTATCCTGTCAATGCTTCCGGTGTAATCACAAACATCTGCGCCACTTTATCTTCTAAAGACATACCTGATACAAGCTGTGATGCCTGTTCGTCCAACGGATCCACTGCCGGTTCTGTTGCTTCACCCGGATTCTGCATGTCCCGTGAATCATTCAATGTCTCTGTACTCCGCGTTTCCATTGTTTTATCTGTTTTATTACTCTTTGGCAAAAACTTATGTACAGCAACTGCAGCCCCTGCAAGCACTACCATTAAAACCAGTATAAACACGGTAACTACCACTGCTGCATGCTTAAAATCGTCCTGTCTTCTCTGCCTTCTTTCTTCCTGATTCATAATTTCTCCATTCTATTACAATATTTCACACTATGACAAGCTTACCGGTATTATAACAGATGTCATTTCTGCGGTGCAACCCACGCTTCATCGATTCCATCCTGTTTCCACTGATTGTTTTCCTCAGAATAGCCGTCTACCAGAAGATACTGATATTTACTAACCGTTTTTAAAGCATCATAAACATAACGCAATGGAATATAATTCCGGTTTCCATCAGGATCTGCCGGATCCGCAAGAAATACCTCATCTGTATCCTCTTTATACAGGCAGATATTCACATAGTGACCGCCTGTTTTTTTCCAGTAAGTATTATCATCATGGCTGCTGACTAAAACAACTGCACTTTTTGCAGCTTTGATCTGCTCCTGAAACGCCTCATAAGACTGCGGTTTTGTGTAAAGTTCCGCATCAAACCCGCATTTGCGCATGACCGTTTTCATATCGCCCCAGCCGATTGCGCCAACCTTTTTCGTCGGCGTGTATCCGGAAGTTTCCCGCGCATACATAAACATGTCCCACGGCGAACAGCTATGACCGGAAAATGTACTGTATATATTCGCCATACAGCACAGTCCACACCCAAAATTGCCGAAATAATTGCCACGCACATACTGATTACTCCATTCACCGGACCATGCCCGTCCCTCTCCCCAGGATTTTGGTCCCTGCAAAAAAGAATAGACATCTGCCTCCTGATAATAACCTCTGTTTGCTGCCGCTACCAGGATATCTTTGTTTTTTTCAATCACAGCATACTCTTCGCCATCCAGTTTTGTAAAAATCCCCGCATACAATTTCACTGCCGGCACATATTCCGGCTGCGTGGCAGAAGCATCTGCAACGGCTTTATCATTCTCCGACACCAAATTTCCATCCAGACAATATGCCCCTGCAATCAGCAGAAATGTTCCTGCCAGCATTGCATAAAAGCTGTACTCCTTTCTTTTCTGAAGCTTCAAATATCCATCCTCCCTATTCTGATCTGATTTTTAACATCAAAAATAGTATATCCCCATTTTCTTCTCAAACTTATCTATATTTATGTTACCCTGTAAAGCAGCTGAATTCAAGCAAAGATTTTCTTAAATTATTTACTTTACTACTCGTTTTTTTTCGGCTACAATAAAACGGTATCCTGTAATGATGTTACAGGTACTATTATTTTGAAAAGAGGTACGCAATTATGGCAAATCCAATCGTTACGATTGAAATGGAAAATGGCGATATCATGAAAGCGGAACTGTATCCGGAAATCGCCCCGAATACCGTTAACAATTTCATCAGCTTAATTAAACAGGGTTATTATGACGGACTGATCTTCCACCGTGTCATCAAAGGCTTCATGATCCAGGGCGGCTGCCCGGATGGAACCGGTATGGGTGGTCCAGGTTACGACATCAAAGGTGAATTTTCCCAGAATGGTTTCAAAAATGATTTAAAACACACAGAGGGCGTTTTATCCATGGCAAGAGCTATGCATCCGGATTCAGCCGGCAGCCAGTTCTTCATCATGCATAAAACTTCTCCACACTTAGACGGAGCTTATGCAGCTTTCGGTAAGATCACTGAGGGAATGGATATTGTAAACAAGATTGCAGAGACAGCAACTGATTACAGCGACAGACCATTAGAGACACAGCGCATGAAAACCGTTACGGTTGAAACTTTCGGCGTAGATTACCCGGAACCGGAAAAATGCTGATCTGATGATGTAAATATTTTTTATAGGCAAAAAGAAGTGCACGTTCAAAAACTCCTGAACATGCACTTCTTTTTTCATCACATAGATTTCCGCTGTTCACGGTTCTTACCGGCACAGCAGATTTTTATTTCTATAAATTATTTTACTGGAATAAGTTTCTCTTTTCCACCCATATACGGCTGTAATGCTTTTGGTACATTGACACTGCCGTCCTCATTTAAGTTATTCTCCAAAAATGCAATCAGCATTCTAGGCGGTGCAACAACGGTGTTATTTAAGGTATGGGCAAAATATTTGTTTCCATCAGAGCCTTTTACACGGATCTTTAAACGTCTTGCCTGTGCATCTCCTAAGTTTGAGCAGCTTCCAACCTCAAAGTATTTTTTCTGTCTCGGAGACCATGCCTCAACGTCACAGGATTTTACCTTTAAGTCAGCAAGGTCACCGGAGCAGCACTCTAAAGTACGAACCGGAATATCCAGGCTGCGGAATAAGTCTACGGTGTTCTGCCATAATTTATCATACCATGCTTTTGACTCTTCCGGTTTGCAGACAACGATCATCTCCTGTTTCTCGAACTGGTGGATACGGTATACACCACGCTCCTCGATACCGTGTGCACCTTTCTCTTTACGGAAACATGGAGAATAGGAAGTCAGTGTATACGGAAGTTTTTCTTCCTCATTGATCGTATCGATGAATTTACCGATCATGGAATGCTCGGAAGTACCGATCAGGTAAAGGTCCTCACCCTCGATCTTATACATCATGGCATCCATCTCGTCAAAACTCATAACACCCGTTACCACATTGCTTCGGATCATAAATGGAGGAATTACATAAGTAAATCCACGGTCGATCATAAAATCACGTGCATAAGAGATCACTGCAGAATGGAGACGTGCGATATCACCCATCAGATAGTAAAAACCGTTTCCTGCAACTTTTCCTGCCGCATCAAGATCAATACCATTGAAACGTTCCATGATTTCTGTGTGATATGGAATCTCAAAATCCGGTACAACCGGCTCACCGAATTTTTCAATCTCCACATTGCAGCTGTCATCTTTTCCGATCGGCACAGACGGATCAATAATATTTGGAATTGTCATCATAATTTTAGTTACTTTATCCTGCAGTTCTTTTTCCTGCTCTTCTAACTCTGCAAGGCGTGCTGCGTTGGCATTTACCTGTGCTTTCACTGCCTCTGCCTCATCTTTTTTGCCCTGTCCCATCAGCTGTCCGATCTGTTTGGACAGTTTATTTCTGCTTGCACGCAGATCATCTGCTTCCTGCTGTACAGCTCTTGCCTTTGCATCAAGCTCGATTACCTCATCTACTAACGGAAGTTTGTGATCCTGAAACTTATTTTTAATATTCTGTTTTACAACTTCCGGATTTTCTCTTAAAAATTTTAAATCGATCATCTTTCTCCTCTTTCTGTGGAATACACCACTTGTTTTTGTAAATTTCTGTTTTTGCCGGCAAAAACATCCGCCTGGCATTTTTCTTATGATAACACAAAAAGCCTTCCGCCCTATGTGCCATCCTGCACATGGGACGAAAGGCTGAATCACTCTTCCGCGTTGCCACCCATTTTGTCACTGCATGATCTTTATCGGAAGCTTTTTTCAAAACCTCTTCTTTGCAATGACCTCTCAATTCGTATGCTATGGGATACGACCCCGTGACTTTCATCACCGGCTCCGGAAGTGGAAAGGCACTATCCTGTACCGGTTTTCACCATCCACCGGCTCTCTGAAACAGTCTCATCACCGCAGCTTCCATCACTGCCAAATTCTGACGTTATTATACACTCATTATTTCCTTAATGCAAGTATAATATACCTTTTTCCAGTTCTGTTGCTCTCTGCGCCCAGGTGTGCTTCTCTGCGGTCTTTTCCACTCCCCGCATGACAATATCTCTCATCTGCCCTTCATCTGCCAGCAGATCTTTGACTTTTACCGGCAGCTGTTCTAAATGATTCAGATCATAATACGAGACACCTTCACCCTCTTTTAACTCTTCACAAAGGTATTGACTGGTATCGGAAACACAAACTGCCCCGTTTAAAATAGAATTAAACACCCGGTCATGTGCACCGTCTTTAAACCACGGCATCACATTGATCGAGATCTTCGCGTGTGCAAGCTGCTCTAAGCAGGTCAGAGAATCGGTCTGCGGATGAATCCGTACATTCTGCATCGCAGTACAATCAAGTTTTTCCCATCCTTTTCCAATGACATCCACGACGATCCCCGCTTCCGCCAGCGTCTTTATCACCAGTCCACGCCAGTAATTACGCACATACAGATCAATGAAGATCATCTTATGCATCACAAGCCTGAAATCATCCGGTGCCACTTCTCCCATCTCACGTTCGCAGTGACGCAGAGCCACTTCCTCAATGGTCTGATCCGTTCTTTCCAATAGTTCTTCAATGATTCCACGATAAAATGCCGCATACTCATCATTGATCCAGTTAATATGCTGTTCAAAAAAGGACGGATGGGTATAATTTCCAGTCATGATCACATCGATATCCCGTTTTTCATAAGGCACCTCAAGTGCCCCGTCAAGCCCGGTTCCCGCTAACGGAAGAAATCCAGAACTTTGATATTCGGGATAATATTTCAAAAAATATGCCTCCTGTTTTCTGTCAATACTGATATGGTGATACCCGGCCGGCAGATCACGCAGGCGGTTATCATAATAATAAGGATGATCCGCCGCAATGTTATAACAGGGAATCTTATATTCATCCCATACATAGCCATTTTTTTCACTGTATATGCCCGCTTCTTTTTCCAGCCCCTGGAAATTGAAAGTGATCATCACCGTTTCGCCGGGTTTTATGAATTTTCTCAGCCTTTTGGCACTTCCCTTTTCATCTTTCAGGTCGTAGAAAAACACTGCATATCCCATTTTAACAAACTGTTCTGCCATCTGTTTTGAGAAATATGCAAGCGTTTCCACACCCCCCTCAAACATCACGATTTTTTTCACGTTAATCTCCATTTCAGGTCTGCACCGTTATCAAAGTGCTTATTCATGGCGCAATGCGTCGATCGGATTTAAGTTTGCCGCTTTATAGGACGGGAAAACTCCGAATACGATACCGATCACCATGGAAAACAGCACGGAACCGATTGCAGCCGGAATGCTGATTGCAACCGGCATCGTTGTCACATAGGAAATGATCTCCGCTAATATGATACCGACGATCACACCCAGCACACCGCCTAAACTTGTGAGCACCGCTGCCTCCGTCAAAAACTGATTCAGGATTTTGGACTTTCTTGCACCGATTGCTTTCTTTAATCCAATCTCCTGCGTACGCTCTGTGACGGATACCAGCATGATATTCATAACACCGATACCACCAACAATCAATGAGATTCCCGCGATCCAGATCAGCATTGTATTTGTGGAACTGCTGAGTTCCTGGATCTGCTGTGCCTGCTCTAATAAATCTTTTGCTTTATACTGGATTGTTTCATCCTTCGGTGTCAGATAATTATTGAGCACGTCCGCACACGCCTTTCCGGCAGATGTCATGTTATCGGTGCTGTCCACACGGATCACAACATTCTGTGGCTCATCATACTGATAAATAATCGGCCAGGTCGTATTCGGGATATAAATAGAACCTGCCGTATCCTGTGCATATGTATAGTAATCATCAATGGAATTGATCACCGGTTCAAACACTTTTGCTTTGGTTACGATTCCAATTACCGTATACGGCTCTTTCTGGATCTCAATCGTGTTCCCGACCGGATCTTCTCCCTGAAACAATGCACTTGCGGAATCTGTATCCAGAATAGCAACTTTTTTATACTTTTTAAAATCCTCGTCTGTAAAGGCACGTCCCTCTTTCATGATATAATTACAGGTATCAAAATAGCTGTTGTCAATACCACGCACATATCCACCGGAAAAGGCGGTATTCAAATGATACACTCCGCTGTAATCCTGTCTGCTTAAGTATGCAGATGCATTCACTACGTGATTGAGATCCTTGATGTCACTCATGACTTCATCCGTCACAAGCGGTACCCCCTGCGGCACCCCGTTGTAATCCATCTCATATTCCCATTCACCCTGATAGAGAGATACTTCCACCGTATTCTCCCCAGAACCGATCAGGTTCTCTTTAATCTGTTCATTCGTTCCTTTGATCGTTGATACAATTGCAATAATTGCTGCAATACCAATGATAATTCCAAGCATGGTCAGAAAGGAACGCATCTTGTGGGACCAGATTCCCTGAAAAGATAATCTTATATTCTCAAACATCCTGTTCCTCCTGATTAATATTCAATGTCTTCATCCTCTGTCACTGCTGCTCCCTCAACAGCCGTTTTTCCATAAGGGAATGCAATCTTATCGTTCTCTGTCAGTCCTGACTTAATCTCAATTGCAGTTCCATATACTGTTTTTCCAGTGACCACATACTGCTTTTTCAACTGGTTATTCTCATCTGCCATCATAACATAAGACTTTCCATCTTCCTGCCTTACATATGCTTTATCAAGATAAATCCCACCTGTCTGCGACTGGTTCGTCTGAATGGAAAGATCCACATATTCTCCATTTTTCAGTGCAGAACTGTCTTCCATATATGCCGTGTACTGATAATAAGATACATTCGGATTTCCCTCTCCCCAGGAATTGCCACTCACCGGATAATCCGATATACTTGTCACCGTTGCCTGAAACGTCATTCCGGATTCCCATGAATTAGCGGTGACAACTGTTCCCGGTTTGACCTCATCTAACAAAAGCTCGCTGATCGTACCGCTTACATACAATCCGTCATCTCCGGTCACAACCAGAAATGCGTTTCCGTCATCCTGTTTCTGATCCGGATCTCCCACGGATTTTACAACACCGTCAAGTTTTGCATAGACCACACCATCATCAATACTGTCCTGTAAAGTCTCCAGTTCCAGTTTTAACTTGCGCAGCTGTATATCAAGTTTTTTTACTTCTGCTTCTTTGTCATTGATCGCATTGGCAAGTTCCTTCTCGGTATATCCTTCCGGTTCCTCCCAGTCCTGTTCCTCCTCGATCTCATCTAAAAGATCCTGAAAACTTTTTCCGACTTCCTCTCCGGAAAAAACATACCAGGTACGGCTTTCATCATAATCCATCGGTATGGTGCTGCCATCAACATCCTTCACATTTGGTGAAACACTGTTATCTGCCACCGGCTCATTGCGCTGCACTGTAACTTCTTTTGTCGTCCCGTCTGATTCAGTGCTGTCATCTACCACTTCATCTCCGGTTTCCACACTTTCAAACTTCATTTTCCCTTTACTGTCTTTTTTACAAATGATAAACTTTACATATTTTCCATCTGTGTAGGTTCCATCCGACTTTTTCTTCGGGCGCAGGGAATTATAGAAGCTGCCATATGCATAAACATCCTTATTGCAATAATAGATATAAGGATTCTCCGCTGTTCCATCTGCAGTATCTTTATTATAAGGCTCGGAATCTTCTGTCACATAATTATAAATACGGCTGTCCTTAGAATCCTTTTCCGGCAGCGACTCAATATATGCCTCCTTCTGTTCTAATTCCTGAAGTTTTTTATTTTTGTATGTGGACGTATCAACAGAAGGTCTTGTCTTATCAACCGGTTTTGTATTTTTTAATGTCTCTAACGCATGTTCTGCTTTTGCAAGACTGTTTTCTGTCGTACTGATTTCAAGGTTTTTCCGCTGGATATCAATCTCCGCTTCGGATGTATCATACTGGATCAACGGATCTCCCTCGCTTACTGTGTCACCTTTTGAAACATAAACTTCTTTCACTTTGTTAGAGTCATCTAAATATACTTCCTGGGAGGAATCATTCGTCACGATACCGTAGCTTGTCTCGGAATCTCCATAATATCCATAATTCAGGCTTGCAACAGACTGTACTGCTGCCACTAAATTTTTTTTCTGATAGGACTTATAACCATAAATTCCCCCGACAGCTGCACCGACGGTGATTGCAAGTGCGACAATGATTGCGATTACTTTTTTTACTTTCATGATGCATCCTCCTTTTCATCGCCCTCAAAAATCTCCCCGTCAATAATTTTTACCATACGTTTTGCATTTGATGCAATATGCGGATCATGTGTGATCATAACGATCGTAACACCCTCTTCATTGAGTTTCTGGAATAGTTCCATGATCTGCTCTCCGGACTTTGAATCGAGTGCTCCGGTAGGTTCATCCGCAAGCAAAATCTTTGGATTGTTGACCATCGCTCTTGCGATTGCAACCCTCTGTTTTTGTCCACCGGAAAGCTGCGTCGGCCTAAAGTCCACTCTGTCACCAAGTCCGACACGCTCCAATGCCTTTATTGCACGCTCCCTGCGTTCCTTTTTTTTCACACCGGCATAGCTGAGTGGCAGTGATACATTTTCTGCTGCCGTCTCCCTTGGCATCAGATGAAAGCTCTGAAACACAAATCCGATGCTGCGCAGTCTTAAATCCGACAGTTCCCGGTCCTTTAACTTTAAGACATCTTCTCCTGCCAACTCATAAGTTCCGCTCGTCGGTTTGTCCAGACAACCGATAATATTCATCAGTGTTGTTTTTCCAGAGCCGGACGGCCCCATGATTGCAACATACTCTCCTTCTTCCACGGTAAGGCAGACATCTTTTAATACCGGAACCACCAGCTTATCCTGTTGGTAATCCTTGTAAATATTCTGCAGATTCAGTATCATTCCCCTACCTCCATATTGCCGGAATCATCCGAGTCCGTATCATCGTAGGAATCATCCGAATCATCAGAATCTGTATCATCAGCAGAATCATCATACTCGTCGGAATCGTCATAATCATCTGAATCGTCATAATCATCTGAATCGTCATAATCTGTTTCATCATAGTCTGACATATTTCCCATATTGCCATCTACATAATTCTGCATTCCTTCATTGAGCATCATTTCCGTATCGTAATCGTACATTCCATTTTCATACAGCATCTCTGTACCGTAATCTAACATTTCCGTACCATCCTGATTGTAAAGAGGTGAAGAATAATCTACCTCACTCACATCTGTCACAGTCGTTACTCCCTCATAGAGTCCTTCCATCGGCCATGTGATATAATCATCCAGTGAAAGTCCATCTAAGATCTCATATTCTGCAAGATCTTCATCATACTCACCAAGCTCTACATAACGTTTCTCCAGCCGGTTTTTATCATTTGCAGCCCACACATAGGCGCCACTGTCATCCTGAACAATATAGTTTGAATACAGCCAGACACCTTCTTTCTTCTCTTCCTGTCCCTCATCAAGTTCAATGTATACATGCTGTCCTAACAGCAGTCCATCTGCGGACGAAAGTTCTACATAAAACGGATATTTTGTAGCAGAAACAGTATTGTCCGATGAGGAATCATCGTCACTTTTCTGCACATTGTCTGTATCAACCTTCGAAATTGTTCCATTCCATGTCTGACTCTCATCTACCCTGGAACGTATGATGACAGACTGTCCATCTGAGACCATCCATACATTCTGCTCATCAATACTGCCCTTTACGCGGTATTCACCAGCCTGCAGAATCGTCATAAATGCTGCACTGTTGCCGTTGCTGTCTGTACCATTTTCATTGATTTCCTTTACGATACCGGATCTTTTACTGACAACCGAAGATGCATTGATCTGGTCTTCATATTTTGATATTTCCAGATTCTTGCTCTCCAGGTCAAGTTTATTCTCCTCAATGGAATTCTCCTCCGACTGAATATCGGTCTTTAAAGAAAACTTATCATCCTCATCTGTAGTCTTATTTAACTCATCATTCAACGTTGCTATCTTTTTATTTGAACTGTCTATCTCGTTTTGAATCCCCTCAAGTTCAAGCTTAGCCTGTTTTACCTGCATCTCAAGGTCACTGGTATCATAGGTGACAAGAGTCTGTCCCTCTTCTACCTCATCCCCAACTTTTACAAGGATCTCCTTGATTGTACGTGAAGAATCTACATTTACCTCATAACTGTCCTGAGATTCCACAACGCCATTATACCGGTTGGTATTTCCTGTATATGTATTCATGATCTTAGAAACTTTTTCAACATACACTTTATCATCCGATTTTCCTGACTGTAAAAACGGAATCTTCTCCGAAACTACATCGTATGCCTCCGTTGCAACATCTATAATATTGTCACGATAATAATAACCGGTCCCTCCAACTGCTCCAATCACTGCAATGGTTACGATCGGGATAATTATTTTTTTCTTTTCCATAGTTCCTCCTTAAATGTCCACTGTCTGCATCTTAATCATCAGACAATCCGTATTATAGCATTTTTCCTACTTAATATATAGATGAATATTATTAATTTTTTTTTAATCATAAACAGGCTTTTTTATTATAATGGTTGACAAATCTTTTTTCTCATAGTATGATATCAAATGTGTCTGACAGACAAGCACAAAATAATTTCATATATGCGCGAGTGGCTCAGTTGGTGGAGCACGACCTTGCCAAGGTCGGGGCCGCGGGTTCGAGTCCCGTCTCGCGCTCTTCTAGTCAGCAACCACCAGTTCAACTGGTGGTTTGATATTAGCCCTCAAAAGGGC
>ERZ1026854.688-NODE-688-length-23283-cov-4.608188_pt1 | contig 23283 bp, 14 predicted proteins | sample MGYA00380157_ERZ1026854 | MGnify/ENA primary metagenome ERZ1026854 (study PRJEB33269, sample SAMEA4719793) | human gut metagenome | biome: human-associated habitat; feature: organic feature; material: feces | place: Cameroon | collected 2013-10 ... | reverse complement strand
GCGGTGAACCGCGCAGTGTAGCCTTCTTCAGCCTGGAAATGAGCAAGGAGCAGCTGGTTAACCGTATGCTTTGCGCCGAAGCGGGCATCGACAGCCAGCGCCTGCGCGTAGGCGAGATGCATGACGAGGACTGGACGCACCTTTGGGATGCCTGCGATACGATGAGCCGTGCGAAAATCTATATTGATGATACGGCGGGCATTACGGCGATGGATATGCGCAGCCGTGCACGCCGCCTGAAGGCAGAGCATGGTCTGGATTTGATCGTTGTCGATTACCTGCAGCTGATGCAGGGCAGCGGCAAGCGCAATTATTCCGGCGACCGTCAGCAGGAGGTTTCGGAAATTTCCCGCTCGCTGAAGGCTTTGGCGCGTGAGCTGGATGTGCCGGTACTGGCGCTGTCACAGCTGAGCCGTAGTGTTGAATCGCGTCAGGTTAAGCGTCCCATGCTCAGTGACCTGCGTGAATCCGGTTCTCTGGAGCAGGATGCGGATATCGTAGCATTCCTGTACCGCGAGGATTACTACAATCCGGAAACGGAAAACAAGCATACCGAGCTGATTATTGCTAAGCATCGTAACGGTCCGGTAGATACCGTTAATCTGTTCTTCCAAAAGCAGTTTACCAAATTTGTCGGCTTTACAAAGCGCGAAAGCTGAGAAAAAAATACAGCGATATAATAAAAGTCCCGGGATTTTAACATCTCGGGACTTTTTGAGTATTGCATGGAGCATTGCCTGATGGGGGTTAAAAGCGTGAAATTTATTCTCTTGGCAAAAGATTTTTTCTGATAAGTGTAAAAAAGCTTACAAGGAAGCTGCGAAGAAAAACCGAATATTTTACCTAAAATCAACAAAAAATGTTCATAAAGCTTGCGATAAGACGCGGAAAATGATATGATATTTATGCAACAAAGTGTAGTGAAGAATCTGAAGGTAATATCTGTGGCTTTCAGATGTTTTTTCATGAATAAAATTGTCTTGGGAGGCATACAAAAATGATTGATCGTTATACTCATCCTGAAATGGGTAATATCTGGACACTCGAAAATGAATTCCGTACCATGCTGAAGGTAGAAATTCTGGCTTGCGAGGCTATGAACAAACTGGGCATTGTGCCTGACGAAGCGCTGAAGGATATTCAGACGAAGGCTGACTTCCGTCTGGACCGCATTAAGGAAATTGAAGCAGTTACCAACCATGATGTTATTGCTTTCCTGACTAATGTGGCTGAGTATGTAGGCGATGCGTCCAAATACATTCACAAAGGCCTGACCTCCAGCGACGTAAAGGATACTGCACTGTGCTACATGACCGTACAATCCGCAGACCTGATTATGCGTCATCTGGTAAACTTCCATGAAATTCTGCGCCGTCGTGCTGCTGAATTCAAATATACCGTTATGATCGGCCGTACTCACGGTATCCACGCAGAACCGATGACCTTCGGTATGAAATTCCTGCTGTGGTCCGCTGAAATCGAGCGTAACATCGAACGTCTGAAACAAGCGCGTGAAATGATGGCAGTCGGCAAGCTGTCCGGTGCTGTAGGCACTTACTCCAACATCGATCCGTTTGTAGAAAAATATGTCTGCGAAAAGCTGGAGCTCACTCCGGTACGCCTGGCAACCCAGGTTATCCAACGTGACCGTCATGCACATTTCATGACTACTCTGGCAATCATCGGTTCCTCTCTGGATAAGATGGCAACCGAAATCCGTAACCTGCAACGTACCGATATCCGTGAAGCTGAAGAATATTTTGCACCCGGCCAAAAGGGTTCTTCCGCTATGCCGCACAAACGTAATCCTATCACCTGTGAAAAGGTTTCCGGTATGGCTCGCCTGCTGCGCGGCTATGCAGTAGCAGCTCTGGAGGATGTAACCCTGTGGCATGAACGCGATATCTCCCATTCTTCCGTAGAACGTGTTATTCTGCCGGACGCAACTATTGCTCTGGACCATATGCTGCGTAAATTCTCCAACATCATCGACAAGCTGCTGGTATATCCTGATGCAATGATTGCCAACATGAACAAAACCGGCGGTCTGATTTTCAGCCAAAACCTGCTGATTGCTCTGGTTACCAAAGGTGTACTGCGTGAGGACGCTTACAAATGGGTACAACGCAACGCTATGGCACGTTGGCTGCAAGGCGCTGACTTCAAGACCAACGTTGAAGCTGACCCGGATATCAAGAAATATCTGACCGACGAAGAGGTTGAGCATTGCTTCGATCCGAAACCGATGCTGCGCCACGTTGACGAGATTTTTGCTAGATTTGGTTTATAATTTTGATAAGGAGTGACTGCTAATGTCATCTGTTGTAGTTTTAGGTGCCCAATGGGGCGATGAGGGTAAAGGTAAAATTGTTGACTATTTGGCGCAAAAGGCTGACGCTGTAGTTCGTTACAGCGGCGGCTCCAATGCAGGCCATACCGTTGTAGTTAACAACATTAATTATAAGCTGCGTCTGCTGCCCTCCGGCGTACTGTTTAATGATAAGACTAACGTTCTGGGCAACGGCGTTGTAATCAACCCCGGCGTTGTGCTGGCTGAAATCGCCGGCATGAAGGAAAAGGGCATTGATTGCAGCAATCTGGTTATCTCTGACCGTGCACACGTTGTTCTGCCGTATCATCAACGTCTTGATGAGCTGCAGGAGGAAGCACTGGGCAATCACAAAATCGGCACCACCAAAGGTGGCATCGGCCCCTGCTACATGGATAAGGTTGCTCGTGTAGGAATCCGTATCTGCGATCTGATGGAGCCCGAAACCTTTGCTGATAAGCTGAAGGTTAATCTGGAAGCAAAAAATGCTATTATCACCAAAATTTACGGTGCAGAACCGTTTGACTATGATACCGTACTGAAGGAATATCTGGCTTATGCAGAAGAGCTGCGTCCGTATGTTGCCGACACCGGTGTTGTTATGGATGAGCTGTTCAGCGCCGGCAAAAACGTTCTGTTTGAAGGCGCACAGGCTACCTTCCTCGATATCGACCATGGTACCTATCCGTATGTTACCAGCTCCAACCCGACTGCAGGTAATGCCTGCACCGGCAGTGGCGTAGGTCCCCGCTTCATCGACCATGTTGTCGGCGTAGTTAAAGCTTATACCACCCGCGTTGGTGAAGGTCCCTTCATCACCGAGCTGCTGGATACCGACGGTCCCGGCAACCAAATCCGCGAAACCGGCCATGAATACGGCACTGTAACCGGTCGTCCGCGTCGCTGCGGCTGGCTTGATGCTTTCATGCTGCGTTACAGCGCACGCCTGAACAGCCTGGATTATCTGGCAATTACCCGTCTGGACATCCTCGACAATATGCCGAAGATTAAAATGTGCGTTGGCTACAAGATTGGCGATGAGGTTCTCAAACGCATTCCTGCAAGCCTGAACGTTCTGGCTAAGGTTGAGCCGATTTTCGAAGAGTTCGACGGCTGGATGACCGATATCAGCGGCATCCGCAACTATGACGAGCTGCCGGAAAATGCTAAGAAATATCTGGCTAAAATCAGCGAAGTATCCGGTGTTGAGCTGGGTATTATCTCCGTTGGTCCTAACCGCGAGCAGACTATCGTTCTGAAAGAGCTGCTGTAAGCTTAGGCTGCTGAAAAAACAGCAAAATATTTTAAAAAAGCACTTGACTTTCCTTGCGTTAGTCTGTATACTATTAATGTTGCTAATTTATGGCGACAAATGATTCACTAGCTCAGTTGGTAGAGCACCTGACTTTTAATCAGGGTGTCCCGAGTTCGAGTCTCGGGTGGATCACCAACGAAAATATGCCGTTCTTCGAAAGAAGAACGGCTTTTTTGTATTTGCGGATGCAAATATTTATAAAAGCAGATGCAGGACCTGAAAAATTCTTCCTTGCTAATCAATTCCTGCGGTAGTAATATGTAAGTGATAAGCAAAAAATTTGCAGACTTTTTCGGAGGTGCTTTGATGAAAATAGTAGTTATGGAGCCGTTAGGCGTAAAGATGGAGCAGATTAATGCCCTGGCAGCGCCGCTGCAGGCTGCAGGTCATGATTTTGTATATTATACTGAGAAGGAAACAGACCAGACGAAGTTGTTGGCGCGTGTGCAGCAGGCCGATATTATTATGCTGGCCAACCAGCCGCTGAGTGCGGAGATTATCAACGCATGCCCTAATCTGAAAATGCTTTCTGTAGCCTTTACCGGCGTAGACCATATTGCATTGGCCGCTTGCCGTGAGCGCGGCGTGATGGTGTGCAACGCCGCAGGCTATTCTACCAATGCGGTTGCGGAGCTGACCTTCGGTTTGGCTATCAGCGTTATCCGCAATATTGTACCCTGTGATGCACGCTGCCGTCAGGCAGAAACGAAGGATGGCCTGGTAGGCTTTGAGCTTTTCGGCAAAACCTTCGGCGTAGTTGGCACCGGTGCGATTGGCAGCAGAGTGGCGAAGATTGCCGCTGCCTTCGGCTGCAAGGTGCTGGCCTACAGCCGCACCCCGAAGGCAGAGCTGCAGGCTGACGGTGTACGTTATGTCAGCTTGGACGAGCTTTTGGCTGCCAGCGATTTTGTCAGCCTGCATGTGCCACTGACGGACGCAACCCGCGGACTGATTAACGCCGAGGCTATTGCCAAGATGAAGCCGACGGCCGTACTGCTGAATACTGCGCGCGGTCCCGTTGTGGACAGCGAGGCACTGGCGCAGGCGCTGAACGAAGGACGTCTTGCCGGTGCAGGCATTGACGTGTTTGAGGGCGAGCCGCCGATTGCACCGGAGCATCCGCTGTGCCATGCCAAGAACACTGTGCTGACACCGCACGTTGCTTTCGCCAGCGCTGAAGCGCTGGCTGCACGTGCCGATATCGTTTTTGCCAACATCGAAAAATGGCTGGCAGGAGCACCGCAGAACGTAATTAAGTAAAAACATCATGAAAAGGCTCAATAATTTATATTATTCCAAGAGAATAAAAGAGCTTTTGGCTGAGCTGCAGACAGCGGGAACAACGCTGGTTGTTGCGCCCATGGGTTACGGCAAAACGCTGGCAGTGCAATACTTTTTGCAGGAGCAGGAGCGCTGCGGCAAAAAGGTGCTGCGCCAAAGCATTTACGGCGCCGGTGCCGAGGCCTTCTGGCAGGGAGTGTGCCACAGCTGGCAGGGTACGGAGCTGGGCGCTGCGCTGCTGCAGCAGTCTTTGCCTGTCGATGCCAACGCCAGAACGCTGGTGCTGGAGCTGTTTCGTCAGCTGCTGCCGCAGGAGCCTGTCTATTGGTTTATAGATGATGTGCATCTGCTGGAAAGCAGCGAGGCGTTGGATTTCCTTTTTGCTCTGAGCAAGGCAGGCTTTGCTGATTTGCACCTGCTGCTTGTCAGCAGAGGGCAGATTTTTGACGGCAGCCGTCTGCTGGAGCTGGGACGCAAGGTTTTCTGCCTTGATAAGCATGACCTGGCGCTGCAGCGTGAAGAGTTGGCGGAATACAGCAGCAGATGCGGCCTGCAGCTTACGGCGCAGCAGCTGGATGCTTTGCATGAGGCCTGCGAGGGCTGGTTTTCCGTTACCTATCTTAACTTTTTGAACTACGACAGGTATCAGCGCTTTTGCCTTGATACAGGCAGCGTTTATGAGATGATTGCCGACGTACTGCTGCGTCCGCTGCCGCCGGAGCAGCAGCGTTTGCTGCTGCTTATGGGACAGCCGGAGGAATTTACGCCGGAGCAGGTGCTCTTTGCCAACGGCGCAAGCTGCAAGGAATCTGTAAGCAGACTGCTGGAGTGCAACGCCTTCATTATCAGGCTGGCCAACGGCAGACTGCGCTGTCATCATATGCTGAAGCAGGCAACACGTCATGCCTTCGGCCTGCTGCCTGAGGCGGAGCAGCAAATGTACTTCCGTCGCTTGGGAAAATGGTACGCGCAGCAGAGAGAGTACGAGGAAGCGCTGGACTGGCTGTACCGTGGCCGCGATTTTGACGGTTTGCTGGCTGCAGTGCAGCAGCTGCGCGACTGGTCGATGCGCCCGCAGCACAGGCAGCATCTTTTCGACTGGCTGCGTGAATGTCCGCCGGAAATCTTGTGGCAGTATCCGCAGGCGGTGCTAATTATTATGCGCCGCATGTTTTCGCTGAACATGGTGCAGGAAATGCTGCAGGTTAAGGAATGGTACGTAACAGCGCTGGAGCGCAATACTGCCCTCAGCCAACGTGAGCGCGATAATTATTACGGCGAGCTGGAGGTTATCCTGAGCTTTTTGGCCTTCAACAGCATCACCGGCATGAGCGAGCATCACAGGCGTGCCTACAAGCTGCTGAGCGGTGCGCCGCAGACGCTAAGCAAACAGGGCATCTGGACCTTCGGTGCACCCAGCGTTCTGGGGCTGTATTTGCGCACGGGCTGCAGTCTGCGGCAGACGGTGGAGGATATGCAGGAATGCATGCCGCCGTACTATCTGCTGAGCGGCTGGCACGGTGCCGGAGCCGCCGAGCTGACGGAGGCGGAAGCACTTTTGCTGCAGGGACGCATCGACGAAATGGATATGCCTCTGCAGAAGGCGTATTATCAGGCGGAAAAGCACGGTCAGGAGTGTATTACTATCTGCTGTGATTTTCTGGAGATGCAGCGCGATCTTTTCCGCGGCATTTACAGCAGTAAGGCGGAGGCCTACAGCCGCCATCAGTGGCAGCTGCAGCCTTGGAAGCAGAGCATGCTGCTGAATACGGCCGATATGTGCGCCGGTTTTTACTATGCACTTTTGGGTAAGCCGGAATATATCCCGAGCTGGCTGACGGACGAAAACGGACAGCAGCCTTCGGTGCTTTATCCTGCGCGTCCCTGCCGCAACTATATCAGCGCCCAGTGTCTGCTGGCACAGGGGCAGTATACGGAGCTTTTGGTGCGCTGGTCCGACTGGGAGCAGGAATGCCATCACTACAGTAATTTTTTATGCCTGCTGTATTTGCAGGTGCAAAGGGCGGCGGCTTTTGCCGGCAGAGGCGATGTAACGAGCTGTCGCGCTTCGCTGAAGCAGGCGCTGGCGATGGCTGCAGCGGACAAGCTCGTACTGCCGTTGGCGCAGAACATAGCGCTGCTACGTCCTTATCTGGAGCAGGAGGCGCAAGGTGAATTTTCAGCAGCGGCGGCAGCGGCGCTGAACCTGGGGCAGCAGCTGGAAGCGGGGCGGGGACAGATTATGTCCGCACGCTTTGCCGAAGCAGGCCTGCAGGAGCTTACGGAGCAGGAGCTGCAGATAGCGCAGCTGGCAGCAGCGCGCCATACGAACAGGGAGATTGCGCAAAGATTGTCGCTGTCGGAGGGGACAATTAAGCAATATCTCAATAAAATTTTTGCCAAGCTGCAGATTGATGCGGCGGCCAAAAATAAAAGACATCAGCTGGAACGCTTTTTCCCCAACTCTTAACTAAAGGTTACTTATAGTTATTCTTGACCCGGTATATACTTTAAATGAAGAAGTATATGCCGGGTCTTTTTATATCCGGCGGTTAGGAGGCGGAAAAATGAAACGGCTGAAGGCAGTGCTCGGGGCGTGCCTGGCAATGCTCGTAGCTTTTACGGCATTGGCGTGGGCGGCAACGCAGTACAAAACAACTATTAAGGTAAGCGGCACGAAGCTGAATGTGCAGCGCTATGTAGAGGGCAAGGGGCCTATGAAGGATAAGGCGGTGCTGCTCAACAAGGATAACAAGGTTGTTGTGCGTTGGAAGCAGCGCGAGCTGAAAAAATGGTACTATGACGGTGACAAATATTTCCGCTTTGTACCCTACAGCTATGATATGAAAAACCTGAAGCCCGGCAGATATCGCTTAGTAACGACCAGCAGCTTCGGCAAGGGCGGTGCGGTTAAAAAGACTGTCAACATCAGCTACAAGCCACAGAGCAAGATGCAGTTCCGTGCATCCAAGATTATCCGCAAGGGCAACGGTGATGTTTATCAGCGCCTGTATTTCAAAAAGAACAATTCCACGGGCAAGACCTGCTATGCCCAGATTTTCAATAAAAACAACAAGCTGGTCTACAGCACGAAATATAAGGCAAGAAATGCCAATCAGGATTTTGCCTTCAGCTGGAACGGCTGGGCAAGCGGCAACAGCGGCAAAAAATGTGCTAAGGGCGTATATACTGTGAAGTATTGGATGGACGGCGTTAATCCCAAGACTGCCAAATTCCGTCTGAGCATTTGAGGAGGGGAGCATAATGAAAGAAAAAATGATGCGTATTATCGTAGCTGTTATGCTTACCCTGCTGCTGTGCAGTCTGACGCTGTTGGCAGGCGCCGCCTCCAAAAATCACTGGAAGAATACGGCAGGCTGCTATGTGTGGACCGAAAGCAGCCAGTATAATAACGGCGTGCTGAATATCAAGCCCTTGGGCGATGATAAATATCTTTACGAGCTGAAGGTTTTGCGCGGCAGTGAGGAAGAGGACAGTGCGGAGGATTTCGTTACTGCCGGCGTTTTTGAAATCAACGAGGACGGTGACGGTATTGCCGAGGTGGATTACAAAAATAATGATACGGTAGAGCTGCGCTTCGTACTGAAGGACAAGAGCATTACTGCCTATCAGGACGGACCGCTGCCGCTGGATGTTCAGGGTGAATACAGATTCAACGAGGACAGCTTTGATGTATCCGAGGCTGCTGCCGCCGCGCTGCTTGCCGGACTGCCGGAAAAGCAGACGGGACTGCCGGAGGATGTTGACGATTATAAGCTGCTCTATGCGGAGGAGCCGGTGGATGGCTGGTTCTATCAGCTGACAGCGCTTGATGATGAGGGCAAGGTTATCGCCAAATTTTTGGTAGCTGCCGATTTGAGCGCAGTGTACCGCAACGATAAGGAGGATGAGGTAAGCCTTATTTACGGTGACCCGATTAATATGCTGGCGGCCAAAAGAGCACCGCTCGTAGAGGAGGATGAGCTGGAAGGCCCTGCAATCGAAAGCGGCGAGCTGGAGGGTGATGAGGATGCTCCCGACCTGCCTGCAACCGCAGCCTCCGAGCTTAGTCCGCTGGTGACGGTGGCTCCGGAGGAGGCCAGCCTGAAGGTGGGCGAGCGTACACGCATAGTTGCTTCGCTGCCGGGCTGCGTAGGCTATAACGTAACGGATTTGCGTTCTTCTAACAGTGATATAGTAAAGGTTGACGGCGATGTACAGCTTTTGGCTGTGAAGCCGGGAACTGCGACAATTACCGGCAAGCTGCTGCTGGAAAAGGGCGAAAAAGCCTTTGTGACGCAAATTACTGCCTATGAGCCGAAGCTGGAGGCTCCGAATCTGCCGGCGCACTTGGGAATAGACGAGGCGCTGAAGCTGGAGGCCTACGTTGTGGGCGAGGCTGACGGCGTGACACCGGAGTGGAGCGTAAGCGATGAAAAAATTGCCGTTATCGAAGATGGCAAGCTTATCGGCAAGGCTGACGGCGTTGTTACCGTTACGGCAGTCCACGGCGAGATGAAGAGCCAGTGGCCGGTGGCTGTGGGTACTGCGGAGCTGCCTGCTGCCGAGGATGAGGAAGAAAATGAGGATGAGGATGACGGTTTTGGTCTGCTGACGATTATCGGCGGCGTAATTATCATCGGTGCCGCTGCCTTCTTCTTCCTGCGCAGAAAACGCAAATGATAAGCTGATGCTGTAATGCGTTATGCTTACCGAAAAAATAATATAGTGGGACATGCGTCTGTCTTTTAGCGCGCCGGCATTTGCCGCCGGCGTGCTTTTTTATGCGTAAATTTGCCTGCTTACGCGCCTTTGCTCTTGCCTGCAGGCGCAGAAAATCACAGTTATTTTACACTCTGACAATGTTTCACAAAATCTCTGTAAAAAAAGTAACAAAAAGTTTTCAGTTGGACGTTACAAATGGCGAAAAATCTAGTATAATAATATTAAAGTGTACTATACTTTACAAAATCTCTGAGATCTCAAACTGGCGCCAAATCAATCAAAGTAAAATGAGGTAGAATAGTAGAAATGTTTTTTGATTCATATGAGACACCAGTCTTCAGACCTCCCAGTGAGGCACGCAGCTTTATTTTGCGCGTTACGCGCGGCTGCGCACATAATAAATGCACCTACTGCAATATGTACAGAGGTGTTCCCTTTCAGATTTTAAAGGATGAAGAAATTTCCCGTCAGATAGCGCTGGCGGCCCATTACGGCAAGAACAAGGTGCGCCGCGTCTTTTTGGCGGACGGCGATGCATTGGTGCTGCCGACGGCCAAGCTGCTGAAGATTCTGCAGGTACTGCGCGAGCAGTTTCCGCATCTGCAGCGCGTTGCCAGCTATGCTGCACCCAAGGATATCCTGCGCAAGAGCGAGGAGGAGCTGCGCCAGCTGAAGGAAGCAGGCCTGAAGCTTTTGTATTACGGTATGGAAACAGGCGACGACGCTACACTGAAGGCTGTCAACAAGGGTGTTGACGGCGAACAGGCGGTAGAAGCGGGACGCAGAGTTACCGCCAGCGGCATGAAGCTTTCTATGATGATTATTCTGGGCCTGGCAGGTGCGGAAGGCAGCGAACGCCACGCACTGGCAACTGCTAAGGCGATTAACATTATCAAGCCGACGCATTTGAGCGCGCTTTGCTTGATGCTGTACCGTGGCAGCGAGCTGCTGGACCAGTACGAGGCAGGCAAATTCAATCCGCTTTCACCGGCGGGCCTGATGCGCGAGCTGAAGCTGATAATAGAAAATATAGATTTACCTGCGGACAGGCACTGCCTTTTCCGCAGCAACCATGTATCGAACTACGTTCAGCTGGCAGCAACACTGCCGCATGACAAGCAAAGGCTGCTGCGCGATATTGATTACAGTATTGCTCAGCTCAGCAAGCTGAAAAGCTGGGACGTATATAACTATAATTAATTTTTAATTTTGCATTTGAGCGGGGCTGATGAAGATGAAAAAGAAGCTGGCTTCTGCGCTGACCGTAATCATGCTGGCCTGCAGCCTGCCATGGCAGGCACAGGCTGCAGCGCCTATTGTCAGCAACAAACCGCATAAGGCACCGGTGGCAACGCCGCCGGCCGTAAGCGAGGCGCAGCCTGTGAAGGCTGTGCCGGAGCCTGCTGCCGTCAAGGCCGATACCGCAGCCAAGCCTGCTGCCGAGGTGAAGGCGCCCAAGCAGGCTAAGCCTGAAAAAAAGGCGAAGAAAGCCGCAAAGAAAAAGACTAAAAAAACTAAGGAAAAACAGCAGTCCAAGGTGCAGGTGCAGCAAAGCAACTGGCGCCTGAAGGTGGCACAGCAAAAGCTGCAGGTGCTGGGCTTCAGTGACGAACGCCCCAGCGGACGCATGACGGAGGCTACCAGCAGTGCGCTGAAAAGCTTCCAGAAGCAGTACAAGCTGAAAGCGGACGGTGAGCTGAATGATGCAACTTATCATAAGCTGACATGGGAGGCCTTTACTAAGGAGGGTATTCCCAAGGTTAAGGGCAAGGAAATCGTCAGCCGTGCCGCCAAATACAAGGGGGTGCCCTATGTGTTCGGCGGAACCACGACCAAGGGCTTTGACTGCTCGGGCTATGTGCAGTATGTGTTTAAGGACTGCAAGGCCAAGCTGCCGCGCTTGGCAGACGAGCAGGCGTTACAGGGGATTTTTGTAACGCAGAAGCAGCTGCGGCCCGGCGATTTGGTATTTTTTACTACCTACGCCGCAGGCGCATCGCATGTGGGAATTTATGCCGGTGACGGACAATTTTGGAGCGCATCCTCGTCCAAGGGTGTAATCCTTTCGTCGCTGAAGGACGATTACTGGAAACAACGCTATTATGGAGCACGCCGGGTGTTGATTACGAACGGCGAGGTTTATAAATAAAAGTTCTGCTGACGGCAGCCGACTGCCGGACAGCCGGGGAGGGTATAAAACATGATTCGTGAGAGAAGAAATAAGGATAAGCTGGCTTCTTATTACAGAAAGTTTATGGAAGAGGGCATTGTTGACCCCAACGTGCATCCGTGGGTTGCCGACAGCTGGCAGCGTTGCCGTGCTATGCATCTGCCGCACGAAACCATGCCCAAAATCAACAAGCTGAGCCGCGAGGAGATTATCGCGCACCAAAAGACGCATGAATTCATCGTCAAATACGTTGACGGTCTTTATGAGCAAAGCAAGCAGCATTTCAATATCCACAACCTGAGCATGCTGCTGATTGATGAAAACGGCTATGTAATCAAAAACTATGCTATGCCGTTCTTCCAACGCATTATCGAGGATATTCAGGGTATGCGCGTTCTGGAGGAGGATGTTGGTACCTCCAGCATTAGCATTGCGCGCGAGCATAACGTGCCCTTCCTGATGTTCGGTCCGGAAATGTGGATTAAGGACAGTCATTCCGGCGATGCTTGCAGTGCGCCTATCTGCGTAAACGGCAAAATCCGCTATATTATTTCCTTCTTTTCCTTGGATCAGAACGATTTGCCCTATGATTTGCTGCTAAGCCTGCTGATGACGATGAAATATTCCATCGAGCAGCACCTGAATATGCTGGAGGCCTGGAGCATCAACCGCATTATGATGGAACAGCTGCCGGTAACCGTTTACTGGCTGGGCAAGGACGGCAGCGTGAAATACTGCAACGAAAACGGCCGCAAGCGTCTGGAAGGCCACGAGCGCCTGGAGGACGTGTTCCTGAACTACGAGCATATTCCTATCAAAAAAGCGCTGCATGGCGTAGCAACGCAGCGTCGTGAAATTACCTGGATTACTCAGGACAGAACCTTTGAGGATATTACCACTGTTATGCCGATTAAGGTTGGCAGCGAGGTAGAAAGTGCTTTGGTGCTTTCCATGTCCATCGAGGATTTGAAAACTACCATCGCCCATGCAACCGGTTACAGCAGCCGTTACAGCCTGTACAGCATGGTTGGCGAAACCAGTGAATTTTTGGCGCTGCAGCATAAGGCGAGCCGCGTTGCCCGCACCGACCACAACATTCTGCTGCAGGGCGAGCCCGGTACCGGCAAGCAGCGTTTGGCACACGGCATTCATCAGGCCAGCCCCCGCGCTGCCGCTCCGTTGATTGCGGTAAAATGCCACAACGCATCTATGGCAGAGCTGGAGGCCGAATTCTTCGGCACGAATGAGGACGGACAGCAGTCCGCAGGCAAGCTGGAGCTTGCTATCGGTGGTACGCTGTTCCTCGATGAGGTAGAAAAGCTGCCGCTCGAAATGGGCGACAAGCTGGCTGATGCGCTGACGCACGGCCTTCCCGCAACGGAAAAGGGTGGCAAGCCGCGTATGTTCGACGTGCGTGTAATCGCTGCCTGCGATTCTAACCTTAAGCGTTTGGCAGATAAGGGACTTTTCTCCCGTAATCTGTATGAGCTGGTGCTGGATACCACCATGCGCGTGCCGCCTCTGCGCGAGCGCGTGAAGGATATAGAGGTAATTGCTTCGCATATTCTGGTGGAAATGTCCGCACAGCACAACCTGCCGCAAAAACGCCTTTCTCCCGAGGCTGTTTCCCTGCTGCTGTCCTGCAGCTGGCCGGGTAACATCAAGCAGCTGCAGGGTGTTATCGAGCAGGCCTTCTTCCACACTCCCGGCAGCATCATCGAAGCAGAAAACATTAAGCTGCCCGGTGACAAAACTCTGGAGCGCTCCTGGAAGTATGACAAGGAAGCCTTTATTGCAGCCTGGAAATCCGCCGGCGGCAATATCAGTAAGCTGGCAACAATGCTTGATGTCAGCCGTGTAACCCTGTACCGTTATCTGAAGAAGTACGGTCTGGGACCGAAAGCAAAATAAAATTTATCATTAATGCCCTCGCAGCAGGCTTGCCCTGCTTCGGGGGCTTTTGCTTTGGGGGCAGTTTTGGCGCTGCAAGGCGAATTTAGAAGAGAAAAGTGCAACATGTTGCAAAAATCTCTTGTAGGAACGGCGTTGATGGTGAATATTAGGAAGAAAAAGGCAAGTTTAGAAGAGAAAAATGCAACATGTTGCAAAAATCTCTTGTAGAAACGGTGTTGATGGTGAATATTAGGAAGAAAAAGGCAAATTTAGAAGAGAAAAGTGCAACATGTTGCAAAAATCTCTTGTAGAAATAGTGTTGAGATTGAATACAGGGAGAAAAAAGGCTATAATAGAAGAGAAAAATGCAACATGTTGCAAAAATCTCTTTTAAAGAAGGTGAGCTAATGGAAATACGCAGAGATTTTTATTTTGACAAGCTGATAAAACGCAAGCATAACGGGTTGATTAAAATTATTACCGGTATTCGCAGATGCGGTAAATCCTATCTGCTGAACAACATATTTTATCAGCATCTGCTTTCATGCGGTATAGATGATGCGCATATTATCCGTTTTGCTTTCGATTCTGCCGATGATTTGCAAAAGATAGGTGAAAGTCTTATTGCAATGGGAAAGGAAAAGCGTGGCGTAAATCCGGAAAAGTTTATGGCTTATGTTAACAGCCGGATTGCTGATGATGGTATGTATTATCTGCTGCTCGATGAGGTACAGGAAATGGATTGTTTCGAAGCTGTGCTTAACGGGTATCTGCGCAAGGCGAATATGGATGTATATGTTACCGGCAGTAATGCTAAATTTCTTTCCAAGGATATTATTACGGAATTTGCCGGACGCGGTGATGAGATGCATATGTATCCGCTTAGCTTTGCCGAATTTATGAGTGTTTATCCCGGTGATAAGTATATGGGCTTGGCGGAATATATGCTTTACGGAGGAATTCCGGTAGTTGCCCTGCGGGAAGGGACTGCTGAAAAGGCTGCCGCTTTGCAGAATTTGTTGAGTGAAATTTATCTGAGCGATATTTATAAACGCAATCGTATCCGTAATAAGGGAGAAATGGAGGATTTGCTCAATATACTGGCTTCGGCCATTGGTTCTTTAACTAATTATGAAAAGCTGAAAAATACCTTTAAAAGTGTCAAAAAATCCAAAATTACTTCTACCACTATCAAAAAGTATCTGGATTGCCTGGAAGATTCCTTTTTAATTGAAGCAGCTTCGCGCTATGATGTAAAGGGCAAAGCCTATATTGATACTCCGAAGAAATATTATTTTTCTGATTTGGGGTTGCGTAATGCGCGCATTAACTTCCGGCAGTTTGAACAAACTCATTCTATGGAAAATGTAATCTACAATGAGCTTTGCATGCGTGGGTACAGCGTTGATGTGGGTGTAGTGCCTATTGCCGTGAGAGATGACAGCGGTAATGTAGTAAGAAAACAGCTAGAGGTTGATTTTGTCTGCAATATGGGCTCAGTCAGGTATTATATTCAGTCTGCATATTCCTTGCCGGATGAAATGAAACGTGCGCAGGAGGTGCGCCCCTTGAAAAATATTGATGATACCTTCAAAAAAATTATCATTACCAAGGATATTGTCCCAGCCTATTATGATGAATATGGAATTCTTACCGTGAACATATATGATTTTTTGCTGGATAGTGATAGCTTGGAAAAATAAAGCTTAGCTTAACAGTTTGTTTTAGTATTTTAGTTTGATTGCCCTCGAAGCAGGCTTGTCCTGCTTCGGGGGCTTTTGCGTTTTTGGCGCTGCAAGGCGAATTTAGAAGAGAAAAATGCAACATGTTGCAAAAATCTCTTGTAGGAACAGGGGTGAGGGTGAATATTAGGAAGAAAAAGTGAATATAGAAGATATTTGTTCAATATGTTACATAATCTCTTGCTTAATAACGCTAATATTGGTTGATAGTTTGCTAAAGCTAATTTTAAAATAAAAATAAATTTTTTCGAAAATCTTTTGTAAAAAAGGCCTGTAAAAACACGTCAACCTTAGTAAACATGCGGTTTACAAGGTTTTTGGAAAAATAATATAGTTAAACTATTAGTACCTGTTCGCATATTGCTTAAAGCAAATGGAAGTGCTATAATTAAAAATATATTATAATTGTTAGCCGGAGTAAAAAATAGCCTCAAGTTTACTTGAAACTCTTTTGCGAAGGTTTGTTGCCCGGTGCTGCTGTAGGACAGCGTATGCAGAAAACAGCAATATCGGCGCAGGACAATTAATACAATAGTTGTTTAACTTGTTTCCACACGCGGCAGGTGTCGCGTACCGTATGTAAATAATATTATTTATGTGGGAGGAATTATTGATGAACAAAGTATTCAAAGTAATTTGGAGTGAGGCGCGCAACGCATACGTTGTTGTGTCCGAAATCGCGAAAAATCATGGCAGTAAAAGCTGCTCTACGAAAAAGCTGTTGACAATGCTGATTGCAACAGGTGTTATGACCTGTGCAAGCATGGCTACGGCAATGGCTGGTAATCCGGCACCGGATGATTTGAACGTAACCATTGGTAAGGGTGCACATGTTTCTGTTTGGAATAGTGTTAGCGGACAAACCATAAGCGGTGATATTGCCGTTGGTCCGAATGCGCATGCTTGGAATGGTGAATACACTTATAGGAATAAATATGCCAGAATCGGCTCTAAAGAATATTTGTTGGATTTTGGCCAAGGTGGCGTAGTTGGAGCAGAGTCTATCTTTGGTGTTCCTTATAAGTATAAAGTAGCCGACGGTTCCAAAATAGCCGGCTCTATTGCTATCGGTAAAAATACGGTAGCACGTACAGGCTCTGTTATGCTTGGTGATCATTCCTATACCGGTAAGCTTGGCGATATTGAAATTAACCCGGCAAATGCTATGACCTATAATGATGGTATTTATTCTACTACTCTTGGTGCCGGTGCTTATAATAGCGGCTCCTTAGCAGCTGTAACCGGTGCATTGTCTATTGCTTCCGGTTCGGATACTAAAAATACAGGTGCTACCATTTATGGTTCTATGAACAGCATCGAATCTGCAACCAGCAGTAGCAGTTACAGCGGTGTTGCCAGTAGCGTGCTTGGCTTTGCCAACAGAACACAAAATGCTAATGCTGCGTTAATCTGGGGTACCGGCAACGAAGTTACCAACTCCATTGAAAAAGTCGGCATTGACACCAACTGGAATAATGTTTCTGTAGCTGATGCACAGCAAAAAGCAATTGAAGCTATGCAGTCCAGCAAATATGCAGGTGGTTCTGTAATGGCAATCGGCGGCGGCAACAAGGCTGATTACGCTAAATACTCCCAACTGACTGGTGTACAGAACAAGGTAACCGGTACTGAAGCTAAGGCTGCACAATATGACTTTGTTAACGGTTATCAAAATACTGTTAAAAATGCATCTGATGTTACTGTAATCGGTAAAAAAAATGAAGTTACCGCAGACGGCAACAAGGTTATCGGTGATAATCAAAAAGTAAGCGGTAAGGATAACGTTATTTTCGGCTCTGCTGATAAAGTAACCGAAACAACTGTTAATAACGCTGTTGTTCTCGGTCATAATGCAAAGGTTACCGGTGAAGGCGGTGTTGCTTTGGGTGCCGGCAGCGTAGCTGACAGAGCTAATGCAGTATCCGTAGGCAGCAAAGACGCTAACCGTCAGATTATCAATGTTGCAGCAGGCGAAGCAGATACCGATGCTGTAAACGTAAGCCAGCTGAAGAAAGCAACTGCAAATGCCAATAAAGGCTGGAAGCTTTCCACTGAAGGCGGCGCAGCAAATCAGGTAGCATCTGAAGCAACCGTTGATTTCAGCGGTAAAAAGGATGCTGGCAATCATCAAAATATCACCGTTAGCAATGATGGCAACAATGTAAAAATTGGCCTTGCCAGTGAATTGCACAATGTTACCGGTGTAGTTAACGGAGATTCCCGTGTAAACTTGGGAACAGGTGTTGCAGGCATCACCAACGGCCAAGCATCTGTAGTTATGTTAAATGGCAGCACCACAATCAATGGTGTTGTTGGTATCGACAATACCGGTAAAATCAGCGGCGTAGCAAACGGTGAAGCTGATAAAGACGCAGTAAACTATGGCCAACTGAAAGATGTAAAAGCAGAAGCAGAAAAGCACAGTGTTGTTACCAATGGTGCTAATATTACTGTAACCCCGGAAAAAGCTACAGACGGCCGTATGCAATATAATGTTGCTCTGAATAACGATATTACTCTTGCAGGAGATACTGGCGATTTTGTAAGCATCAGCGGCAGCAAAGGCACTATCTGGGCAAGCGGCAGTGTAACAGCAGGCAGCGTAGTAGCAGGCAGTGTTGTTATGGATGGCGCTACTTCAACCGTAAGCGGTCTTAGCAATACAACTACTGCTTATGATGGATTTGCAACTACCGGTAAAGCTGCAACCGAAGAGCAATTGAAGGAAGTAGCAACCGAAGCAGGCAAACATACCCAGGTTAAAGCAGGCACTAACGTAGGCATTGTTCCCGGCGAAACTGAAGACGGCACCCATGTTTACACCGTAAATGCAGACGGCACAACCGTAAGCGGTGACAGCAATGTAGTAGTAACTGCCGGTGAGAAGGACGCAAACAATGTGACCAACTACGGCGTTAAACTGAACAAAGACCTGAAAGGCATAGAGTCTGTAAGCAATGGCAGTGCAAGTCTGACAATGAGCTCTCATCCTATTTTTGGAGCAACAGCAAAATTAACTAATGGTAAAGCATCTGTAGAACTTCGAGATAGCACTACAATCATCAATGGTCAAGTACAAGTAAGACAGGATGGCACTATTGGCGGTGTAACTGCCGGTCGTTCTGATAAAGACGCTGTAAACGTAAGCCAATTGAACAATGTCAAAGCAGAAGCAGGTAAACATACTACATTGTCTAATGGCAAGAATACAACAGTTGAAGCTGCAGTTAAAGACGGCCAGACCGATTACAAGGTTAATGTTGCAGGCGATTTGACTGATATTTCCTCCGTTGCCAACGGCGGTGCTAAGCTGGCACTGAATGGTGCAGCAGGCACTGCAGGCATCATCAACGGCCAGGGCGCATCTGTTTACATGCAGGGCAGCACTACCTTAATCAACCAAAAGGTTTCCGTAGATAAGAACGGCAAAATCAGCGGCGTTGCAGCAGGTGTTGCTGATGATGACGCAGTAAACTATGGCCAGTTGAAAAACATCAGCGCAGTAGCAACCGCAGCTAAAACTGAGATTAAAGGTGGCACTAACATTGCTAATGTAGACCAGACTACCGCAGATGACGGACATATGGTTTACACCGTAAATGCAAACGGTACAACCGTAAGCGGTGACAGCAATGTAGTAGTAACTCCCGGTGAGAAGGATGCAAAAAATGTAACCAACTACGGCGTTAAGCTGAACAAAGACCTGAAAGGCATTGAGTCCGTAAGCAATGGCAGTGCAAGTCTGACATTGAGCTCTCATCCTATTTTTGGAGCAACAGCAAAATTAACTAACGGTAAAGCATCTGTAGAACTTCGAGATAGCACTACAATCATCAATGGTCAAGTACAAGTAAGACAGGATGGCACTATTGGCGGTGTAACTGCCGGTCGTTCTGATAAAGACGCTGTAAACGTAAGCCAATTGAACAATGTCAAAGCAGAAGCAGGTAAACATACTACATTGTCTAATGGCAAGAATACAACAGTTGAAGCTGCAGTTAAAGACGGCCAGACCGATTACAAGGTTAATGTTGCAGGCGATTTGACTGATATTTCCTCCGTTGCCAACGGCGATGCTAAGCTGGCACTGAATGGTGCAGCAGGCACTGCAGGCATTGTTAATGGTAAAGGCGCATCTGTTTACATGCAGGATGGTTACACCGTAATCAACAGCAAGGTTTCCTTCGACCAGGACGGCAAAATCAGCGGCGTAGCAGCAGGCGTTAATAATGATGATGCTGTAAACGTAAGCCAACTGAAGAAAGTAGAAGAAGCTGCCGGAAACGCTAATAAAGGTTGGAATTTGTCTACTAACGGTGTAGCAACCGAAGCAACCAATGTTAAACCCGGCGAAATTGTTGATTTCAGCGGCGATAAGAATATCAGCGTAAGCAATGATGGCACTAAGGTTAAGGTTGAGCTGAACAAAAAACTGAAAGATATCGAAACCATCAGCAATGGTGGTGCAACACTGACCTTGGGTGCAATGGGCGGTATGGTAAGCGAATTTGCTAACGGCCAGGGCGCATCCGTAAAACTGTTCGGTGATACTACTACCATCAACGGTAAAGTAAACGTATACAAAGACGGTCGCATTGCAGGCGTAGCTGATGGCGTTAATGCTACTGATGCAGTAAACGTAAGCCAACTGCAAAAAGCAGCAGCAGCATCCGCAGCAACTGTAACTGATGGCGTAAATACCACCGTTACTACTACCACCGCTGAAGACGGTCATGTTGATTACAAAGTAAACCTGAACAAGAATCTGACCGGTGTTGAATCCATCAGCAACGGCGGTGCAAGCCTGACTATGAACGGTTTTGCAACCGAATTGGCTAACGGCCAGGGCGCATCCGTAAAACTGTTCGGTGATACTACTACCATCAACGGCAAAGTAAACGTATATAAAGACGGCCGCATTGCAGGCGTAGCTGACGGCGTTAATGCTAATGATGCAGTAAACGTAAGCCAACTGCAAAAAGCAGCCGCAGCATCCGCAACAACCGTATCTGACGGCGTAAACACCACCGTTACCGCTACCAAGGCTGAAGACGGTCATACCGATTACAAAGTAAATCTGAACAAGGATCTGGTAGGCATTGAATCCATCAGCAACGGCGATGCTAAACTGACCTTGGGTGGCTTTGCAACCGAATTGGCTAACGGTCAGGGCGCATCCGTAAAACTGTTCGGTGATACTACTACTATCAACAATGCAGTAACCGTATACAAGGATGGCCGTATCGCAGGCGTAGCTAATGGCATTAACGATAATGATGCTGTTAACGTAGGCCAACTGAATAAAGTAAGCGAAATTGCCAACAAGGGCTGGAATCTGGCTACTAACGGTGTCGCAACCGAAGCAACCAACGTTAAACCCGGCGATTATGTTGACTTCAGCGGCGATAAGAACATCAGCGTAAGCCATGACGGCACGAAGGTTAAGGTTGAACTGAACAAAGACATTGATGTTAACTCCGTTCAAACCAACGCTCTGAACTCCAAATATAACCTGTCCGTAGGTACTATGGCTGAAAACGGTATCATGCCGTTCTTTGTAAACAGCACCGGCGCATTCTACGCAGCACACAATAAATTCTCCGTAGATAAAGACGGTAATGTAAATGCAAACTCCGTTCAGACCAATGCACTGAATTCCAAATACAACCTGTCCGTAGGTACTGCAAATGAAAACGGCACTGTACCGTTCTTCGTAAACAGCAATGGCGCATTCTATGCTGCCAACGGCAAATTGGTTGTAGATAAAGACGGCAAAGTAACCGCAACTGCAGGTGAAATCGGCAACGTAGTTCTGAACAACGGCGTATACACCGGTCATTCCGCACTGCGTGACGGCGAGCTGTTCGTAGGCGATGCAAGCGGTAACTACAGCCAGATTACCACTAAAGGCGCTAAGCTGGGTAAAGTAACTATTGCTGAAGACGGCAAGATCAGCGGCGTAGCTGCAGGCGAAGTAAGCAGCACCTCCACCGACGCTATCAACGGCAGCCAGCTGCATCAGACCAATGTGGATGTTGCTCAGAACAAAGCAGATATCGCAGCTAACAGAGCTGATATCGATAAGAATAAAGCAGATATCGCAGCTAACAGAGCTGATATCGATAAGAATAAAGCAGATATCGCAGCTAACAGAGCCGACATCGATAAGAATAAAGCAGATATCGCAGCTAACAGAGCAGACATCGATAAGAACAAAGCAGATATCGCAGCTAACAGAACTGACATCGATAAGAATAAAGCAGACATCAAGACACTTGATAATCGTGTAACCAATGTTGAAGAGCTTGCTAAGAAGCACACCACTGTTGCAGCAGGTGACAACATTACTGTAAGCGAAGGTATCAATAAAGACGGTGGCAAGGAATACAAGGTTGCTTTGAACAAGGATATCACTGTTGACAGTGTAAAAGCCGGCGATACCACTATTAGCGATAAAGGCCTGGAGATCAAAGATGGTCCTTCTGTTACGAAGGATGGCATTAACGCAGGTGATAAGAAGATTACCGGTGTAGCTAAAGGTGAAGCTGATACTGATGCAGTTAACTATGGTCAGTTGAAGGATACCAACAACCACATTGATCGCGTTGAAAATCAGGTTGTAAGCAACACTAACCGCATTAACCAACTGGGCAACCGTGTGAATAAGGTTGGCGCAGGCGCAGCTGCTCTGGCAGCCCTGCATCCGATGGACTTCGATCCGGACGACAAACTGACCTTCTCCGCAGGCTACGGCAACTACGGCGGTGAAAACGCTGCTGCAATCGGCGCTTACTATCGTCCTGACGAAAAGGTAATGTTCAGTGTTGGCGGTACCGTAGGCAACGGTGAAAACATGGTTAACGCAGGCGTATCCTTCTCCCTGGATCGCACCAACCATGTAAGCAATAGCCGTACCGCAATGGCTCGCGAAATCCTTGACCTGCGTGCTGAGGTTACCGAGCTGAAGGCTATGGTTGCTAAAGGCGGCTTAGGCTCCATCGCAGAAGATAAGATGAAGATCTTCCCGGATGTTGCTGAAAACCACTGGGCATATGAATACGTTGGCAAGCTGGCAGCTGCAGGCATCATCGAAGGCTATCCTGATGGCAACTTCTCCGGTGACCGCATGATGAGCCGTTACGAATTCGCTGCAATGCTCTACCGTGCAATGCAGAAGGGCGCTCAGCTCGACAGCAAGATTATCAACGAGTTCGCTCCTGAAATGGGCCGTATCCGTGTTGACCGCATCAGCGGCGAAGACGGTGACCGTGACAAGATTGAGCGTGTACGCGTAAATGCTGTTAAAGGTGAACGCGACCATTACGGCAACAAGATTGCTAAAGCTGAAGCTAAAGCCAAATAAGCTTTCTTCGCTCATTAAGTAAACTTCAAAAAAATAATATCGTGTTTAAAAACCCCCGCTCCTGTCGGCTTGGCCGACCAGGGCGGGGGTTTTGTTATGCCCAAGCAATGCCGCTTTATTTTGCATTACAGATAAAAACATACTAAAAGGATAGTATATAAAGTTTTGTTTATAAAAGAAATATGCATTATGCATATTTCTGGGGGGGTAAAGATGTACAGCAAAAAATACAGTGAATAAAGTAAGTAAAGAAAGTGTTACACTTTTTTAAAATATCGTAAGAAAAAGTGTTTCTTAAACTCTCAGTGCAAGTGCTGGGGTTGAAAAATAAAGATAAAAGTGCTAAAATGAAAGTACAGAAAAAAATCAGAAAATTCCATATAATGTTTTATTAAAGTATTATAAGTTTTCGTTAGTGATGCATTAATAAAAAGTTATTATGGAGTTTTACTTGAAGTTATATAT
>ERZ1026854.681-NODE-681-length-23363-cov-6.684443_pt1 | contig 23363 bp, 20 predicted proteins | sample MGYA00380157_ERZ1026854 | MGnify/ENA primary metagenome ERZ1026854 (study PRJEB33269, sample SAMEA4719793) | human gut metagenome | biome: human-associated habitat; feature: organic feature; material: feces | place: Cameroon | collected 2013-10 ... | reverse complement strand
TGTTCTTGCTGTAGTTAACCATCTCTTCAGCCATATCTGTATCACGGATACGAGATTCAGCAGAAGATGTATTCTCGGAAATGTTATCCAAGTTAGCAATTGTGTGCTCCAGACGATTCTGTAATGCACCTAAGTAAGAACGCTGTGCAGATACAACAGAGATAGCTCCCTGAATTGCACTCATAGATTTACCAGCCTCTGCAAAAGAAGATACCTGTAATCCACTAACACCGATACCAGCAGCAGACATTGCATTGATAGAAACTGTGATAGCCTGTCCAGAAAGTGATCCAACCTGAAGGCTCTTCTTTGTGAAGTTACCATCGATTAAGTTCTGAGTATTGAACTGTGTTGTAGAAGAGATTCTGTTAATCTCAGATGTTAACTGATCGATCTCAGCCTGGATAGCTCCTCTATCAGCGGTTGTATTAGTATCGTTAGCAGCCTGAGTAGCTAACTCATTCATACGCTGTAAGATAGAGTGTGTCTCACCCAATGCACCCTCAGCAACCTGAATTAAAGAAACACCGTCCTGAGCATTGTCAGAAGCTTTGTTTAATCCACGGATCTGGCTTCTCATCTTCTCTGAAATTGTTAAACCAGCAGCGTCATCACCTGCACGGTTGATTTTGTAACCAGAAGATAATTTCTCTGAAGATTTTGCCTGTGCGCTAGTTGTGATACCTAACATTCTGTTCGCATTTGCTGCGGTCATATTGTGCTGTACTACCATAATTCATTTCCTCCTTGAATTTACTGCGGCTTCCATGCCGCATCGTCTTAATTTTGCAGCTTTCCTTCCCGGCCGTACGCTCCATTCCGTTCCACTGCCAAGTAACTTTGTTAAGTAATGTTCATCATCACTTTGTTTACTTGTAATATATATCGGATGTTCATCTCGATACTTTATAGTAAAAAAGAAATTTTTTTCTTTTTTCTATCTTTATTTTTTCCTGTCCGTAAACACCGGCTCGCCATAGTTTGTCTTCATCATATTTTTATAATACTGATTTACAACACGCTGGCTCTTGCGGACTTCTCTGACCTGTTTATGTACAGATGCAAATTTTTTTGTCATTAAATCTTTATTGCGTGCTTCCTGTACCTGTATGGTTGCACTTTTGCTGGTTAATTTGCGGATATAATCCTGCATCTGTGCAATTTCATCACGATAAATATCCTGATGATTCTTCAAGTCATCTTTTACCCGGTCAAATAGTTCCTGGAAACCATCATCCAACAGATCCAGCTGTTCGATCTGCTTTGACTTTTCCTCTACTGTCTTATCAAAATCATCCGGATCTAATGCCGGATTTTCCAATTCTTCGCTCTGCCTGATATTTAATTCCATAATAGCATCTAATATCTCGCTCTTTTTTTTCAGGCTCTGTATCATAACCGGAATATATTGATTCTTCTCCATATTCTCTGTACCCTTACTGCTGCGTATGTGCCAGTTTCATAACTTCTTTCCAGGTATCGCGCATGGTACGCAAGTGTTTCAGCACTTCTTCCATGATCTCTTTATCTTTTTTCATGTTTGCATCACGTAAACGAACCATCAGATAATTATATACCTCATCAAAGTCTTTTGCCACCGGATATTTATGATTTAAAGTACTCTGAAATTCCTCAATAATACGCTCTACTTTCATGATATTATCATGCGCTTTCTGAATATCTTTTGCCTCGATCGCCTCAATCGCGATATTTGCAAACTTAATAGCTCCCTCATAAAGCATCAGTGTCAGTTCTGCCGGTGAAGCAGTCATAACTTTGTTGTTTGCATACGCTGCGTATCCTCTGTTAGCCAGCATAAATCATTTCCTCCATGTGTTATATAATTTTAGATATAATTTTCTTTATGTCACAAATATCTGTCCCACATCTATGTGGGGCAGATATTTAAATTTTATCACTCTCTTTTTTATTTTGCCACCATTTTCAGCAATTTTATCAACCTCCGAACAGGTTCGATAATGAAGATGTCTGGCTCTGTAATTTAGACAATGCTGTCTCCATTGCAGAGAACTTCTTGTAATACGCGTCCTCCTGATCCTGCAGTTTCTGCTCCCACTTTTTGATCGTGGTGGTGTAATCACTGTATTCAGAAGCCATCTCTTTATCATTATATACTTTATAAATACTGCTTAAAGTTGAAGATTTCATCTTCGTTCCAATTGCATCGTATAAATTGGTCGTAAGCTGCTGCATAAAGGAAACGACCGTATCCGGATCAGAGTTGATCATTGCCATCAGCTTATCTTCGTTTCCGGAAGTTGCTGTATCGTCCTCATCACCGTCAATATGATATGCATTCTGCTGATTCTCCGGTGCATTCAAGAAACCCAGTGTTTTGATTCCAAAACTTGACAGATAATATTTCTTGCCATCAATCGTAACCGGCTGACTCATGGCATTCGTCATCAGATTCATGACGCTCTCCAAGCTTTCATCACGACGGAGCAATGAAGATTTAATCTTCTCTTCCCACTTCTCAACTTCTGAATCGGACATTGCACTCTTTTCATCATCTGTCAAAGGCTCATATCCCTTTGCCGTATCCGCGTTGTAAAGTGATGTCATTTCGTTGATCAGAGAGTTGTACTGTGTCAGGAAACTCTTGATCTTATCGTAAATTGCCTGTGTATCGGTCGCAGTTGTGACGGTAATTGCATTGGTATCTCCATCTCCGGTTGCCTGCATTGCAGTAATGGAAAGACCGTTGATAGAGTAGGTATTCAGTGAACTGGTGTATGTAATACCGTTTAATTTAATTTCAGAATCACAGCCATCAATCTTCTTAGCACCTGAATTGGTATATTGAGAGCTCTGATCCATAATTTCTTTTGAATCCTGTACTTTCTTTACAAATGCAGCAAATGCTGTTGTATAGTCTGATGAAGTTGAATCCATTGCAGCCAGATCTGCAAGTACCGAATTATCATCCATCGTTTTCTGTGCTGTGGTCATGGTCGTCTGATTCTTTGTAATGACCTCCGCATATTTATTTGTCACCTTTGTAACATCACTTGCTTTACCTGTTTGATATGCCTGCTGAATGGAATCAATGATATTCTTTCTGGAATATTCATCATCAGCAGCCAGTGAATCCTCTGCGCTTTCATACACATTGACTTTCTCAATATTAGAGGTCAATTTAGAAACAACCTCATCGGTAAGTGTATCCTTCTTATCCTCTCTAATCTTACTGAGTACATCTGCGGAACGTTCGATACCTGTTGCTGCAGTTCCCTGTGTATATTTCATCTCTGTAATATCTTCTTTTTTACAATCTGACACAGCAACTGTTTTTCCACCACTGACTACATTTTTATCACTATCTACTTCCTTAAAAGTGGTTCCGTCTAATATATAATTTTTTCCATCTGTTCCTGCATATGTTCCGTTATCATTCGGTGTATACACAACTCCGTTTTTATCTGTATACTTATCCCCAATCTTATGCGATGTACCTGTAGCATTATAATATGCCACATTTTCTTTGATACTGATCGTCTGTGTCGTGCCATCATCTGAGGTATAAGAATATTTTGCATTTCCATCATCATCCTTATCACCGGTTGCTTTCCAGACATGACCATCTTTATCTGTATAAGTTCCGTCATCATTCGCTGTATAGGTAAGATTATCGCTTCCCTGATAAGTTACAACTTTCTGTATATACTGTTTGGTTCCATTATTATCATACGCATAAATCGTATTGCCATCTGCATCTTTGCCTGCTTCTGTGTATACATTTCCAGCCGCATCCATCACAGAATTCACTCTCTGGGTTGCACTCATGCCAAGTAAAGTTTTAAGTTTCTTCTGATCAGTATCAGATAAACCGCTGTTTTTTAACGCATCCATCATCTCTGTATATGCTGTTGCATATCCATATGCAGATGTAAGATTTGTATTCTGTGCAGATGCTGTCTTATATGATTTCTGCGCATCCTGGTATTTTTTGATAGCATCCACTACATTCTGCTCTATTTGTGTGCCATCTGTACCATAATACTGCGTGTAAGACTTGTATGTTGCATTTGTTGCATCCGAACCAACAGCCAGTCCCATCTGATACAGTGCTCTCGCACCTTCTGTATTTGCACCGGTCAGGGTAAAATCGTTATCTTTTCCGGTATCCTTTGAGCTAATGAAGATACGATGATTTGTTGCATCATAGTTTGCACTGACACCGGCATCTTTTAATGAAGCGATCACATCACCAACGGTTGATCCCTGTGTCAATGTAATCTCTTTTGTTGTACCATCACCCTTTGTCAGATTGATCTTTGCATCTCCACCTGTATAACCTAGTTCAGCAAGTGTTGTGGATGTCGTCGTCTTGCTTGAAAGCTGTGCTCCGGTCAGATAACCTGCCTGCGCAACTTTGATAATATTTAACTGCTGTGTTCCGGTCGGTGCATTATTTCCTGCCTTTACCGTTGCTTTGGTAGAATCGGAAACAGTTGTTGATTTTAAATTATACGCGGTAGATAATTTCATGCTGCCGACGCTGCTGTAAAGGCTGTAAATCTTCGTATTCAATGATTTCCACGCATCCTGTTTCCAGGATAATTTTGTCTGTGCCTTTTTGTATTTATTCGTCTTATAGTTGTACGAAGATACCAGTGCTGAAATGATAGCTTCTGTATCAAGACCTGATGTCAAACCGGTAATTCTGATTGGCATATTATCACTCCTATCTGATGAAAATTTTCATCTGTTATTGTGTATACTCTATAGACAGTCCGTGCTGTCTTTGTTTACATTTTCTCGTCCACTAAAAGTCCTGCGACTTCCCAGACCTTTGCAATCATGTCAAGTGTTTTCTCCGGTGGATATTCCTTTAAGACTTCTTTCGTGTCCTTGTCCACAATCTTGATCATAACGCGGTTCGTGGCATCGTGGATGCCAAAGATTGCTTCCGAATTGTGTGCTTTCTTATTAATTTCTTCTACAGCTTTCCGGATCTGGGTGTTATTTCCTGCGCCGACAAGTGTTTCCGGCTCATCATCCTTGTCTTTTCTTGCATCCATACCTGTCTTTGTATCTGCGCTGTTTTTTGTTTCCGTCTTCCATGGAGTCGTAATATTCTCCACTGACTGTGACACGCTGTTACCGCCTGCTGCGTTACTGCTGCCAGACGTAGCTGCCTCTACGGATTTTCCGTAGGACGCTGCCGATGTTTCCTGTATCCGTTGAACTCCCATGATCCTGACCTCCGTTTCCATGGTATTCTCAGCTTCTTTCTGCTGTGATTCACACTTCCCTGTGTCTATCTGTGCATGCCGGCTATCTTGTGGCCTGTATGCTAATCTACTTAATCTGTGTTTTATATCGGTTTCTTTGCGCATAAAATTAATACCGGAGCCGCATTTTTCTGCCTGTATAATAGAATGCACGCTCCGAGGTCATTCTATTATTGTGAATTATGTGCTCCGGTATTTTTTAGAGCAGATCTTTTAAGGATGCGATCGCATCGATATTAAGAGCTGCCTTATTTTCATTCTGAATCTGAAGATATACTTCTTTGCGGTATATCGGCACTTCTTTCGGTGCAGATATACCGATTTTCACCTGATCTCCGCGGATCTCAAGCACTGTGATCTCGATATTGTTATTTACCACCAGAGACTCACCTTTTTTTCGTGTCAATGCCAGCATTTTTATTCCTCTGCTTTCTTTCTGCCTTTTACGGCTTCATATACATTAAACTTGATCGGATAATCATCTTCCACAATCACCTGACAGCCTTTTCTGGTGTCTGTATTGATCACCAAAGGTGCCTTTAAATTGACAGTCGTATCTTTCTTATCCGCCGCTGCTGTCAGCGTTACAAGTATGTAGGTGTTATCCTCTGTAAGATCTCCAAGCGGGATCAGCATCTCATCACTGACTGATGGTGCATAATCCGGTTTCAGTTCATTTGGATGCATGACCGGAAATGCAACTTCCGGTTCATCCATGGACTGAAACCACATGATCGAGGATGGTGTTCTTTCTTTTTCCTTGTCAAAAATCAGTGTAAATTTTCTCAGATCCGGAAATCCGATCATCCCATTCTCTAAAGTGATGATCTTCTCCTCATCAATATCTATCTCCCCAAAAAGCCTTGTGTTCGCTTTCATTCCCTTTTCCTCCTGATGCAGATCACGACACGCATTCTAAAAATAGTGCTGTCATTTTGCTGTTAATCCATTTTACAGATAGCTGAGCAATGTCACCTGATTTACTTTTGAAGCTGCCTGCAGTGATGACTGATAAGCAGTGTATGCCGCTGTATACTCCAGAATGATATCTGAAAGTTCTCGGTCTTCATTCTTGGACTTTAACTCTTCCATCGTTTCCTGCTCATTTGACATACGGTTTTTCGTCAGTGCAAGGCTCTGTCCTTTGCTTCCGACATCTGTTAATGCAAGATTAACTTTCTGCAGATAAGTATCGCAGTTTCCAATGTAGCTGTTATAGAGCTTTTGCATATTATCATTGGCATAGTCGCGCTCTTTTTTGGCTGCTGCAATCCACTCTTCCAAGCTTGCCTGGCAGTCATCCGAAGAATATTCCTGCATTTTCTTCATAGCTTCCAGATCTGTGACTTTCTGTTCTGCGTCAAGTGAACGCTGTACTGCATCGATCAGCTCATCGACATCTCTGCTGAGTCCATGATCAAACACATTTGACGCCTCTGTATTGACGGTAAGTGTCTGGTTTGCAGCCACTACATAATCAATATCCTGGTAAATCTGATTGCCATTTTTATCATACTTTTCATATTTTAACGGATTATTTTTATCTGTGATATTCGTACAGTTATAATAATATTCCGGACGGAGTTCTCCATTTGTAAATCCCGTCTTTGTATAGGAAATATCAAGAGATGCTTTATTGGTGGAAAGTGTATCTGCAGCTGATTTGCTGAATACCATTTCTCCGGTATCGCGGATCAGCACTGCCTCCCCATCTGCAATGTCATAGGACTTCGGCGTAGCTGTTGATGCCGCAAGCCATTTGTCATAGGAATCATATACGGTCACATTCATATTCCCGGTCTGCTTTGTTCCTGCTGCATCCGTATAATGATAACTAACCGCTGTCTTTGCTCCATTTGCAGATATCTTATTTGTCGTTCCTGTCGCATCCGTGGTATCCAGGCTGTCAATTCCATCATATCCAAGACGAATTCTATTGTAAGCCGCCTGGGTTGGAGAAGCGATCTTCGTTTTGTCCTTCACATCCGTCTGATTTCCCGGAACGATAACATCATTTCCATAATATCTGTGTTCCTGCAGATCAGAATATGACATATTCTGGGTGATCTCATATGCTGTCTTTTGTTCGTATTCCGTAAATGTCAGTTTTTTATTTGTGCGGTATCCGGTAAATACCGTTCTGCCCGCATAATCCGCATTTCCTTCTGAATATACTTTATCACGCAGTTTTTCCAACTGTGTCAGGATCGTCTTTCTGTTGTCTGTTGTAAGAGAATCCTGTGCGCCATATTCACACTGGGTACGGATCGTCTTGATAACGTCCTGCATACTGGAGATTGCAGTCTCTGTCACAGAAAGCCACGATTCTGCATCCGGAATATTTTTTTCATAGTACTGGTCGATCTCACTTAATGTGCTGCGCAGACGGAGTGCACGGATCGCCGTTACCGGATCATCGGAAGGACGCTGTATTTTTTTCTGGCTGGTCATCTGATTGTTCAGTGTGTCCACATTTCCTTTATTTCCATTGATATTAATGGATGTATTATGCAATATGATATTATTTGTAATACGCATTGCCATTTCCTCCTGTTATAAATCCGTTTATACTCCGGTCTCCTCGATCAGTTTGTCATATACTTCTGCCATGACCGAGATCATCTTAGATGATAAATTGTAAGCATTCTGGAACTTGATCAGATCAAGTGCTTCCTCATCCTCATCCACACCGGAAACAGACATTCTCTGTGTCTCAAGCGCTGCCTGTATATTTGTATAATTGTTGCTGAAGATCGTAGACTGCTGTGTATCAATGGAGATATCAGAAATCATACATTTCAGGAATCCTGATGCATTTCCTGCACGGAATAAAACCGTATCACTCTTTAATTTTGCCAGATCTTCCACCAGTTTATACTTATCTACACCTTCCTCTGTATCTGCCTTATACTGTGCAGCCAGTTTGGAAGAATCCTTTACACAAATGGAAGATACACAGATATTGGATGCTGTCAGTTTGTAATATGAACTGGCACCACAGTCTGTCGTTGCTCCATGATTCTTGTCACTCTTTCCCAGTACATATTCTTCGCCGGTTACCTGATCTGCACCGGTAAAGAATGAATAATAGTCTGTCTTATTTCCGTCTAAATCCTGTCCTTTTAACATAATATCATTAAACAAAGAACAGAAAGAACGTAAGAACTGGTTCATCTGTGACATGTAATACGGAACACCCATGGTATCAACAGAATTTCCAATGGATGCCTGCATGCCATCTACTTTCGTGGACTGCTGCTGGCTTAATGCATCTTCAAGTTCAAATGTATAGGATGTGATCTTGCCATTGGCATCTGTCTCAAATTTAAAGCTTGTATAATTGTAATCTTTTCCGTAAATGGTAAGTGTACCGCTCTCCGGCACCGTCATTGCCTCAATGTCTGTGATGGAAGGACTGACAACTTTCACATGTTTGCTGTCGATCACTCTTGCCTCACCGGTAAAGTTCTCTCCGTTATTACCATCACGGATATCAAACAATGCCTTTAAGGTACCTGACATGGAACTTGCTCCCGCTTTGAAACTGTTTCCGGTTTTTTCCCATTTAACATCATATAAGCCATCCATATCGGACTGGTTTACTTTATTTTCCCTTGCAACGCATTTTAATGTTTCATAATCGTAGGTATCGACTAATACCTGTCCACCAATCTTAACTGTAAAGTAATTGGCACCTGTTGGCAGTTCCGGATCGTTTGAGTTCTGAACCGGGAGTTCCTCTGCCTCTGTCGGAACGATTTCGGATAATTCATCGATCAGCAATGCTCTCTGGTCACGAAGCTCGTTTGCATAACCGCCCTGGATCTCGATGACGTTGATCTGATGATTTAAGCTTGCAATTTTTTCTGCGATAGAATTGATATTCTGAACCGTGGACTTGATTTCCTCATTGGCATTATTCTGAATATCTCCCAGACCGGATGCAACGCTGTTAAAGAATGTTGCAAAGTTCTGGGCACTTCCGATAAACTGCTGACGTGTATTCACATCTCCGGCATTGTTCTTTAAAGTATCTAAGTCATTAAACATCGTGTTTAAGATTGTTGAAAAACCTTTGGAAGAATCATCATCAATAAAATAATTTTCAATCTGCTTCAGGTAATTGAGCTTCGTCTCATATAAACCGACGGATGACTGGTTATACCAGTATTTATTATCATAATACTGGTTGCGGAGCTGTTTTACGGACTCGGTCGTAACACCGGTTCCCATACTGCCGTATTTTGCATAGGCACGAATAGACTCGGAAGCAACACGGTTTGCCTGCTGTTTGCTGTATCCTTTTGTCTGTACATTCGATATATTATTTGCACTCGTATTTAAGGCAACCTGATATGCACTTAATCCTGAAGATGCAATCGTTAATCCAAAAAATGTTGATGGCATGTTAACCTCCTATGCTGCTATCCAAGCTGTGTGATCAGATGCTCGATCATCTCATTAATAACATTAATAAAACGGCTGGATGCATTGTATGCGTTCTGGTATTTGATCATATAAGTCAGTTCTTCATCCGAAGAAACTCCGATTACCTGCTGTCTCTGGTTATCAACTGACTGTACCGTCTGAGAAAGGTTTGTTGCAGTAGAATTGTATATATTTCCGTAGGTAGCAACCTCTCCGATCATAGCTGCATAATAGTCCTTAAAGCTGTATGCCTTTGTGTCATTCGGATTGACTGTAAGGCTTTCTTTATCCCACACTGCTGCAAGTGTCGCCATCAGGGACTGGTCCACGTCTCCATTCTGCCGTAAATGTGGAAGTAGTGTTTCATCTGTGATCAATGCGCTGTTCACACTTGTACTTCCCATCGTGTACTGCTTTGTTGTATCAGCCGGATCTTCTTCATTGTATAAATAATAGGTCTTTGTCTCACCAGAAGCCGGATCTGTATAGGAAACCTCCGTATAACGTTCCGTTCCAAGTCTTGTAAATAACTCCTGTGGTGGCAGTTTCCCATCCGATCCAACTGCACACTTATCTGCATCTAAGATCTTCGTATTTGCTGTCACGATATAGGTATTGCCGTCTGCATCAGTCATGGTAACAGAGCCGTTTCCTGTTAAACCTGTGATATAATTCGATGCTTCCGTATTCGGGCATAAAATATCGTTGATCGCTGTTGCAATTCCATGGAACAGCTGATCCATCTGTGCTTCTGCACGGAGCATAACCGACATGCCTGTCGTATCATCATAAGTCTTGCCGTCCACTCCAAGAATATCCTTGTAATTGGCAACTTTATCTCCTCTCGCAAGCACAAGAGCTTTGATCTCTCCCATATCGTTTTTATTTTCCGTGGAAATATCACGGTTAAAATTAAACAGATAGGTATACTCACCCTTGTCCGGATCTGACAGATGGGACCAGTATGGTGTCACAAATCCTGTCGCTTTGTCCGTCTGTTTTTCCACTTTATAGTAGCCGTTCTCATTAACAAACTCGTTGCCCTCCACGCTGACGCGCACAACACCGTTTACTTCTTCTTTATAGGAGATATCAACGAGACTTGCTAACTCATCCAGTGCTAAATCTCTCGCATCACGCAGTGTCATTGCAGTCTCAATATTTCCTGCCTCGATCTTCTGGATCTGCAAATTCAGTTCACTGATCGTCTTTCCAAGTTCATTGACCTGATCAATGTCATCGGAAATCTGTGAATTGATATTATACTGATAACTCTTCAGTCCAGAATAAACAGCACTTGATCTGCTGGTAAAAAGCTGTGCCTTCTGAACAACAAGATTCTGATATACGCTATCCTCCGGGTATTTATATAGCTCCTGAAATGAGCCCCAGAAATCGGTTAATGCATCCTGAAAAGCCTGTCCCTCTAATTCCTGATAATAGTTCTGCACCTCTGTCAGTGCCTCACTGGTCGATGCATAAAAAGACTGACGGCTTGATTCCGTACGGTATAACCGATCTAAGAATACATCTCTTGAATGGACAACATCTCCGATCGTTACACCAAGACCGGATTGCTGATTGCTGATTGCTGCTGTTGTATTAAATGTGACATAGTCACGGTCTGCAAACAAAACGCTCTGACGCACATATCCTGTTGTATCTAAGTTCGCCAGGTTGTTTGATGTTACGTTAAGTGCATTCTGACTGCTCTGTAAACCGGCTACGCCGATAAACATACTTCCAAAACCATTTGCCATGGTAGTTCCTCCCTGCTTAAAAAATAGAATGCACGCATTCCGGACATTCTATTATTATGAATTACTGCTTTGCATCGAATCCGCTGCTTCCTAAGATATCGCCCGTATTGTAAGCGTTTTTATCATAGTTGGCAGTCTCAGGTGCCTGCCGCGTACTTCTCAGCAAGGTAAGGTCAAATTCCACCATCTCCAATGCCTGTTTTAAAAGTGCTTCATTCTGTCTGTTTAGCTGCTGCATCTTAGCACCGGCCTCAAGCAGCCTGTCACGCTGTCTGGTAAGTGCTTCCTGTTCTTTTGGCTGTTTGTTAAGATATCCGATCATCTTTGTGATCGTCATCTCTTCCGGGCTCTGACCTAAGACAGTCGCCATATCCGTCAGGACACGGTTTCTTTTATTGGAAAGATTAAGAAGCACGCTCGCAGCATCCTGCTCTCTCGTCGTAACATCCGTAAGATGTTCGATATTGCCCTGCACCACTGCGTCTGTTTTTTCAGTCGCAAGTGTGATCAGTTCCTGATACTGCTTCTCCTCTTTACCCAGCACATCCAAAAGCTCTTCCATTAAACTAGCCACAGATTCATCCTCACTTTTACTTTACTAAAGCATTGTACTTTTCTAATAACTTATTCGCGAAATCATTCATATCCACGTTATAATTACCAGAGTCCAACCTTTCCTTAAGCTGTGCGACTCTATCTTCCCTGATATCCGAAGCATCTGCCACTGCCTGCTTTGCGATCTGGTAATCACGTCCCATAGAAGAGATCTGCACTTCATCGCGTCCGGTGCTCATCTGTTTTGTGTTCTGCACTTTCTGCGTTTTCTCTCTATTGTAAAGTTGTGCCACCTGATTATAAGCTTCTACTCGCATAATGGCATCTCCTTTCTTCCTTGAAATTCGCTTTCTAGTCTTTATATCGGACGAATCATTTTTTTCATTAGTCCAAATAATAAAAAAGAAATGACGGAACACTCTTTCTGCAGTATCCCGTCATTTCCCTACTGATATTCCCGGATCAGGCAATATTGTTTCAATGGGAAATTCTTCTCCACAATGCCATACACCTGAAATCCAAAATTTTTATAAAAATCAACATTTTTTTCATTGTGTGTTTCCAATGAGATCATCATGTGGTGTTCCTGCGCATATGCGATCGTCTCATCTAACAGTTTGGCTGCAATTCCATGATGCTGCATATCCGGATCGACTGCCAGATAAATGATATGAAGCCTCTGTGTCTGATGCAGCTGATCAGTCCAGCTCGAGTTCAGGTAATCTCCACCCTTGATAAAATTGTGGAACGTCGCAAGTGTCGGATCTTCCTTGATCAGGAAAGCGTCCGTATGGATCGTCGCCCACGACTCCGTCAGGAAAAAATGAAACATATTGATATGTTCCGCTTCATCCGACACGACAAGAATACTGTTTAATTCTTTACTGTCCGCAAAAATCTCACATGTCTCATAAAATTCATCCATATCACATTGAAATAATTCCGGCATCAGCCGTTTTCTTACTTCGGCATCCGGGATCAGCGTTTCATAAAGTGGATCGTGCGCAAAACAACGGTATAACAGCTGTTCTAATTTTGGCAGATCTTCACGCTCTACCCGGTATAATTTGTCCGATTTCATATTTTTCTTATCCCCTTTTATTGTATCAAAACATTTCCTGTATTGTCTGAGCGATTGCTTTTATTATATCAAAACATTTCCTGTATTGTCTGACTGATTTCTTTTAACGTACCCAATAAACGTCCGGTCTGTTTATTATAACATTCCTTCAGGTAATGCAATTCTTCCCGATAGTCTGTGTCCGCCTCTTTTCTTTTCTTCAGCAGACATTTCACCACATGGTAGAGATCCTCATGCTCTAACAACCGGCTATAACCCCACTTTAAACGCTCCTTCGGCTGGTTGAACACATAATCCGTAAAATGGCGGTAGACATATTCATCAAACATAAACGCATATGCATTGTTATCCACCTGATAAATTTTTTCCAGTGCTTTATCCACATCAGACTGTTCTAAAGCATCTATGGTATCCTGCAGCAAGCCAATATTTTTCCACAGGATCTCATGTGGGAAAAATACCTCCCCATACCAGTCAATACGAACAAAACAATCCTGCTCCTGCTTAAACTTTGCAAGCAGTTTTGCCTCTCTGCTTCTGTTTTCCACAAAAAGCTGCTCTGCCTCTTCCATATTACCATTTGCAAGAAGCATGTGGTAGCGGGCATTGATTGCGGCAGTCTGGTCGTAAGACTGTTTTTCTTTTTTCTGCGCCTCTTCTGTTACCTGAATTAATTTTTTGGCGGCTGTGGCAATTTGTTCCTGTCCAATCTGATTTTTCTTTGTCTGTGACAATATTTCTTGCGCAGCGGTCACAATCCTGCTGCCTCCCGCGATCACACGCTCTAAGACCGGTGAAAAATCAAGTGGTACAACTGCCGTCTCATCCAATGCTAAAATCAGCAATGCAAATAATTCGTGGTGCAGCCGGTAAACCGCTTCATCATAGAAATCATCATTGTCAAACTGGGAATGGTAATGCGTCTCCATGAAACTTCCGCCGGTAAAATCATTGACCATGGATGGGATTCCTGCGATTGCCATGGAAAAATCGTCTGACCATGTCTCAATTGGTGCTGTCACACTTGTCACCTCAGGGTAGGCCTTTGTAAGTTCCGGCAGCCCGTCTAAATATTCTTTTATATAATGTACATACTCGTAACAGCAGCGGATTCTCGCACGCGTTCCATGTGCCAGTGCCGGGAGTTCAAAGTTTAAATCTGCAATCACTTTTCCAACCCATTCCGGGTGTGCGGTAAAAATCTGCTCGTAAGCTCCGGTTGACCAGTCAAAGTTAGAATCAACAACACCCCATTCCTCTGCCGCCATCGCACAGAACACGATCGTGTTGTTCGGTTTAAATCCGCTTTCAATCAGCGTTTTTGCAATGCCAAACATCATGGCGATCGCGGTATTATCATCCTGAAATCCACTGAAATAGGAATCATAATGCGCAGATAACAGTACCATGCGCTCCGGGTGTTTTCCCGGAATACAGCCTGAGATGTTATAAGTCGTGCAGTCACGTTTTACCCGGCTGTCAGCATCCAACCGTACGGTTAATTCTTTCTCTCCATCAAGCAGTTTCCTCAATAATTTTGCATCTTCCCTTGAGATGGAAAATGCCGGTGCATCCTCCGGTCCTGCAATATCCTGTGCGTTGAGTGCTTTTGCATCCACTTCTCCATAGCCTCCACACTGCACGGCGATCACTGCTGCCGCGCCTTTTAAATGCGCCTGATATACCGGATAGTTGATCCACCACTCGTCTCTCTGATTGATATCGACAAGAACCAGTTTTCCTGTGACATCCGTTCCTTCATAATCCGCTTCCGTTCCCTTGCCAAGGTACATCAGAGAAAACTCCTGCTCACCGTCCGTCACAAAATTTGTCTGATATGCTCCAAGTAATGCCGTATGTTTTTTCCCATCTTTTGTTTCAAAGGTCAGTTCTGCATGTTTAAATTCCCAGCCATCCACAGTCACCGCATTTTTGCATACCTCCGACAGACCAAGTTTTTGCATCTCTTCCTTTAACATTTCCCCTGTCAGGAATTCTGCCCTTGATCCCGCCGGGCGGTAACCGAGTTTCTCATTCGAACGAAACTGCTCCATCCGTTTTGCAAGCTGGTAAGAGTAATCTGTATCAATATTTTTTATAACTGCTTCCTGCATAGTCATAGCATGTTACACCTTCTTTGGGCTGCTGTCCACCTGTTTTCTATGGAAATCAGCTTATTTTCTATATTATGGTCAACTTTTTCTGTTTCTGATTATAACACACTTTTTTGTCATGAACAGTCTTGTGTTTGGGTTTTTGAGCCAATATAATTACGCAGATGGATGATTCGGCTGGAAAAAAGTGTATCACAGCATAGTGGTTGGCAAATTGCCCCAAGCTGAAAATAGTTTTGTGACTTTGGCAGAAAATTAGAAAATCTTAGCATGCCTGTAGCTATGCAGTGTTGTGCTGCCACGGACGGCAGCACAAGTCCTAATGTGCCCGGACGGCACATTTAGGACGCACACGTCACTCCACGAGAACCTATCACAGGCATACTTAGTTTTTCTTATTTTCGAACAATGGAACAAAACTAGAATCAGCTTGGGGCAATTTGCCATTCACTAAACATTAATACACTTTTTTCCAACCGAATTCGCCAACATAACAGAAAACACAGTTCAGGCTGTCTGTCTCTGTGTCATGAATGATACAAAGCAGGCATGCCTGTCCATCCATTTTCCGATCAGTCCGATCACTTTTCCCATGGTAAATGCTGCTAAAACAGTTCCGATTCCAAGTCCGTCAAGGTGTCCTAAAAATGCAAAGGTCAGTCCGGCTGTCACTGCAAGACAGGTAACGTCAAAACCAACTTTGATCTTAGAATAAGTAACCGATGTGATGTCTGATAATTCTCTTGGGAATAAATCAGTTGGAATAATCGGCAATTTGCAGCGGTTTGATAAGGCAATTCCGATACAGAGCAGGATATAGCTGATCAGAAAATAAAGTACACGATAACCAGGTGTTAATGGCAATACATTGATCCAGCTCTCATGCACATCCAATAACTCACTGAATGCAAATCCAACCGCAAAACTGAACAGGTACTGCGGCACAAACTTTTTTCGCAGAATCATCAGGCTTAATACAAGAAGTCCCTGAAATATATAAGTCCATGTTCCTAACGATACATGTGTAAAAACTTCAGAAAATGCATACGGCACACTTGATATTGCAGAAATGCCTGCACCGGAATGAAGCATCAGCACAACGCCAAAGCTGTTAATGGCAACTGCTGCCATAAGTGCAAGTTCTCCGCGGATCGTACGACGAGTTTCTTCTTTCTGTATTTTTGTTTCTTGCATTATAACTATTTCCTCCCGGGGATTTTTTCTTGCAGAATTCCTTTTCCTGTAGTCATTGTCATCCCCAAATTTCAGAAACACTTTACACCTTTCCAATTCATTTAACAAATCAATAGTTTTTATAATTTAATAGTTATTATCTATCATTTATGCTACAATGAACCAAAGAAAGTCAACATGCCCACATGATTGGCAAACGGCGAATGCCAGGAAGGAGATTTCATCTGCCATGAACCTGTTCCAGCTCCGTTATTTTGTAACTTTAGCAAAAATGCAGCACTATACAAAGGCTGCACATGAACTTTGTATCACGCAGCCCAGTTTAAGCCATGCCATCTCACAGTTAGAGGCCGAACTTGGTGTAGCACTCTTTGAAAAAAGCGGACGCAACACCACTCTCACAAGTTTTGGGGAAGAGTTTTTAATCTGCGCAAATCGCACACTTGCCACTTTAGATTCTGGGGTTTCCTCCCTGCAGCGGAGTGCCCGCGGAGACGGTCTGATTCGTCTGGGTATGCTGCGTTCTCTCGGTGTTGATTTTATTCCACAGCTTGCTGCACGCTATCTGTCATCCCATCCCGAACACGACGTGCATTTTACTTTTCATACCGGCTCAACCGGTGATCTTGTAAACGGACTTTCGGCAAGAGACTATGATCTCATTTTCTGTTCCATGCCACCGGAGACAGAATCATTAGACACTGTACCAATCACACGTGAAGATCTGGTGCTTATTGTTCCCAGCCACCATCCGCTGGCAGCAAAACAGTCCGTTGCATTGACAGAAACGCTCGTATATCCGCAAATATATTTTTCCCACGGTTCCGGTATGCGTGATGTCGTAGACCATCTGTTTTCACAGATCCACGCAATCCCGCAGATTGCCTATGAGACAGAAGAGGCCGAAGTGATCGCCGGACTGGCTGCACAGGGTTTTGGCATCGCCGTCGTTCCCTATATGGATCTTTTATTAAAGCTGGATGTAAAGATTCTACAGATCAGCGCGCCTGTATGGGAACGCAATCTGTATATGATTCATGACCGGCAGGCGTTTATGCCGCCTGCCGTAAGAAATTTCCGTGAATTTGTGTTAAAAGAATGCAAATATAATGGAAACCCAGATTAATTCTGCCACATGATCTGCTGTTTTGTGAGCATTGGATAATGCACCGGAACGTTTCCTTCAAGATCTTCTTTATGCATATCCACTGCCGTGATCCGGCTATTTGAGTAGGTGGTATAGTAATAAATTCCGCGGCTCGCATTACAGCAGGAAGTATAGATCGTAATCTCATATTTTCCGTCTGAGACCTCGCAGCATCCTCTTTGCTGGTCAACAGAACCTAAGATATGAAAAAACTGTGCCACACTCTCCTCCTCAGAATCATCGGAAACTGCATTCATTTTTGTAAACGCAACCCTTGCAAAACGGGACGCGGATGACAGATCTCCCGGCAGTCCTAAAGCTCCCATACCACGGCTATAGGTATTCAAAGCCAGTTTATCCGCAAAATGATTTTCCGGCTGTTTCGGTGACAGTCCGATATAATTATTCAACATAAACATCTGCTGTTCAAACGGTGGATTGTTTGTCAGAACGCCAACCGGATTTTCATGGATATGCAGGCCATCTTTCATGGACTCTACTGTAATCGATCCGCTCTTATCTGAAATGATCCAGTGCAGCATGCCCGACGGCAGGTTCCCGCTAAACGGTGTGTCTACAATATTCAAGTCTGCAATCAGGTTTTTCACCTCATCTAATGTTGCACACTGCGCAAGCACCCACGGAATAAATTCAAATGACGCTACATTTTCTTTGCCTGTCTGCTCCTTGTGATAATATGCATTGCCGACAAAATTAAGTCCTGCCATACCGACACCTTTTTCGTTCACCGCATCATAATAAAGCGGATAATCTCCTGCCATATGCGCCATTCCAATGATTGCATAATGTTTTTCTAAATCTTTTGTATGGTGGAAATGAAACGGATAATTGCGCGGTGTTACCGCAATCTCCTCTCCATATGAAAATTCATAATCTAATGTTCTACCAAAATAAAAATCCTTTGTCCGGTAAGTTGCTGCTGTACACATAAAATCCTCCATTCTTGCCCGCTTTTCAATGAAATCAACGTTTTCATTGACATCATAAGTTTGTTTCGGGGTACAAATCACTTATTTATCCGATCTCATCGACGTTTGCCCCGCGCAGTTTAATCCCGTCCGTGCTCTTTAAATCTTTCTGGTAGGGATTTGTCTCATTATAATATCTGATCTGTGTATCTGTTACACCCCCGGAGATATATGATCGTCCACATTCCGGACAGACCGACGTCTGGACTCTCACAGATGCAGACACAACTTCGCCGTTTTGTGTGGCAGCTTTGTTGTATGCATTGGAAACATGCTGTCCCTCATGTGCCCGGACAGCAGACGATGCAGCCTCCGGTGAGACATGTGCCGCATTTTTAAAGGAGACGTTTGCTTCGTTCGAACCGTCAACATATTTACGGTTTTTACAGGTCTGGCACTCTGTGGTCTTAGATTTATCATCCGCATCGATTGTATCTTTTTGTTCCAGATCATTCTTATTATTAACATTATTCCGCTGATTTAAATGATTATCATAAGAATCTGTGATATTCCATTTGTATCCATCCACTGCACCGACCATAGCGTTCCTCCATCTCCACAGGTGTTTTGTACCTGATTCTTTCATAACTTTCTGTTTCAAAATTGCTCATTTATCTTTATTATACGCCCGATTTTACCTTCTTTCAATCTATCTTCTATACCGGATGGTTTTCTGTGTCAAGTATTTTGGGCGAAAGTTCCTTTATTCAAGTCCCCTTCGCCCATTTCTTCTTTTTTATACAGCCTGCACGATTTCGTCTAAGAAATATGCATGCACTCTCGCGTCCTCACTCACTTCCGGGTGAAAGCTGAGCGCAAGCTGATTTTTATAGCGAACCGCAACAATATTGCCATCCACCGCCGCTAACGTCTCTACCTGTGGATCTAAAATTTCATCAATATACGGTGCACGGATAAAATTCATCCGGTAGGTTCCAACATGTGCAATCTTGGCATCTGCAACAAAACTTCCAAGCTGCCTGCCATAGGCGTTGCGTTTCACGCTTACCGGCAGTGTCTTTAAATAAGCCCTGTCATCATTGGAAACACGTTCTGCTAAAAGGATCAGTCCTGCACAGGTCGCAAGTACCGGCATACCTGCTTCGATCAGTTCCTTTAACCGGTCAAACATGCCAAGGTCTCTAAGCAGTTTTCCCTGCACCGTACTCTCGCCTCCGGGAAGCACAATGCCCTGCAGCCTGTGACTTTGCACTGCCTCTTCTAAATCCTTTCTCTGACGGATCAGAAATGTATCTGCGCCAAGCCCGTCAAGCATTGCCTGATGTTCCGCAAATGCTCCCTGCACCGCAAGGATGCCGATTGATACTTTCTCTGACATGATATTCTCCATTCCTGCACTATTTTTCACACGATTCTCCATTCACTCTTAATAATTTATTTCCCGCGCTCTGCCATAAGAAGTTGTATCTCATCCTCGTTGATGCCGACCATCGCTTCTCCTAAATCTTCGGATAATTCTGCGATCAATTTTGCATCATTGTAATTCGTCACTGCCTGTACAATCGCTGCTGCACGTTTTGCCGGATTGCCCGATTTGAAAATACCGGAACCTACAAATACACCCTCCGCACCAAGCTGCATCATCAATGCTGCATCTGCCGGAGTTGCCACACCGCCTGCTGCAAAATTTACAACCGGAAGTTTTTTGTGATCATGCACATATTTTACGAGATCATACGGAACCTGAAGCTGTTTTGCTGCCTCAAAAAGTTCATCCTCACGTTTTGCCGCAACTGCTGCGATCTCTGAGTTGATCAGTCTCATGTGATGCACTGCCTGAACCACATCACCGGTTCCCGGCTCGCCCTTAGTGCGGATCATCGCTGCACCCTCAGCGATTCTTCTGAGTGCCTCTCCCAAATTTTTTGCACCGCATACAAACGGCACCTGAAATTGTGTCTTGTCAATGTGACAGACATCATCTGCCGGAGAAAGCACTTCACTCTCATCAATGTAATCAATCTCTAATGCCTGCAAGATCTGTGCCTCCGCAAAATGTCCGATACGGCATTTTGCCATGACCGGAATAGAAACTGCACCCTGGATTTCTTTGATCAGCTTCGGATCACTCATTCTTGCCACACCGCCTGCCGCCCGGATATCTGCCGGAATCCGCTCTAATGCCATAACTGCACATGCTCCTGCCGCCTCTGCGATCTTTGCCTGCTCCGCATTTGTGACATCCATGATGACACCGCCTTTTAACATCTGTGCCAGTTCACGGTTTAATTCATACTGCTCTTTTGTATTATTTATATTACTCATAACTAACTTTCTCCTTCTAATAATAACTAATTTGATTTTCTGCGCAGTTTTTCAAACAGTTACTATGTGTCAATTTCTTTCCGGATCCTGATGTTATGAAGTATAAGAAAAAACTGGATGTATGAAAACATCCAGTTTTTTATTTTTCAAGCATACCAGTTTATAATTTGACTGCCCAGCGCATCTTTGTGGACCGCGCCCTTCCATTTTGGGCACATTCCTGTGCGCTTGGTCTTATCACATCTTTTGAGTAATCCGCATAAATACCTGCCCGGTATCCTTCTTTTAACGCTTTTTTGACCAGCTTATCCTCCCCGGAATGAAACGTGAGGATTGCCACGCGTCCACCCGGTTTTAAAGCATCCGGCAGTTTTTCCATAAATTCATATAAAACTTCAAATTCACGGTTTACATCAATACGAAGTGCCTGAAATGTACGCTGGCAGGTCTTTTTGATAGTGTCCTTCTTTTCTTTCTCCGGCAGAAAATCAAGCGTCTTTTCAATCACTTCACGCAGTTTTGTGGTCGTGTCGATCCGGTTGCCCTTTCGGATCTCATCAGTGATCGCCTTCGCAAGTTCTTCACAGTACGGTTCATCGGAATTTTCATAAAGCATCCCGGCAAGTTCTTCTCTAGTGATGGTATCAAGCCGCTCTGCCGCGCTGATCCCTGCTTCCTGATTCAAACGCAGATCAAGCGGTCCATCCACTTTAAATGAAAATCCCCGCTTTGGATTATCAATCTGCATGGACGATACTCCAAGATCCGCCAAGATGAAATCAAACCCACCGACTTCTTTTGCAATCTCATCGATTGTACAAAAATTCAGCAGGCGGATTGTCAGGATATCCTCTCCGTATCCAAGTTCCTCTAACCGTTTTTTTGTCTTTGCAGACTCCTCCGGATCAACATCCGTTGCATAGATATGTCCCTGTCCGTTCAGGCAGGCAAGCATTGCCTTCGTATGACCGCCATATCCTAATGTAGCATCAAAACCAATCTCGCCCGGTTTAATCTTTAATGTATCAAGTATTTCCTGCACCATAATGGAAATATGCATTCCCGCTGGCGTATTTCCCTTTCTGATGACATGCTCGATCGTATCCTGATATTTTTCCGGCTGAAGTTCTTTATACTTTTCCTCGAACTTCTTCGGGTATTTTCCTTTATAACGTACACGCCTTTTGTGAGGTGTCTGCATTTCCTGTTCCATACGTCTGTCCTTTCTGTTCTTCAATTATGATCTTATAAAATTATCTCTTACTATGATGTTCTAAATTCCACCCTTTTCCATCACTAACCAATGTATTTCATTATAATTGCTGGATTAGAACAATTCAATGCCTGATTGGCAATTTCCACAACACAAAAAATGCTCCTTCCAAGCGACATTTCCATGTCCGCTTAGAGAAGAGCATTTTTGCTTCATCTGATATTACATGTAATCCTAAATTTACACTATCATCCGTATCTACTAGATATTCAACAGATCACTGAATACTTTCAGTGCACCGTCTGTCTCATGTGCAAGAACACGTTTTGCAAGGACTTTACCAAGCTGAACACCTTCCTGGTCGAAGCTGTTTACATTCCATAAGAATCCCTGGAACATGATCTTGTTCTCGAAGTGTGCTAATAACGCACCAAGAGAACCAGGATTTACCTGATCACCGATAATGATGCTGGATGGACGGCCGCCCTCGAAGTTCTTGTTGCGGTTCTCATCGGATTTACCACATGCAAATGCAACGATCTGTGCTGCAACGTTTGCACACAGTTTCTGCTGGCTTGTGCTGTCCTGGATCACAACATCTGTTCCGATCTGGTTATTTTTAAATCCAACAAACTGTAACGGAACAATATCTGTTCCCTGATGTAATAACTGATAGAAAGAATGCTGTCCGTTTGTTCCAGGCTCACCAAAGATCACCGGACCTGTCGGATAGTTTACAGGCTCACCGAAACGGTTTACGGATTTACCGTTTGACTCCATGTCAAGCTGCTGTAAATGTGCAGGGAAACGATTTAATGCCTGGGAATATGGCAGTACTGCAGTGCAAGGATAACCTAATACGTTGCGTTCATATACACCGATCAGTGCATCAAGCATCTCAGGGTTCTTTAATACATCTTCATTTGCGGAAAGTTTATCCTCTGCTGCTGCACCCTCTAAGAACTGTGCAAATACTTCCGGTCCGAATGCCAGGGATAAAACAGCTCCGCCGACTGCGGAAGTGGAAGAGAAACGTCCTCCAATATAATCATCCATAAAGAAAGCAGCCAGATAATCATCGCTCTTTGCAAGCGGAGATGTCTCACTGGTAACTGCGATCATATGTTTTGAAGCATCTAATCCGGCTTTCTTTAATGCATCTTTTACAAAAGACTCATTGGTCAGTGTCTCAAGTGTAGTACCTGATTTTGAAACCAGTACGAAAATAGAATGAGCCACATCAATGGAATTTAAAACTGCTGCTGCATCATCCGGGTCAACGTTGCTGATGAATTTTGCTTCCATCTTGAATGTGTTGTTTTTCTTTGCCCAGTTCTC
>ERZ1026854.680-NODE-680-length-23371-cov-18.829645_pt1 | contig 23371 bp, 18 predicted proteins | sample MGYA00380157_ERZ1026854 | MGnify/ENA primary metagenome ERZ1026854 (study PRJEB33269, sample SAMEA4719793) | human gut metagenome | biome: human-associated habitat; feature: organic feature; material: feces | place: Cameroon | collected 2013-10 ... | reverse complement strand
TGCAAATAAATCATTTCGTTTTGCGGTGACGAAACATTTCGTTTTGCGGATTATACTTGTGTATAGTATTTTCCATCTACCATATAATACACATCACCTTTATTAGGTTCATCTAACTTAATTGCTGGACCATCATTTAATTTTGTAACAATGGTCTTTTTGCCCGTCTTGCTTACTTGTATTTGTTTAGGATATATTCTACTTGCCATTCCAAACCATGTTTTTGTTATTCCAACAATTTCAAATTGTTCGGGGCAATATTTATCCAAAAATGATATAGGCACACCCATCATTTCATTATAATCATTAGGAATAGCATCAGTATATGGTACATCAATAGCTTCAAAGTTATCATATTTATTATAACCTCTTCCATTGATATTTTTATGCTTGCTGTATTTTATATTATCGGCCATTGACATAAGCTGTAGCGGCTGATGACGATGGCCATGGTCTATATTAGTAAACCAACATGAGGCACTTCTCGCCTTAACAATAGAATTAACTACTTTATATTTACTTCCCTGTTTCTCATTATCTAACATCTCTTTTGCAATTTCCTGCGGAACATCAAACAACATATCTTGTCCCATCGGATGATAACCTATCCACATTGTGTTATTCATTATATGATGAAAAACCTCTTTATAAGTAACGCAATTTTTATTTGCAATTATTACATATTCTTTCGGAACCTCTGTTATCCATTTGAAAAATTCTCTGAACAAAGAAAACGGAGGATTAGTAACAATTATATCAGCTTCATCTCTGAGTTTCTTTACCTCATCACTCCTAAAGTCACCATCACCTTCAAGATAATCCCATTGTAAATCTTCTATATTTACAATTCCATCACCTTTAGTATCTTCTGTAAGAACAAAAATCTTTCCATGTGTTCTCGTCTTATTTTTGTCAAATTTAGATGATTGTGTTTCAAATAGCGAAAGTTGCGTACCTCCTCTATAAGCCTTACTTTCAGGTGCATAGCTTGTCGAAATGAGTTTCTTCAAACCCAAGTCCTCAAAGTTTTGCGCAAAATACTTTGTAAAGTTACTCCATTCTGGATCGTCACACGGTAGCAATATTGTCTTTCCACGAAACACATCTGGATTGTAATCAAGATACGCTTCCATTTCTGACTCTATATCATAAAACTGCGTATAAAACTCGTCTTGCTTAGCAGCTTTAGCTTCTGATAATGTATTATTTGCCATAAAAATTGATAGTTGTTTTTGATTGGCACCCAACTATCAATCCGCAAACGCGATAGTATACAACAATACATAAGAAAAGCGTGATGCCATCCTTATCGCGTTTAGCACGGGGTGGCCTCGGATTGGAACCCCGGAAATTTCTAAGAATGCACCACGCTTATTGCGTGTGCATCGCTTATCAAATTTCCAGGGATAACTATACGAGTCACCTGTCACATATTATTCGTGCTTTTTATTCCAAATTGAGTTTCCGAGGCTCTTGGCTAAACGCGAAATAATAGCGAATGCATATTTTTTACCACAATGTCTGGATATCATACCGTGAAATACGCAGAAATCCATCGCAAAGATACGAAAAACATTTGAATTAGAAATGCAAAAACTAAAAAAGCTCACCTAAAACCACAACTATTGCTGACTCTGCACGATTGAAATGAGCATGCGTAACAGATGAAAAGAGCGTAACACCGAAGGAATTGCTAACAGGAACAATACATTAAGAGAGAGATGCCGGATATGAATGGAAACGGCGAAAGAAAGGCATACTATCAGGTACATTCTTACAGCAACCTTAGTTTGGAAGACTTTGTAAAAAAGCTATGTTACCCTGGCTCGGGCCTTAACAAGGGTGATGTAGCCAAGGTGATATGCCGTATGGTTGACGAGATGAAGATATGGCTTGCTGAAGGACATACGGTGACAATAGACGATTTAGGTACGTTCAGCCTATCAATAGGAGTAATGGACGATAAGGAGGTTGAGGACTTCGAAGGCAACGGCAAGAAAGTAAACGCAAAGCGTATAGGCGTTCGTGGAGTAAACTTCCGCCCCAACAAGAGCCTCATAAGAGATGTAGGACGTATGTGCGAACTACATAAAGGTTATGAATCTCCCAACAACCGTTCGCCATACACACGCGACGAACGACTGAAAATGGCACAGTACTATATTGCCGAACACCACTTCATACGAGTGTGCGATTACGAGAAAATGACCTTTCTTCCACATTCCACTGCAGCTAATGAACTAAGGGATTTCTGTGTTCAACCGACGGGAATAACATCAGAGGGAAGAGGAAATACAAAGGTGTATATAAGACGGAAGTGAAAAGGAGAATAGATGCAAGCCGTGTTGCGCATTATATACGCCCACGAAAAAGTAATCGGCGTGGACATAACAGGCGAATGTTCTGCCACGCTCGACTATCTCTCTGAAGTAAAGGATGCGTCGGTAAACAATAGAGCCAACGAGGAACTGATGAAAATGATAATGTATGAGGGTCTAAACAGAACTTTTTAATTTGAACATTATTTATAATCCGCCGTCAACAATCCAGATATGTTGCTCATTGTCGTTACGAATTGCTATATGACGCTTCTCACGATTGCCATCAGGTGTGGTTAGCGTATAGAAAACATAAACACCGACATATGATGAGTCTTTTCGTGTTTCAAAAGCGGAGACTTTGCAACCCTTCAGTTTATGGATAATTTGTGGAAGAATAGATTTATAATAGATAAGGGCTTCTGCTGCTTGGCTATCTTTATCGGCTATTATTGCATTTAGAATGCGCTTAGCAGCTTGTTGAGGGGTCTCATTTTGCAATTGTTTTAGGCGATTGCTTGATGTGGCTCGCTGCTCCGTTATGTCAGTCCATTCTGCGGTTGGCAGACGAGTGATTTCGCCCTTGTTAAGCATCACATTGTAACGGATATTGTCGATATGTAGCAACAAAATTTTCTTGCCATCCTTGATCACCCACAGCTTCACGAAACGCAATAGACCATCGTTCTTGGTAAATGTGTTCTCTACGATGAGGCGACAGTCATCCATTTTTCCCGTCTCAAAGAGTTGTCGCAAGTCACTATTTTTTCCAACACCATCAACTGTCAGAACTATCGTACTATCGCTCTCCATCTGCGTCACATTGTTCTCATTCGATAGCTTGATGGCAGATTTTTGAATAGTCAACAGTCGTTCTGGGAATATTAGATTTGCAAAATGTTCCAAGAAGTTAGATTCTTGACTCCCTTTAAGATAGAGCACATTGGGTATCCACATATATTGATTTCTGCCATCTGAGACAACAGTACGACCGTTTGCTTTCTCCACGCGATAAAATAAGAAGTCGTTTTGTCTTAGCAATTTGATATCTGTCTTCACAAATGGCATTGTAGGGTCGAAGGTTGCAAAATTTTCTTGTTGCGTGGTGCGAGCGTAAACCTCCATCTGGAAACTACCAACGTTCTGTACGCTTTGGATGCTCTGTTGCAAGAAGGTGAGTTTAGCATCGTCAGCGACAGCGGGTGTTGAAAACAGATGATTCCATCCAATAACGAAACCGAAAAGAAAGATGGCTACAGCCGCGGCATAGCGCCACAAGCGATGTGTTTTCTTAGTCTTTCTTATATTGGCAGAATCCAGAGGTTGTAGAATGTTGAAGGTTTTGCGCAGTTCGTCGTAATAAGCCTTACAGTCATGACAGTTAGCCATGTGTTCACGCAATTGAGCCTGAGCCTGCATATCTATGTCCTTATCAAAAAGGTCTACCACCTTTTCTTTGAAATCATTGCAATTCATAATCTTGTCTTTTAGTCGTTGTTAATTGTTTTTTTCATACCCTTACGGAGTTTCTCTAATCCATATAAGAAGCGAGACTTCACCGTTGGGAGCGGTAGTGAGAGAATTTCTGCGACCTCTGCAAAACTGTTATCACCATAGATTCTGAGGCGGATAACTTCTGCCTGTTCATCAGGTATCTCTGTCAGCAAATGGACTATACGTCTATAATCGACCTCGTTCTCATGGTCTGAGGTTTCGACAACATCCATCCTCTTGTCCAATTGGATAGTCTTAACTCTATTGGTAACTGTTTGCCATTTGGCACAGATATTCGTCAACGTACGAAAGATATAGCTACGTAAGTTGTTTATCTGTAGGTCGTCAGCATCAGCAATTCGTGTGTGCAGCTTCAAAAATGTATCTTGCAGCACATCTTTAGCATCATCCTCGTTGCCGAGTCTGTAGCAAGCATATCTCAGCAGATGCGCCCTTTCGGCTTTGAATACATCTGCGAGTTTTTCTTGGGTGATGTCATTTGTTTTCTTCATGTTTTATTTGTTTTAAAGATGCATCTACCATTAAGACCCCAATAGGCACAAAAAGATTTAAGTAACAACAACTTTTTTTCATTTTATCATCATTTTTTCTAATGATGATTATACTACTATAGATTAGCAAATACAAAAATATAAAAGTATCAACATATAATAGATTAGAAGTTTACAAGACCTCCTCTGCTATGGAAATATAATGTTTATTGCAATAACCATTTCCACACAGGCATTACTTCTATGATACCAGAATTATCTTCTATTTTGTTAGATTCGTCATTTGTCAATATTAACCGACGCTTACAAGAAAGCACACCAGGTATTTTTTTTAGAGCATTAACCTCGCGCTCATAAGTTGTAGGTGATTGTGTAATGCTATATGAAACCTGTATGGCAAGTTTTTCGTCAGGAACATAAAAATCGACTTCTACTTTGTCATTATAGAAGAATACTCGCTCGTTGTCTGAATCATGTCCGTACTTATGAAAAAGGGCAAGAGCTACAATATTTTCAAGTAGCATGGTCTCTCCGTCCAGAAGAAATAAATCAAGCACACCATTATCTATAAAATAATATTTGCATGATGTCTCTTTTTCTGCAAATGGAGCAGAAACATTTCGTAGGCGCAACAAAAGCCATGCGGCCTCACTATATTCGATGTATTTACTGACAGTCGGCATTGATATTTTTCCGCTTACAGAGGACAGAACATTTGAAAGACGATTATATGACACGGGTTGCCCAACATTCTCTGCCAATTTTTTAAGCATTAATCGCAAAATATTTGGATTGGCTATCTTGTTACGGCTTGCAATGTCACCGAGATATATTTTCTGGAATGTACTGCTTAGATAATTACGTTTTACAGACAGTCCTATTGACTCAGGCAATCCACCCCACAAGAGATATTCGTTCCAAGCTCGTAGCACCTTTGCTCGTGACTCTGTTGCCAATAATGAAATTTCATCATAAGGAATGTCTTGTATCTTCAAGAACTCTTGAAAATTGTATGGATATACTTCTGTTGCCAAGTATCGCCCCCCTAAAGTTGTCATAACCTCAGATGATAACATCTTGGCATTGCTACCAGTTATCCATACATAATATTTTGCATCAGCTAAACGACGGGCAAACTTTTCCCAACATTCAATATTCTGAATTTCATCCAAGAATAGCATTGGGCGTTCTCCATACATTTCTGCATGAGCTTCTAATATCAATTCAAAATCACCTCTATCAAACTGCGCAAGGCGGTCATCTTCGAAATTTAGATAAAGAATTTCATTCCAACTATGGCCTAATGATAACATCTGCTGAATTTTCTGGTACAGCATAAATGATTTGCCAGCACGACGTACACCTACTAACACACGGCATGTAAAGTCGTCAGAAGGCAAAGCACGAGGAGTTATCTTGTAGTTTTCAACGTCCTTTTGGTTGCTTGCTAAAACTTGCTTTAATATGTCTTTGCTTATCATATATTTCTATTTCTCAAATTATCACTTTGAACTTTATGTGCAAAGTTATAAATTATATTTTGAATTTCATTTATTTTCTTTCAAAAAAAGAAATTATTTACATGTAAGCCATTTCCCAAAAGTCTTTTTATTTTATAATCCCATTATCCGTATCTCGCAGGTTTATTCTCTTTTCAGCCGACTTATGCTTGCTGCCTCGGCTCAGTCGCCATGAGATATTCAAGGAAATCAGATTGCCATTGGCCTTTGAGTATCCTACAGTATGCTTATGTATATTTCGGTTGAGCAATTCGTTCTCATACGACTTGTAGTTGTTGTTGAATGGATTTGCCCATGACAACGAGAATTGCAAGTCGCGCCATGTGTAGGATGCTTTCAGTACAGAATAAGCTCCATTGTAGCCTTTAGATTCACCCTCTAAGAACCGATTACCGTTGTCTACATAGCCTTGCAACGTGAAGTGACCGAGATAAGCCGTGATGCTACTTGCATAAAACCACGAGGTGTAGCAATGTGTGTAGTCGTAGCCAAAATTGAAGCATCTGTAAATTCCTCCATTGGCTGCAATTTGGAGCTTTTCGGGCAAGAGCCAATAGCTGGCGTACGCATAGACATCCAGTACATCAATCTCCTTTTGGTTTATCTGGGTATAAATAAACTGATTGTCGTCCGTTCGCTCATAGTGAGCCATGTTAGGTTTTAGACATTGTTTATAATAACCTTCAACGAAGGTCTGCAAGCGACTGGTGTTGTATGAAACATGTAGGCGATGCTCCATATCGTGCGAAGGTTTCAGGTCTGGATTGCCTACAGTCCATTCCATACTGTTTGTGCGAACCATTGCATCGCTCGTCATGGCTATACGAGAAACTCGGTCCTGCATCTGGTAAGTATAGCTCAACTGCATGCTGTTATTGATTTGATAAGTCAGAGATGCCTTTGGGTGGAAAGTCCAGAAATTATATCTGTGACCGTTCTGAGTATAATGGATATAACTTGCGCCAGCTCCTAATGTGTAGCTAAACGGTTGGAGCATGCCCTTGATTTCGGCAAAGGCATATAGGCGGTTGTTGTTGGTCTTGGTCAAAGAGGAAGCATCACCCAAATAGTCGTTCTTGATATACTTATAGCTATTGTTCAAGCCTGTAGAGAAAGTGAAGGGCTTCAGTCGGTTCTCGTAGATTACCTCTGTAAGCAGAGAAGCCGTCTTGCCATCCACATTATATTTATAAGGTGTGCCCTCGTCATAATAACTGCTTGTCTGTGTGGAGATATATGTGGCTACAGCATTTGCGGTAAGAGACTGACGTGGAGTGAGCTGACGGAAGAAATAAACATCCAATACGGGCGAATAGCTCTTGTCTTTCGCTCTACTTGTTGCTTTATATTGGCGAGTACCGTCTATTATGTCCTTAATATTATAATTGCCTGGAGCATTGTTGAAAGCTCCGCTCAACGAAGTCTGGAAGACAGTTGCTGTAGAGTCTGCCCAGTTATAGGTTAGCTTAGCATCATGCGATATGGATTTACGAAGCGACTCCACATCGTTTCGTTCTATTGTATAGATACTGCCATCTGTCAAGGTGTAATCTGCCGTCTGCTTGCTCTTTTCGCCTTTGGTTCTATACCCACTCACATCATACGAAAGAGATAATTCACTCTTGCCACGGTTCCATTTACCATAAACCATGTCATCGCCTTGCAACGTGGTAAGTGCAGATGTAAGATCCGTGCCGATAGTATAACCACTTTCATTCCTGCGCGTTACGATATCTATAACATAGGCAATGCCGTCACCATAACGAACACCGGGATTGTTTATAAAGTCAATCTTCGAGATGTCCTTTGGATTGAGAGCCAACATCTCCTGTTTGCCAACCACGATACCATTTATTCTAATTTGAACTCCTCCCCTATTGTCGATGGCAGTAATAGAATGGCTGATGTTGTCGATACGAAGATTGGCAAGTGTGAGTTTCTCAAGAATGCTGTAGCCATTGTTAGAAGCTTGCTTCTGAGCATCGGTAGGATAAATTATCATACCGTCTGCCTTGTTCACAACCTTAGCTGCTTTTACTGTCACTTCATTGAGCGTAATAGTCTTCTCCACATCCTGAGCATAAGCACAGAATGTGGAAAAAAGAATAATAGAAAATGTAATCAATCGTTTCATTTGCACCATGTTTTGATTCGGGTGCAAATTTATATTCTCCTAATAAGAGAGCCAATTTAAAAGGCTGACATTTCCCTGACAATTAGCTAACGATAAAGCTATCTATTTGATTTTCAAGCTATAGCTCTTGCCTCTGTCCGACTCTATCTTAAGCGTGCTATGAGCCTCTATAATAGGTTTTATTCGTCTTATCAGAGTGTAGAGCGTATCGTTAGCATCAGGTTTCTTGGGCCATAACTGGTCGCAAATCTCCTGTTTGGATAGTGTATGAGTGTCTTTTCTCAAAAACATTTCGAGCAAGGAATGCTGCATAGGTGTAAGGTGAATCTGCTCGCCCGATTGCGTCATAAACTTATCGTTATCGAACACTATGCCCCCATACGACAAACCTTGCGCTATCAGCTCAGGTTTCTTTCTCTTCAAATACCACAGACTGCCCAATAGCCACAGCATTCCAACCATGAGAAGAGAACCTGAAGCCTTCTGGTCAGACATCATGAATGTAGTTGCAAAACCACAGTTAGCCTCAGCCACAAGCTTTGTCTCCAAGCGTCCATCCCTACGCACAGTACGCATGGCTATACCTGCCGTATCTTTCAGTTCGGCAATGGTGAGGCAATTGCGATAGCAACGTATCGTATCTGTAGTAACTACATTGTCAGGCATTTTTGCAAGCACCTGCTCTAATGCTTGGTTCACATCCTGCGCTATCAAATACTCAGTTCTGCGATAACTATTAATGCTTGAACTTAATGCACAAAGCATAAGGAAGCAGAATACTATGTATGGAAGAGTTTTCATTATTTTCACATTATGATATACACTTTTCAACACATAAAGCTGTCGTAATGTTACACTTTTCGACACATAAAACCGTCAGATAATAACACTTTTCGACACATACTTCTATTGCAAAGCTACACTTTTAGACACATACAGCCAAAAGAAGCACCTCATTTCTCCACTATATTAAGATAATTTAATTTATCTTTTATCTATCTCTTTCATGATATAGTTGCCGTCAATACCCATAACATAGGAAACACTATATCTTTGCTAAAAAAACAAATTGTTATGATTCTGATTTCTGAATATCTTACAAGAATAGGATGTGCCTTTGTGATTGGCACTTATCATATACCTTCGCTCCAAAGTCTTCTGAAAAAATCAATTATGTAGATACACTCTACATCTCCCATCTTTCTGTTGATAGGATCTAACGAAACTATCAACAGTTTGCTTTCAGGATAATCTGAGGCAAAAGTTTTAAGACCTTTTAAATGCCTTGGCAGTACCTCCTCTACAGATTTTATCTCTATAGCAACTCTTGCATCACCAATCACTGCGTCCACCTCTTGACCTGTATAAGTCCTCCAATAACTCAATTGTTCCATACTTTCCTTATAACTGAGCCAAGCTCTTAGCTCTTGAATTACAAGGTGTTCGAAAGCATGACCATACTCAGCCGTGCCTCTCACCAAATCCTTACGATGCAACAAATGATTGGCTACACCTATATCAAAATAATAGAATCGAGGAGCCTGCACCAATCTGCGTTTCATTGTTTTGGTATAAGCAGGTACACGGAATCCTAAAAGCGTGTCCTCCAATATATCAAAATAGTTACCAACAGTATTGGCACTTACACCACAATCTTGAGCTATATTATTGTTATTTATCATTTCGCCATCTGTTAATGCCGCAACCTCCAGAAAACGCTGAAAAGTGTTTAGATTCCTTACAAGAGCCTCTTCCTTGATTTCTTCTTTAAGATAAACATCAATATATGCAGATAGACGACGATGCGGATTCTTTGCCAAATAATGCGGTGGCAACATTCCATAATTGATAGCTTGTTGTAAATCAAAGTTGGGAATCTCAGCACTAACAAAAGGAAATAAATAAACAGGGTATGCTCTGCCTCCCAATGTATTATAACCTTTACGTTTCAATTTTCTAGCACTTGAACCACACAGAATAAACACAAGCCCTTTCTCCGACATCAAACGATGAACTTCATTAAGCAACTCTGGCACTTCAGGTATCTCATCTATAATAACAAGCGTCCCTACTTCCTTGTCGGAAAGCATCTCATAAAGTAAAGAAGGCCGACGACTGAAACGCCCCTTTAAAGTGGTATCCAACAAGTCAATGTATATACTGTCTGGGAATTTCTGACGCAAAAAAGTACTTTTTCCCGTTTGACGGGCACCAAACAAGAATATACTATCCTCTAACTCATTGTCAATATGGCATATACGTTCTATCATACATCATATATTTATTTGTTTATATTGCGGATTTTCATAGATTATTCGCAACAGCATTGCGGATTTTCATAGATTTTCCGCAACAAAGATACAATTATTTATTGAAACCAACAAGCTTAAAGAGCGATTTATTTTATGAAATCCACCACAAGCCATTCTCGTAGATTGTAAACTGAGCAAATATATTGGGTCAACTGTCACAACAGAAGTTCCAAGCAACAAGATTTAACTATTATATTCAGTTGATAGTCAATGAAAGACAAAAGCACCAACCGCATATTCTGAAAGCCCAAATATTGGTTTGCAAACATGTGATTGGTGCTTATTTTTATCCAAATCATTTTTTAGATTTGGAGGATAAGCCCACATACGTGTGGAAGCTTAATTCTTCGTGGATGCTCACTTCTTCTTTGTCAGTACATAGAGCTTAGCCATTTCGCCCTCAGGCTCGTTGCCAAGCGAATCGGTCATGATGATGCTGTTGGCATCCTTCACCTTGTAGTAAGAAGTTTCACCACTCGATGGACGAGTAATCTCTACCACATTATTTGCCAACACCTTGAAGATACCACTTGCCTCGTCGTGACCATCCTTGCGCTCCAAATAGTCGGCAGAATACTGATATGTGCTGTCAGCATTTAGAGTCAATACGGTCTTGATTCCTGGGCAATCAGCAGCAGGGAGAGTGCCCTCGTAGGTACCAACGAGCGACTCTATAGCCACGCCATCAGCAGCAAGCGAATCGTTTTCTACAACGCTCAAGCTATCCTTACCTGTCTCATTACCTGTTGTTTTGCCATTGCATGACACAACAAACAACGCAGCAACAACTGCTGCCATTAAAACTAATTTCTTTTTCATTTTTCCTACTGTTTTTCTTAAATTAATGTTCTTGTTTAGAAGTTAGAGAAGTTATAGAAGTTATCACTCCCATTGGTCGCTATAAGCTAAAGTCTCTACTTCCAAAAGATTTTGTCTATAAACTCATATTTCTTTTCCATCTGAGCGTCAGCCTTCACCTTGGTATCTACATCTATCTGCATTACTGGTGCTACGGCTTTGCCATTTATAGCAGGCCACTCAGGCAAGCCTAAGCCATTAGGGTTGCCAGTCTTAACGAAGTTTACATAATACTGACTAAAGATGTCGCTAACCATATAGTCTTCTGGTTGCCAATCAAACACACGGTTGGTAGGCAATGTAGCCATAGCATATTCGATATCTGCTGAATGCACGGCGCCCTTGTCTCTACGTACAGGTGCTGCACCTTCTTTAGCATCCACCACTCCACCAGCCAAGGCTGCCACCTTACCCTTGATAGCCATTGCAGGACGAGGATGGCAATAGCGATAGCGATAAACTGGCTGTCCGCCAGTAAGCTTGTGCATGTTGCCCCATTTCCATGTGGCATAGTCGAGGAACATATCTGACGCAAGGTCTACACCAGGCTGCTCCAAAACATCCTTGTCGCTATTGAGGCCATACAGGCGGAATAGCTCATCGATATTTTCTTCGCCAAATAGAGCCTTTGCACCTTCTTTCAAGTTCTCTACCGTAGGCTGTTTTCCGCGTAACACACTCATAGGAGTCATCTCCTGATTGTTGCCACCAACGAGCAAAGCCACCTTAGTCTGATTGCCCTTGGCAAACACCTCGGTAGGCTGTTCGGTAAAGAAATAGCCATCTACATTATAGACCGGAAGGGCTCTAACGCCAGCCAACTTCAACAGTTCTTCTGCAGGCATAGCACGAAGTTCGTCGAGACATTTCTTGCCAGCATCCTTGCCAACTTTCTTACCTGTTTCCTTACCCTTTTCTAATAGTATCTTCTGAGCAAGAGCCACGCCCTTGTCTTCAGCTTCTTTCAAGGTTGCAATCTTCTGGAATCCCATCACCGAACCGCTCGAGCCCATAGCCTGAGCAAAGAGTCCTTGGCATAGAGGCGACGCCATCAAGGCGCTAACCGACATAGAGCCAGCCGACTCGCCAACGATAGTGATGCGGTTTGGATCGCCACCAAAAGCTTCGATATTGTCCTTCACCCATCGTATGGCTGCCACCTGGTCCATGAAACCATAGTTGCCCGAACCTTTATAATCTGTTTCTTTCGACAGCTGTGGATGAGCAAAATATCCAAATATACCCTCACGATAGTTGGCGGTGATAGAGATGATGCCCTTGCGAGCCATAGCGTCGCCAGCATATCGTGCCTCGCTACCGCTACCAGCCATAAGTCCACCGCCATTAAAATATATCAGCACAGGCAGATGTTCCTTCATGGTCTTGGCAGGTGTCCATATATTAAGGTATAGGCAATCCTCGCTATTCACCTTGGTTCCGAAGTTCATATCTCCGTATATCGACTCTTGCATCGGATTTGGTCCATACTCTTTAGCTTCTCTCACTCCATCCCAATGAGCCGCAGGCTGTGGAGCCTTCCATCTTAGGTTGCCCACAGGAGGCGCAGCAAATGGTACACCTTTGAATACTGTAATGCCCGAAAGGTCTTTTCCTTCGAGTATACCCTCTGTAGCCTTCACCTGCGTTTGTGCCATCATTCCCATGGCAGGCAGCAACAAGGCTATCGACAATAATAATTTCTTCATAATTAGTTATAGTTAGGTTTTGTTTTGCAAAGATAATGCAAACGAGCGCAATGAAAGCTTGCTTTCAAATTGCCGAGTGCAGCTTATCTTCTGCAAAGATATGATAAAATATCTCACGCTGCTCTTTTTGCCCCACTCTTTTTCGTGTTATTTTGGTATTTTTATAAGTACTTATTTCCTTTCGCCCCACTTTTTCTGACGAATATTTACTCAAACTCCACACTTTTTCTAACGAATAATCACCCAAACTCCACACTTTTTCTAACGAACAACCAAATAAAAGGGCTGCCTTTTGCAATAAAAGACAGCCCTTTATGATATCCGCCTCTATATAGATAGATGAGGATAGAAAAGCTACCCTTTGTATTAAATCATATTTGATTGCAATCATATTGACATTTGACAGTAAGCAAAAATACGTTTGATAGAAAGCATAGATACGTTTGCCAGAAAGCATAGATTGAAAGAAGCATAGCTTCGGCAATGAACTAAGGCAACTAATTCATTGAACGAAAGCGACTTACTGCATCACCACACCTATATTTATCAAATTTGGCTATAAAATATAGTTTTACTTACATTTATTAAGAAAATCCACTACAAACATCATAGGAGTTCTTACAAATAAAAATAGATAGCTGCCTAAAATTAGGCAGCTATACAAGAATATACTAAAAGAAATACCAAAGATATGATTATTGACGGAATCAAAAATCATTTAGAAGCTATAGCACAGACGAAGAGCTGCGGCGGTGAAGTCGCCATCGTCGTTGGAGATATATTGGAAAGAAGGCTGAATGGAGATAGACTCCGAGAGTTGGCGCTTGAAAGTTAGCTCCAAGGTGTATTCCTTGCCCTGCTGATAGCGTGCATATAGACCCGACAAGCCACACTCGTTGTGGCTATCCTTATAGGTGCAGCCTGCAGCTGCATATCTATAGCAACAGCTCTCGCGAGAAGCATTTTCTGAATATTGCAACATGGCAGTAAGGCTCTTGTCGGCTATAGACCATAGCTGTTGCTCGCCATATATCCACCAAGCGCAAGTGGTCTTGCTCTTAGTATCATCAGCTGATGAGAGTTCGCCTTGTTCGTCTACAGGGAATTGACGAGTGTGTATGGCTGCTCCAGCAAAATATTGTCCACCCGAATATGCGTATTCCAACTGCGACATATTAAAGATGCCATCCTTCTTTGGTCGCACAAGGAATGGGTTGTCATGACGATTCCATCCATTATACCCTACTCCATTATATAGGCTGTTTTTGAATGTCCATCCACCTTTAGTAATGTCGAAATACAGAGTTAGTCCGGAATAAGGATAGTTGGCAATAGGATAGCTTGCGGCTATGGTAGGGAATATGCCACACGAACTATTTAGGAATAGCGTCGTGGCATCAGAGGTGAAGAAATCTTCGTTCACATTTCTAACGCCAACAAATAGATGTCCCTGTTTCCATTCGTGCATATAGCCAAGCACGGCTATAGCTGCCACAAAGTTGTCGGCTTCGATATTCGAGAAGCCTTGCCAATCACCAAGTATGCCATCGTTGGATTTAGCCACATGAAGCGTTGCTGCTTCGAATGCTCCTTTACCATTATTCAATGGCAGGTTCATCTCCAATCGAAGCAGATTAAGCCAATTAGTATTTTTGTTCATATCCCATTGCCACTCCGTGGTGTATACCCCTCCAAACTCTTGGGCGTGAGACAGGCTGAAACATGAGATACATGAGATACAAGTGATAAATAAAAAAATGCGCTTGATCATCTATTCTTATGAGTTGTTAACGAAATTATCTACCTAATACTATCTTTTGGGGATGCAAAGATACAATTTTTTCTTCAATAAGAAAAGAAACAAAGATATAACATCTTCGCAACAGCTCATTATCATTATTGTTGCAAGGCTGTAACATAGCAGCCGTAACTTTGCAACCGTAAACAAAACGTAATGATAATGACAAGAAACAAGGTAAAAAGATTGATTGCAATGCTCACATTGACGCTAATGGCGACAATATGTGCTCAGGCTGCCGACATTAGCGGTATCGTTGTCGACAAAGCCAACCAAGAACCGCTCATTGGAGCTACCGTGATGGCAGGCGACAAGGGCACCACTACAGATATTGATGGCAAATTTGCTATCAAAGGGATAACTACGAAAAACATACACCTTATTATTAAATATATAGGATACAAAACTGCAGAGCTAAACATAGCTACAGCCTCAGCTAAAGACGTTAAGGTAGAGATGGAAGCCGACGAACAGCAGTTTGGCGAAGTAACCGTAACAGCCATGGCAAACAAAAATAGCGAAATGGCTATGATGGAAATGGCAAGGGTTAGCAACCAAGTGGTGAACAACATCTCGGCTCAAGAAATAAAGCGCACACAAGACAATAACGCCAGCGAGGTGATAAGACGTATTCCTGGAGTAAGTCTTATCGAAGACAAATTTGTGATGGTAAGGGGATTGTCGCAAAGATATAATAATGTGTGGATAAATGGTGGTGCTGTGCCAAGTTCTGAGGCTGACTCGAGAGCTTTCTCGTTCGACATACTGCCAAGTAGCCAAATCGACAACCTCGTGATAGTGAAGTCGCCTTGTGCTGAATATCCAGCTGACTTCACAGGTGGTTTTATACAAATCAATACCAAGGATATTCCTGTAAGAAACACACTCTCTCTTTCATTAGGAGGCAACTGGAATGATGCCACTTGCTTCCGCAATTTCAAGCATGCCGATCATAGTAGCTCGTTTCCTAATGATGGCAACGTAAGCCTGTTGGGAAGCGGACTGCTAAACGATTGGCGTGTGAAAACGAAAACTCCTATTGCCGACCTTAAGGCTTCTGCCGACTGGAGTCATAAATGGCACATCAACGGCATGAGCGTAGGTATGGTGGGAGCTTTGAATTTCACATCAGAGACTCGCACATACAAAGATATGCAAAACAACTTGTTTGGTGTCTATGATATTACCAACGACCGCAGCAACTATCTGCGCCACTCTACAGACAACCAATACAACGACAACAAACGCCTTGGTGCATTACTCAACCTCGCTTTGCTATCGAAATCTGGCAACAACAAATATGAATTGAAGAATATCTTCAACCGCATAGACAACAACAGATATACAGACCGTTCGGGAGTTAACGCACAATCGGACAACGAGGTTGGTGCAGAATATTATTATCGCTCACGCATCACCACCAACACTCAGCTAACAGGTAAACACACCTTACCTCACGACTTGTTGGAATGGGACCTCAGTTATTCGTATGCCAACAGACGTATGCCTGACCGCAAACGCTACACCATTGATGATGCCTTGGAACATGGAACAATGATTCTTACTGCGGGCAACGAGATAAATCGTGAGTTTACCAAGCTCGACGAGCATATCATGTCGGCAAACTTCAACGAGAAACACGACTTTAAATTCGGTTCCTTTGAGCCTTCGCTCAAGATTGGTGGATATGGCGAATATCGCACTCGTAAATATACAACCCGACAGTTTATATATTCTTGGGATATGGAAGAGAACACGCTTCCTGCCGACTTCCGCAAAATGGATATGACAGAGCTTCTATCTAATCCCGACTACTTTGGCGACGATAAGCTATATCTCTTGGAAGAACAATGCATGCGCAACAATTATAACGGCAACAACCTATTGGGTGCAGGATATATGGCAGCATCTCTGCCATTCGGTCAGTTCAACATATATGCCGGACTCAGATTTGAATACAACCAGATGGAGCTTGTAACAAATCTGCGCGACGACGTAGAAAGTCACCATAGTCGTTATTATCGCAGTCGCGACCTCTTCCCATCAATCAACACGGTATATAGAATCAACGACAAGAATCAGGTTCGCCTCACCTACGGTAAATCAGTAAACCGACCAGAGTTCCGCGAAGTATCGCCTTCGGTATACTATGATTTCGACCTTGCTTCGCATGTACAGGGCAACGTAGACCTCAAGTCATGCTACATTCATAACATCGACTTACGCTACGAGCTATATCCTTCGAAAAACGAACAGATAACTCTTGCTGCATTCTACAAACGTTTCGACAACCCTATAGAGTGGACATATACCGTAGCAGGAGGAACAAACTTGATTTACTCATACGAGAATGCAAAAAGTGCCAACAACTATGGCGTAGAGTTAGACATTCGTAAGAGTCTCGACTTCATCGGATTGCGCAACTTCTCGCTCTCACTAAATGGTGCTCTCATCCACTCGCGAGTAAACTTTGCTAAAGGCTCACGCAACGAGAATCGTCCTATGCAGGGACAATCGCCATATCTGATTAATGCAGGCCTCTTCTACAACAACGAACAACAGCAGCTGGTAGTGTCATTACTCTACAATCGCATAGGAAAGCGCATTATCGGAGTTGGTCGTAGCGAGGGTTCATCTGCAAGCGAAGACAACGCTCGTGTACCAGATAGCTACGAGATGCCACGCGATGTTATCGACCTATCGATATCGAAGAAGTTTGGCGACCACCTTGAGATAAAAGCCAACATCCGCGATCTGCTTGCACAAAGCGTAAGCTACAAGCAATTCGACGATGTGACACTCAAAAACGGCACGTCAAAAGAGGTAAAACAAACAACACGTCAATACAAGCCTGGCCGCAACATCGGCCTCTCAGCAACTTGGAAATTCTAAGAAAGTTAAAAGAATAAAAAGGGTAAAAGGGTAAAGAGGTAAAGAGGTAAAAGAGTAAAAGGGTAAAAGGGTAAAAGAGTAAAAGCCCACCTTCCTCATCCCTCTTTCCTTGTCCCTCCTTCCTTGTCCGAAGTCGTTTCTACGACTTCGCCCCATCAAAAAACAACAAAAAGATAAACATCCATTTTCAACAAATATTATTTATGGAAAAGATTAAGTTTTTAGGAATGGCGAGCCTCATGGCGCTTGCCACATGCATGACCTCATGCAGTAGTGATGACAACAATGGCGATGAAGAAAAACCAAGCCAGAAGTACACATGGTCAACAGATGGAGGCATCAAAGCTTGCGACCATCTATTGTTCAGCGAAGTAGACAACAGCGAAAATGTAAACGGCACACAAATAGGAAATGGTGATGCAGAATTCGTGTTCAAAGGAAAGCAGACTTTAAAGAAAGGCACCTATATCCTCAAAGGTTGGGTATACATCGCCAACGGAGCTGAGCTTACCATCGAGCCTGGTACCATCATCAAGGGCGACAAGCAGACTAAGGCTTCGCTCATAGCTGAACGTGGTGGTAAGCTCATAGCTCAGGGAAGCGCTTCGGAGCCTATAGTATTTACATCAGAAGAGGCTCCTGGCAGCAGAAAGCCTGGTGACTGGGGTGGCGTAATCCTCTGCGGTAAGGCTCGCAACAACCAGACAGAGATGCAGATTGAAGGTGGTCCTCGTACCAAGCATGGTGGCAACGACGATGCCGACAACTCAGGTGTATTGAGCTACGTAAGAATAGAGTTTGCAGGATATCCTTTCAATACCGACCAAGAAATCAACGGTCTTACTCTCGGTTCTGTAGGTAGTGGCACCAAGATTGACCACGTGCAGGTTTCATACTCTAATGATGACTCATACGAGTGGTTTGGTGGTACCGTAAACTGCAAATACCTCGTAGCATACCACGGATGGGACGACGACTTCGATACAGATAATGGCTACTCAGGTGCCGTACAGTATGGTCTGTCTGTTCGCAATGCCAAGATTGCTGATAAGTCACAAAGCAACGGCTTCGAAAGCGACAACAACGCTGGTGGTTCAGATGTTAGTCCTTACACCACAGCAACATTCAGCAACATCACCTTTATCGGTCCAAAGATGCAGACTGGTGTAAACTTCCAAAACACTACCGATTTCATTACAGGCGGCAAGCTCAATCCTAACAACGGTTCTGCTCTCGGCAAATTCCAAGCTGCTATGCAGATTCGCCGTTCTTCACGCTTGAATGTCATCAACTCTGTTGCTGCAGGTTGGCCTATCGGTCTTATCATCGATGGTGAAAAGGGCGACACTCCTGCTCAAGCTAAAGCAGGCACTATACACTTCCACAACAACGTGTTTGCAGGCATGGACATCATTGGTTCTGATGCTAACAAGGTATACGAAGATGTGCTCTACGATGCAACCAATAAGAAAGTATTAGATGCCAACAAGAGCTCATATTCTTCAACCTTCTTCTATCTTGAAGCAATGAAGAACAAAGCTTACGACGAAGCCTCAGCTCTCTTGCTTACCGACGCTATCAACCTCGGTTCACCATTCATGCCAACAGCAACAAGTCCTTTGCTTAGCGGAGCATCATTCGATGGCGAGAGTATAGCATGGCTCGACAAGGTATCATACGTAGGAGCATTCAACGCAACAGACAACTGGCTTGCTGGCTGGACCAACTTTGATCCACAAAATGCAAAATACTAAATAATAAAGAATAAAAAACTTAGAAACTGAAGTAGGCAACGCTATATATATATTAAGCCACCTACTATCAATAACCCTACCCCATACTAAAAACCAACATTAAAGCCATTCCATGGAGCAATTCCATGAAATGGCTTTTCGTTTTTTATTCTATTAACTCATGCTTTATTTATCTTCTCCTACCACCCATACGATATCGCCTACTTCGAATCGGCGGTTAGGATTTATCATGGTAAGGTTTTTCTGTCCCTCTTCCACTCCCACAACCATGAAGTTGTAGCGTTGACGCACGTTGCTTTCTTTGAGCGTTTTGCCAACAAGCGGACTATCGGCTGTGATGACGAGCTTCTGAAGTTTCATCTCACGATGTTCGATGTCGGCATCCTCCGGCAATAGCTCTGCCTGCATAGCTGCATTCATTATATTGAGCTGTTCGTCGTTGCCAATAGCTTGCAGCTTATCTCCTACGAAGAGCATCATATTACCATCAGGAATGTTTATGCGATGGCTACCACGCAGAATGCTGCTAACATGCACTCCGAAGCGATTACCGAGCTTGAGTTGAGCAAGAGTCTTGCCTGCCCAAAGCGAATCTACAGGCACTATAAACTCAGAGATATGGATATCGCGATCAAGAAGATGTCCCTCGAAGAGCGGACGACGTTTGCCACTAACCTGTGCCGCAATATCACGCGAACGAAGGTTTTGCACAAAGAGTCGCTCAAGGCGTATGCTGCGATGTTTTAGTCGGCGTGACAAAGCCATGAGTAATACCACTACAAGTGCGATAGTGATGATTAATGCGTTTTGGAATCGTGACAGATAGTTGCAGATATAGAATATGAAGCCTGCGCCTATTGCCACACGCACCAAGACTGTAAATATCAACGGCAGACGATTGAGTCGGCTTTCTGTCCATAGGGCTTTAAACTCCTCGCTATGATTCTTCTTCATAATCATAGAACGCAAGAATGGCGAAATCATAGCCACGGTAAGGATACCAGTGATTCCATTTGCCCACCAATGAAGTTCCCATCCTGGCAGCAGTCTACGCATGAAAGGAAGGAATAGCGAGAGCATTATAGCTACTACCGCAACCGAGAGGATGGAATATATCACCACATTCCACGCCATAGCTTTGAGCAACGCACGCCAATGGTTGTCCTCGGTTTGAGTGGTATGGTGAATGGCTCCCATATGGTCGAGTCGGCGTATCCATTTACGTGGCAATCTACGTTCCATAATTTCGTAGCATGGTATAGCAGCCTTCATCATATATGGCGTGAGGAAGGTGGTGATAACAGATACCGCTACGACAACAGGATAAAGGAAGTCACTTATCACACGAAGCGACAATCCCAACGAGGCAATGATAAAGGCAAACTCACCAATCTGAGCCATAGAGAATCCGCATCGCATGGCTGTCTTTAATGGTTGACCGCTAAGCATGAAGCCCATGGTGCCAAAGATGGCTTGACCAACTAATATTGTGAGTACGAGCACAAGAATAGGCACGGCATAGCTCACAAGGATAGCAGGATCGACAAGCATACCTACGGACACAAAGAAGATTGCGCCAAAGAGGTTTTTCACAGGTTCTACTACCGTAGTAATCTTGTCGGCTTCGATAGTTTCGGCAAGAATGCTTCCCATGACGAAAGCTCCAAAGGCAGAGCTGAAGCCTACGGTAGTTGACAATACAGCCATGGCACAACATAGTCCGAGTGCCACTACCACAAGGGTCTCGTCGTTCATCAGTCGTCGTGTTTTACGGAGGAAAGGTGGAATAAGGAATATTCCCACCACAAACCACAACACAAGGAAGAACACTATCTTGCCCACGCTCTCAATCATCATACTACCATCAGGATTGGCTCCACGCGCTATCGTCGACAGCATCACCATCATCACAATGGCAAGCACATCTTCTAATATCAGCACACTCATCACAAGACCAGCAAAACGTTGTTGCCGTAAGCCAAGGTCGTCGAGAGCCTTATAGATAATGGTGGTAGACGACATGGCAAGCATACCGGCAAGAAACAGGCAGTTCATGCGACTCCAACCAAACAGGGTGCCAACACCTGTGCCCAGCGCCATCATACAGAAGATAATGGTAAGAGCCGCTATGACTGGCGCCATGCCCATCTTCAGAATCTTTTTGAACGAGAAGTCGAGACCGAGCGAGAACAATAAGAACATCACTCCGATATCTGCCCATGTCTGTATGTCAGCTTTGTCGACTACCGACATCAGATATGGCATATGTGGACTCACCAGGAATCCAGCTACGATATATCCCAACACCAATGGTTGGCGTAGCTTCTTGAATAATAAAGTGACAAGACCTGCCACCATTAGGATTAGTGCCAGGTCTTGTATCAAATGGGGTATCTCAGCCATTTATTTTTAATTAGTCATTGTATGTACCAGTTATTTCGCAAATCTTCACTATCACGTCGACAGCCTTCTGCATCACTTGTATGCTCACAAACTCGTAAGGTCCGTGGAAGTTTACTCCGCCAGCAAAGATATTTGGACAAGGCAAACCCTTGAAGCTTAGCTGTGCTCCATCGGTTCCGCCACGAATAGGTTCTACCTTTGGACGTACGCCAGTTTCCTGCATAGCGCGAAGCACGATATCGATGACATGCATGTTGTCATCAATCTTCTCCTTCATATTATAATATTGGTCGTTGAGCTTCACACTCACGGTACCTTCGCCATACTTGGCATTCATCTTGTTGGCAATATCAAGGAAGAACTGCTTTCGGTCTTCGAATTTTTCGCGATCGTGGTCGCGGATAATATAGCTCATCTTAGCCTCCTCAGTACGTGTCTCCATGCTTATCAGATGGTAGAAGCCCTGATAACCCTCTGTAGTTTCAGGAATATCGGTTTCAGGGATAAGGCTATTGAATTCGCATGCCAAACGGTTGGCATTAATCATTTTACCCTTGGCATAGCCTGTATGCACGCTCACACCCTTGATAACAACCTTAGCTCCTGCTGCGTTGAAATTCTCAAACTCAAGCTCACCTAAGTCGCCACCATCCATAGTGTAAGCCCATTGACAACCAAACTTCTCTACATCGAAATGATGGGCACCCATACCAATCTCTTCATCAGGATTGAAGCCTACACGGATGTCGCCATGCTTTATCTCGTCGTGGTCGCGCAGATAGCACATAGCTTGCATTATCTCAGCTATACCAGCCTTATCATCGGCTCCGAGCAATGTATGACCATCAGTAACGATGAGGTCTTCGCCAATATGGTTATTGAGTTCTGGAAATTTTGTTGGTGAAGAAACTATGCCTGGCGAAAGTTCTATGTCGCCACCTTGATAATTCTCCACGATACGTGCTTTCACGTCTTTACCGCTACAATCAGGGCTAGTGTCATAGTGAGATATGAAACCTATTGTTGGTACAGGTTTCTTGGTGTTGCCCTTTAGAGTGGCATATACATAGCCCTTGTCGTCCATTTCAACATCTGTAAGTCCCTCGCGAACGAGTTCTTCTTTCAGATAGTTGGCAAACACAAGCTGCTTTTCGGTACTTGGAACCGAAGTGGAATCTTCGTTCGACTGAGTATCGAACTTGGTGTAGTTTAGAAATCTTTCTGTTATATTCATAGTCTTGTAAACAAGTGATGTTTTGAAATTAATGCGCAAATATACCTATTTATTTTAAAATAGCGAAGAGATTTCTCACATATTTATATTATATATAGGTTTTCAAAAGCTCAACAGCCAAGCCGATTAACGGTATAAAGGCATGATGGAGGATTATAATGGGAAGTTGTGGCAGTCAAAATGCCAATTCTTTGATATACGTCAAGAATTACATATTTAATGAATAATTTATTGGAAAATGTTTGTTGTGTTCGCACACAATGCTTACCTTTGCATCGTCAAAAGGACAAAAGATTGATTTAGAAAGATTGTTTAGGTTAGTAATAGTTTAGGGTTTTAGTTATTTAAGATCAGGATTCTATTAAGGTATTTAGTCTTAGAAAAAGGTAAAAAGGAAAGATTGTTCAGGACGACAGGTATTAGGTTAAGGTAAGAA
>ERZ1026854.676-NODE-676-length-23483-cov-4.845228_pt1 | contig 23483 bp, 19 predicted proteins | sample MGYA00380157_ERZ1026854 | MGnify/ENA primary metagenome ERZ1026854 (study PRJEB33269, sample SAMEA4719793) | human gut metagenome | biome: human-associated habitat; feature: organic feature; material: feces | place: Cameroon | collected 2013-10 ... | reverse complement strand
AGGAAGGTCAATCTGTCCTTCCTGCAGTTTGGATTCCTGAATACAGAAAATATCTGCATCAATTTCATGAAAAAAATCAAGAAAACCTTTTTGGATACAGGCACGCAGCCCGTTAACATTCCAGGAAATCAGTTTCATAGTATGCTCCATTCTTTTTCATATCTGAAAAAATCATATTATTTTCGAAAATATCATAGCATTATATTTTGCACGAGACAAGGAAAACATGTGCTTCTGTAGAAAAAGGAGATAATACAATCGAAACGGCTTTGACAGAGTTTGGTAATCATATGATATAATGAGCGCAAGAGAGTCAACATGCTTGCATGATTGACGAACGGTGAATTGGATCATGTGCCGGTTTTGCACATGATATAATTATGGTAAGTGATGAAAGAAAGCGGCAGGTTAGGGATTATGAAACGTATCTTTTTAAAGAAAAACCAGCAAAAAACAATACTTGAATTATTAAGGGAACAGGGCGAATATTTAGATGCCCCCTGCAATGGAAAAGGTACCTGTGGAAAGTGCCGTATTATAATAGAAGAAACACAAATACCGGCCGAGCCCAAACAACGCGAAAGAGAAGTGTTCACGGAGCAGGAACTAGAAGAGGGCTGGCGTCTTTCTTGTATGACGGTTCCCACGGGGGATCTGTATGTACACATTCCGGAAAGCAGAGAAAACCAGATACAGGTGCAGACGGGATTTAATCTGGATATGAAAACGGAGAATATGGGGAAAGAAAAAACCGCTTACGGCATTGCAATCGATATCGGAACGACCACGCTCGCAGGTGAACTGATTTCCATTATCAATGGAACATGCATAAAAACGGCATCATCCGTCAATCATCAGAGGGCTTATGGGGCGGACGTGATCTCAAGGATCCGGGCAGCAATGTCCGGGGATGCAGAAAAGATGCGAGAGAGCATTTTAAAAGATGTAAGCAATTTGATCGAAACTTTACTTACGGAGCAGAAAACAGGGGAACAAAAAGCATGCGATATCAGCAAGATCGTGATCGCAGGAAACACTACAATGTGCCATCTGCTGCTTGGATATTCCTGCGAGGGACTTGGTGCTGCGCCGTTTACACCAGTGAATCTTGCGCCGGAGGACATGACGTGGGGAGAACTGACCGGAGAGAATGGGCAGACCGCAATCAGCCGCAATACAAAAGTGCAGATCATTCCGGGAATCTCGGCTTTTGTCGGAGGCGATATTACAGCGGGCATGACCGGGTGTGATATGCACCCGGATAAATGTGAAATGTTGATCGACATCGGAACAAACGGTGAGATGGTTCTTGCAGCGGGAGATCATTTCCTTGTCTCATCCGTTGCGGCAGGACCGGCGTTCGAGGGTGGAAACATATCCTGTGGAATGCCGGGTGTGCCGGGAGCTGTCTGCCGTGCGGTTTTGTTTGGAAAAGAAAAAATGGTAACAAAGACGATTGGAGGAAAGCCTGCCATCGGACTGTGTGGAACCGGCATTATTGATGTGATGTACGAACTGGTACGCCATCGTATTGTCGATGCGCAGGGAACTTTAAAAGAGCCCTGGTTTACAGAAGGATTTCCTATTGTACCTGGAAAAATCTATTTTACGCAGGAAGACATCAGACAGGTACAGATGGCAAAAGCAGCCATCTGTGCAGGCGTGGAAGTATTACTGCAGAAATCACACGTTTCCTATGGGCAGATCGAAAAAGTATATGTTGCAGGTGGATTTGGTACCTGTCTTGATATGGAAAAAGCACTTGGAATCGGACTGCTGCCGGCAGGACTCCGCGGAAAACTCATACCAGTCGGCAACAGTGCCCTAGAGGGTGCCGCGCGCTGTCTGACAACCAAAAAGGAAGGCAACAGTCTGCCACCGCATGAAATCACATCGATGTCCTATGAAATCAATCTTGCAGATACACCAGAGTTTCAGGAATTATATTTAAAACATATGCAATTCTGTTGATTCAAAAAATGGGGTACTTATTCAACAAAAATACCCCATTTTTTTGACCTCTCATTTTCAATGACCAAAAATCAAGGTATATTTTATCAATTATTTACGGTATTTTAATTTTCTTCCCTTTTATATAATAAATACAACAAAAGCAGTTCGGAAATATTTTTTTTAAAACAACACTTAATCGTTTTCGAAAAGCTCCGGATGCTGGCGAAAACCAAAAAAGAAGGGAAAGGGAGAAATGAAAGAAACGGGCATTTCAAAAAACAACAAAACAGATGGTTCCGGTAGTACAAATAAGTTATATCTGGTACTTCGAATAGCAACTCTGTTCGCAGTCTTATTCATGTTCATACCTGGAATCAATCCGGCGAGAATCAGTGGGATGATCGGAAGAAACTTATCACTCTTTACTTCCGGTATTTCATACTCGTCGGTAGCGTCAGAGTTTGGACGTGCATTCCGAAAAGGATGGGTCATGAAATCAACATTACAGCTTGACTCTGCATCAGCTTTAATTATCTGTCTTGGAACAGTTGCAGTTGCAGCGGGAGGCTGTTTGTCACTTGGCAATCTGAAAATGAAAAAACTGAGCAACATCTTCACGGCAGCAGGAAGCGCAGTGATGCTGTTAGGACTTGGAGGCATCGCACTTGCATACAGCCAGATCAGCAAAACTGAAAAACCGGGAAAAATCGAACCGATTTTCGCAAATGGATTTTATGCAATCCTGATCGTAGCAATCGTGTTACTGGCAGTTACATTGATCGTGATGGTAAAACAACCGAAGGTTGAGGCAGGTGCTAAATATGAGATGGAAACAAAGTACCGCCTGTTCCTGATGTTAATGCCATTTTTGGCACTGGCTGGTGTGTTCTGTTATCTGCCATTATGGGGATGGAGATATGCATTCTTCGATTACAAAGTTGGTGATACCTTAAGCATGGATAACTTTGTTGGATTCAAATGGTTCACACAGCTGTTTAAAAATCCGGCAACAATAAGAGATATCATCCGTGTTCTGAAAAACACACTTGCGATGAGTGGACTTGGAATTTTGACAAGCTGGCTTCCGATGGCATTTGCAATTTTCCTCTGCGAGATTAAAAACATGAAGTTCCGCCGTGTCGTACAGACACTTACAACCGTGCCAAACTTCATCAGCTGGGTTCTTGTATATGCAATCGCATTTTGTATCTTTTCTACAGATGGATTTGTCAGCAGTATGATGGTAAATGCCGGAATCTGGAAAGAGGGCGTAAATATGCTGATGGGCGGCAGCCATGTATGGCTGCAGATGTTAGCCTGGGGCTTATGGAAAGGTATCGGCTGGAGCGCAATTATTTATATCGCGGCAATTTCCGGTATTGATCAGCAATTATATGAAGCAGCAACGGTTGATGGCGCTGGACGTTTCCAGAGAATGTGGAACATTACCGTGCCAAGTCTGATCCCGACATTCTGCGTATTACTGTTAATGTCAATCGCTAATATCTTAAGCAATGGTATGGATCAGTATTTAGTATTTGAAAACTCTACCAATACAAGTTCTATCATGGTACTTGACCTGTATGTATACAAACTTGGTATCGGACAGGGACAGATTCCATTATCAACAGTAATCGGTATGGTAAAATCCGTTGTCAGTGTAACGTTACTGTTTGCTGCAAACGGTATTTCGAAACTGATTCGTGGCGAGAGTATTGTATAAGGAGGCGTAAGACATGGCAAAAACAGCACAGGAAAAGGCTGATTTAAAAGCCGAAAAGCTTTATGAAAAAACACATAAACGCAAATATCGTTTAAAACCGGGCGATATCGTATTTAACATTTTAAACTACCTGTTTTTTACATTATTTACAATAGCATGTATATTCCCGTTTTATTACCTGTTTATCAATACGATCAGTGATAATGATCTGGTAATCAAGGGTTTGATCAACTTCATACCGAGAGGAATCCACTTTGATAACTATACAGCGTTATTAAATGTAAGTGATCTTTCCAGTGCATTGATCGTATCACTGTCAAGAACTGTACTCGGTACAGCGCTTATGGTAGCAGCATCCGGATTTATCGGATATCTGGTAACGAAAGATGAAATGTGGGGCAGAAAATTCTGGTACAGATTCCTTGTGATCACCATGTACTTCAATGCAGGTCTGATCCCATGGTTCTTAAACATGCAGATGTTAGGACTGACCAATACATTCTGGGCATACATCATCCCTGGTATCGTAGCTCCGTATAACATCATTTTGGTAAAGACATACATAGAGTCAATTCCGGCAGAACTCGAAGAGAGTGCACAGATTGACGGAGCAAGTTTCTTTACAGTATTCCGCAAGATCATCTGGCCGCTCAGTAAACCGATCCTTGCGACGATCGCAATCTTCGGTGCAGTTGGTCACTGGAACTCCTTTACGGATTCCCTGATCTTAATGACATCAGCTCCGAAATTATATACCTTACAGCACAGACTTTACATTTACTTAAATCAGGCATCCAACTTAAGTGCATTAATGGAGTCCGGCGGATCTGTCAGCGAGGCTGTTTTAAAATCAGCAATGAGTGGAAAGGTTATCAAATATACGATCTCCATGGTAACGGTAATCCCGATCCTGATCGTATATCCATTCATGCAGCGTTACTTTGAAAAAGGTATCATGTTAGGTGCCGTAAAAGGTTAAAGAGGTGTTAACCGCATGGCGCGGAATCAATATAACACAAAAACAAGGAGGAAAATTACATGAAAGCAAAGAAAATCGTATCACTGCTTCTGGCAGCTGCAATGACAGTTTCCATGGCGGCCTGTGGGGGCAACAATCAGACAAGTGCATCAAAGAACAACAGCAACAGTGCAGCGGGGGATGCTGCAGGTGAAGATGCAACAGAGAGCGGAGCATCCGAAGGAACTTCTGCAGATGAAGCGGAAGATCTCGCAGATATCATTCCGGAAGAGACAGTTACTCTCGATGTATTCGATCAGTTAGCAAACTATTCCGGTGAGCAGATCGGCTGGTTTGGTCAGATCATGTTAGACAAATTCAATGTAAAATTAAATATTATTCCGGATTCCGACGGTGTATATGAGACTCGTATGGAGTCAGGAAACCTTGGAGATCTTGTTCTCTGGGGAAATGATTCTGATGAGTATCAGCAGGCAGTCAGCAAGGGAATGCTCTTTGACTGGAATGAGGATGATATCTTAAGCGATTACGGTCCATACATCAAACAGAATATGCCATATGCATTAGAGAAAAATGCAAATCTTTCAGGTGGCACTGTATATGGATTCGGATTTGATGTTGCAAGAGATGCAACAGCACGTCAGGATTTCATGTATACCTGGGATTTAAGATGGGATCTTTACAAAGAGTTAGGATATCCTGAGATCAAGACCTTAGACGACATGGTAGATGTTTTAGGTCAGATGAAAGAAATCTGCCCGACCGATGATAACGGAAAAACAACTTATGGTGTTTCCTTATTCAACGACTGGGATGGAAACCTTGTAATGTTCGTAAAGTCAACAGCAACTGCTTATTATGGATATGATGAGTTTGGCTTCGGTCTCTACGATCCGGAGGAGCAGGTGTTCCACCCGGCATTAGAGGAAGATGGTCCTTACCTCACATGCTTAAAATTCTATAATAATCTGTATCAGAAAGGATTACTTGATCCAGACTCCCAGACACAGGGATATGACGGTATGCAGGAAGATTATCAGAACGGTGGAGCATTCTTAAATGTATTTAACTTCTTAGGTTCTACTTTCTACAACTCAGATTCACATGCACAGGAAGGCAAAGCAATGTATCCTTGCCCGCCGGAAGATGCAGCTCCGATCTGCTATGGTCAGAATATCTACGGTGGAAACCGTATCTGGTCTATTGGTGCTAAGACAGAGTATCCGGAATTATGTATGGCAATCTTAAACTGGTTATCTACTCCGGAAGGACGTATGACAGCTGAGTATGGTCCAAAGGATGTCTGCTGGTACTATGATGAAGATGGTAAAACACAGTTTACAGATCTGGGACGTGCAGCAAAAACAGATATCAGCACACAGATGTCTGACGGTTACAGCGGTACATTTGATGATGGTTCCTTTAAAATGAACAATACAACATGGGCTATTGATTCCTTAAATCCTGATTCAAACGGTGAGACATTCAACTATCGTAAATGGGCAAGTTTTGCAACAGATGCAAATTCTGACATTGAGCAGGATTGGAGAGACAAGACTGGTTACGCAACAGCAGATGAGTACATGGGATCAAGACCTTATAAACTTTCTCTTGGTACCACATATTCTGAGTCTGTTAAGTCTGATGAGTTAACTGTATTATGGACACAGGTTGCAGAGTGCATCAAGACAAATTCTTGGAAAGCAATCTATGCTAAGACAGACGCTGAGTACGATCAGATCGTTGCAGATATGATCTCCCAGGCAAAAGATTACGGCTATGATGAGTGTATCGCATTCCAGGAGAATGAGGCAGCACTTAGAAAAGCAGCTGAGAACGAAGTAAAAGAGACAATCAAATAATTGTATCACAAATGAATGACAGACCAGAGCAGAAGATCCGGACATTCCGTCCGGATCGCCCAGGTCTGTTTTCATCATACTGGATATTTTTATTAAAATCCTGTATGATGAAAGCAGATCATAAAAAAGAGAGATAAGAGACGAAAAAGTGTACCGGCAGCATTTTTGGATTGGAGGAAAACAAATGAAATTTTTTAGTGTTGACAGCCCATTATATCGATTTTTAAGCAGACTGCTTGATATCTTAAAATTGAATTTTTTATGGATTTTAGGAAGCCTGCCGGTTTTTACCATCGGGGCATCGACCACGGCAGCTATGTCGGTTGCGTTAAAACTGGCGGATGACGAGGAAGGATATATTGGAAAATCATATTTTGAGGCATACAAGGCAAACTTTAAACAAGGAGTTCCAATGGGACTGATTTTTCTGGTTGCATGGTATGCGGTATATCTTGATTTTCAGCTTTTTGGTGCAGTGAAAAATAATCCGGTCATTTTGCTGATTATCGGTATGGTGTCTGTATTTCTTGTGATCATCGCAATGATCTATTCGTTTCCATTGCTGGCACGCTACGAGAATACAGTTGTCCGCACGATTCAGAATTCTATGGATATTTCAAGAAAATATTTTGGAAAGACATTGATACTGGTGATTATTGTAGCTGCAGAAGTTTTGATTTTCCAGTATAATTCAACTATGATATTCCTTGGAATCCTGTTTGGACCAGGATTTATCATTTATACGATTGCAGCAATGAGCAAGCGTGTTTTCTTGCAGATTGAACGCGTGAACCGCGAGGGCGAGTGATAGTGTCAATTTAAGGAGGTTTATATGATCGAGAGCAGTAAAGTACATAAAATTTTATATGGTGGAGATTACAACCCGGAGCAGTGGCCGGAAGAAATCTGGAAAGAGGACATGCGCATGTTTAAATTAGCGCACATTGATGTCGTGACTCTTAATGTTTTCAGCTGGGCTGCATTGCAGCCGGATGAGGTTACTTATGATTTTTCCAAACTGGACAAGATCATGGAGTATGTAAAAGAAAACGGATTGAAAGTCTGCTTTGCAACTTCGACAGGTGCACATCCGGCGTGGATGGCAAGAAAGTACCCGGATATTCTGCGTGTCGAGCATAATGGCATGAAGCGGAAATTCGGAGCACGTCATAATTCCTGCCCGAACAGCCCGACTTACCGGAAATATTCGGTGGCACTTGCAACAAAACTGGCAGAGCGTTACAAGGATTATGACAATATCGTTGCATGGCATATTTCGAACGAATACGGTGGGGAATGCTATTGTGAAAATTGTGAGAAAGCGTTCCGTGTATGGCTGCATAAAAAATACGGAACACTGGATGAGTTAAACCGCGTATGGAACACCTCTTTCTGGGGTCATACTTTTTATGACTGGGATGATGTTGTACTGCCGGATATGCGTTCGGAAGAATTTAACTGGGATGGCATCCGCACCAATTTTCAGGGAATTTCCCTCGATTACCGCAGATTCAATTCCGACAGTATCTTAGAATGCTATAAATTAGAGCGTGATGCGGTGAAAGCATACACACCGGATATTCCGGTCACCACAAACCTGATGGGATTTTATCCGGCATTAGATTACCAGAAATGGGCAAAAGAGATGGACTTTATTTCCTGGGACAGCTATCCGTCATTTGGGGCAGAGACAGAAAACAATGCGATGGCACACGATCTGATGCGTGGTTTAAAGGGCGGAAAGCCATTTGCACTGATGGAGCAGACACCGAGTGTGAGCAACTGGCATACTTACTGTGCTTTAAAACGTCCGGGTGTGATGCGCTTATACAGCTATCAGGCAGCAGCACATGGGGCAGACACGATCATGTTTTTCCAGATGAGAAGAAGCATTGGTGCCTGTGAAAAATATCACGGCGCAGTGATCGACCATGTCGGCAATGAAAATACCAGAGTATTCCGTGAGATCACGGCACTCGGAGAAGAACTGACCGGACTTTCCGACACGCTGCTTGGCGCAAGAACTCCGGCAAAAGTGGCAGTCGTATTTGACTGGGACAACTGGTGGGCAACTGTATTATCTGCAGGTCCAAGCCGCTGTATTAATTATTATGAAGAGATTTATCAGTATTATAAAGCGTTGTTAAATCTTCATATCCCGATGGATTTTGTGGGTGTGGACGACGATTTATCCGGCTATAAAGTTGTCATTGCACCGATGTTATATATGTGCAAAGACGGTTATGATGAAAAAATCCGTGACTTTGTCAAAGCAGGCGGTACTTTCCTGACTTCCTATTTCAGCGGATATGTGGAAGACCACGATCTTGTGATCACAGGTGGATATCCGGGCAGACTGCGTGATGTTTTAGGTATCTGGGTGGAGGAATCCGATGCTGTCCCGGAAGGAGATGCGGGCATAAAACACACCTTTGCATACAAAGACGTGACCTATCCGGCAGAAGTACTCTGTGACCTGTTACATACCGAAAGTGCAGAAGCACTTACTACCTATGATAACGACTTCTACGCAGGAATGCCGGTATTGACCCGCAACAATTTTGGATCAGGAAAAGCCTACTACATCGCAACTCGATCCAGTCAGGACTTCTACCGCACATTCTTAACCGACATCTTAAAAGAAGCCGGTGTAGAAGCCCTCGCAGAAGGCAGTGATAAAGTAGAAATCACCGTTCGTGAAAATAAAAACGGCAGCTTCCTCTTCCTCTTAAATCCATCAGATGAACCACAGGAAGTAACGCTGAAAAAAGCCGGAACCGACCTGCTCGGCGGAATGACCTATCAGGCAGGTGAGAAAGTTGTACTTCCTGCAAAGGCAGTGGCGATTATTCAGAGCAAGTAAAGCTTTTCCAAAAAGAAACCGCGAAACTCTCCAAAAAACTGAAGTAGTTGAGTCCCAGACACAGATTTATAAGAAGGTGCTGGGGAGCCGCCGGTTCTTAGCGAGTGTATTTTACTCGCTTAGTACCGTTGCGAGCGACACGCAGCGCAAGCGTGCCTTCGTTAAAACTGTGCCTGGGACTCAACATTCACAGTCTGACGCAGAGTTTCGCCCCATTAAGAACAAGAAAAGAGGACTTAAACTATGTCGGAGCAGAAAGAACAACAACTTCTTGAAACCGTAGACCGTATCATCGCAGAAGGTCCGTACCAGCCAACCTGGTCTTCCCTGATGCAGGCAAAAACCCCAGCCTGGTTTAAACAGAGCCGCTTTGGAATCTTCATCCACTGGGGAGTATACAGCGTTCCTGCCAACTCCAACGAATGGTATCCAAGAAACATGTACATCAAGGGGATGCCCGCATACGAACACCATATAAAAACCTACGGCAGCCAGAAAGACTTTGGCTATAAGGACTTTATCCCGATGTTTCGTGCCGAAAAATTTGATCCGGAAGAATGGGTAAAATTATTCAAGGAAGCAGGAGCCGGTTATGTATTTCCGGTTGCAGAACATCATGACGGTTTTCAGATGTACAAAAGCGAATTGTCCCACTGGAATGCTGCAGAGATGGGACCAAAGAGAGACGTGCTTGGCGAGCTGAAAGAAGAAATCGAAAAACAGGGACTGACATTTTGTACATCATCCCACCGGGCAGAACACTGGTTTTTCTTAGGACACGGAAAAGAATTTGAAAGTGACATCAAAGATCCACTGCAAAAAGGTGACTTGTACTGGCCGTCCATGCCGGAACCGGATGCAGAGGATCTCTATGGAGAGCCATATCCGACAGAAGAATTTTTAAACGACTGGTTAGCGCGCACAGCAGAATTGATTTTAAATTATAAACCATCCCTGTTGTATTTTGACTGGTGGGTGCAGCATCAGGCGTTCAAGCCGTATTTAAAGAAGCTGGCGGCGTTTTATTACAACTGCGGAGTAAAATGGGGGAAAGATGTTAAAATCTGTTATAAACATGATGCGATGATGTTTGGCAGTGGAATCGTGGAAGTAGAACGCGGCGGCTTTGCGGAGGCGAAGCCATATGACTGGCAGACCGATACGGCGGTTGCAAGAAATTCCTGGTGCTATACAGATACATTAGATTATAAGAGCAGCAACGAGATTATCTGTACACTTGTGGATGTGGTCAGCAAAAACGGCAATCTTTTACTGAATATCGGTCCAAGGGCAGACGGAACGATACCGGATGGAGACCGTGCAATCCTTCGGGATCTTGCGAAATGGATGAAAGTAAACAGTGAGGCTGTTATCGGGGCAAATGTCTGGCGGAAATCCATGGAAGGCCCGACGGTCGTGGAGGAAGGACAGTTCCAGGATCAGATGGAGTTGAAATTTACAAACAAAGATTACCGTTTTACGATTAATCATGGAAATATTTATGCGATTGCGTTACAATGTCCAAAGGATGGTGTTTTCTGTATCCGTTCATTAGCAGACAGCAGCAACCAGAATGTGCCGGAATTTCATGGTATCATAGATTCGGTGGATATTTTAGGATATGACGGTAAGCTGCAGTGGTTTGTGGACGGGGAAGGATTGCATGTGACCGCACCTGGAATAGAGAGTGAGTTTCCGGTTGTAGTGCGGGTGCGTCCGGAATAAGTGACGAAAGGTGTAAAAAACATGAGTCTGTTTGCCCAGATAAAAACATTCATAGGCAATTTAAGACTGCGGGAGAGAATGCTCTTTATATACATTGCCGGAGGAATCCTGCCGATTCTGCTGTTAGATATTTATACTTATCAGAATACAAGAACGGTACTGATCCAGAAAGCAAAGGAAAGTGAGATGGACGGGTTAAATATGATCGCGGATTCGATGAGCGAGAGTATGTTCGTCATCTCCGACATTTCCAAACAGATGTATTTCGATGAAAAGATCGAGCACATTGCATTTCATCAATATGAAAATTATTCGGAGATTCTTGCAGATTACAGAGACTATGATACCATTTCTGATTATCTGAAGTATTATTATCATGAAATTTCAAGTATCACATTGTATCTCAATAATGATACAATTTCCAACAATGAATATTTTGTACATGTAGACCAGGAGATCGCAGAGGAGCCATGGTATCAGAATACGCTCGAACTGAATGGAAAGCCGTACTGGTCTTATTCATATGACTCGTTAAAAAGAAAAGATTCTCTTCGCATGTCGAGACTTTTATACACGAAAAATATGGATCCGGTCGGTGTACTTGCAATTAACATGCAGTATAAGCGGACGGAACTGCCTGTGCAGGAACGGACACAGGATACCTATTTGGTGTATGATGATACAGTGGTTCTGCACCGCAATGAAAATAAACGTGATACGGATGAAATGATTCTGTTGTTAAAGCAGATCAAAGAGGAGACCTATTCCGGCAAAGTGCGTTTCCAGGGCGAAGATACCTGTCTTTTATCGACAGTGCGGGTGAAACCGGATTATTCGGATGATTATTATACTCTGGTCAGTGTATGTCCATATGAGGAGATTGCAGGATCCGCAGCACGCAGTGCGCTGGGAAGTCTTGTACCGCAGTTCGCCTGTGTAGTGTTCGGACTTGGAATTATTTTAGTATTTTCCAATCAGTTCAGTACAAGGGTAAATACATTCCGTCTGCAGATGCATAAGGCTGCAACAGGAGATTTTGATATCACGGAGGATATTGGCGGGGAGGATGAGATTTCAGATCTTTACCGCGATTTAAAGGTGATGATCGATGCCATTCAGGAGCTGATGAATAACGTGATCAAAGAAAGGGTACAGAAAGAACAGGTCAATGCAAGGCAGAAAGAAGTAGAATTTAAAATGCTTGCAAGTCAGATCAATCCACATTTTCTGTATAATACATTAGAGACGATCCGTATGCAGGCAAGGATCCATAATCAGCCGGATATCGAGGAACTGGCAAAAATGCTTGCGAAGATCATGCGAAGAAATATTCAGGTAAGTAATACGCTGCAGCCGTTAAAATCAGAACTGAAACTGGTAGAGTATTACCTGAAAATACAGGATTACCGGTTTCATGACAGAATCCATTACCGTATTGAAACGGAGGGTGACATTGAGCCGTTAAAGATTATGCCGCTTCTGATCCAGCCTTTTGTGGAAAATGCGTTTGTGCATGGTCTTGAGGCGAAAGAGAGCGGTGGGGAGATCGTGATACGTGTCGAAGTGAGATCGCATCTCTGGATTACGGTGACAGACAATGGATGTGGAATGTCAATGGAAAAATTAGACGAGGTGCAGAAAGCATTGAACGACTTTGAAAATCTGGACAGGACGCATATTGGTATCTGTAATGTCAATCAGAGAATCAAGCTTCAGTATGGGGAGGATTATGGAGTGGAATTTGAGAGCAGGACAGGAGCAGGAACAAAAGTCATTATCAAGCTTCCGATATTGACATCGGAAATCGTGTGAGGAAAGAATGAACGTGGATGAGTTCATAATATTAGAAGTTTCTGACGAAACTTTTGATATAAAATAATGAGGAAATAAGTTAAAGGGGCAGGATTTATATGGGAAGGAGTTTTTGGTACAGAGGTGCATGCAGCCTTATCACAGGCAGTCTGCTGATGGGTTTATATGGCTGCAGTGCCACAGAAAATACGATGGTTGCGGAGACACAGCAGTTAGAAGACAAACAGGAATCGTTAGAACCGATTACATTTACATTTTACAATGCAGATGGGATGGAGGATACCTGGACGGATCCTGTTGCACAAAAAATTACGGAGCTGACAGGTGTTACGTTAAAGATGGATTATCCTGCAGATGCCAGTGATAATCGTATTGCACTTATGGCTGCAACAGGAGAATATCCGGATCTTGTGTTTGCAAAAGGAGATGCTCATACATTAATACAGAATGATGCACTGATTGATATGTCAGATCTGATTGATGAGTATGGTCCGAATATAAAAAAATTATATGGAGATGAATATGAAAATCTGCGCTTTTCCAGTGAAGATCCATCTATTTATCAGTTATGCAGTGATAAAGTGCAGGAAGAGACATTAGAGACATCCGGGACAGCCCAGCTTCAGTGGGCAGTATTGCAGGAAAACCGGTATCGCGTACCATATACGTTGGAAGAATATACGCAGATGATCCGTGCGTATATGGAAAAATATCCGACCATCAACGGAAAACCGACGATCGGTATCTCGATCGCATGTTCCGACTGGCACTGGTATACGATGTTATCGAATCCGTCCGGGTATATGAACGGTTCTGCGGACAACGGACAGTGGATCGTGGATGATGAAAAACAGGAAGTTTATTATAAACATGCAGCGGACGGTCAGAAAGAATATTACAAGTGGCTGAACGAAATTTACAATGAAGGAATTTTGGATCCTGAATTTGCAACGCAGACACATGAGGATTATATTTTAAAAATTGCAGAGGGAAGAGTGCTTGGGCTGTTAGATGAGAGTTGGGATTATACGAGTGCTGAGACCTCCCTGCGTGGAAATGGACAGGAAGATCGGACTTATGCAGGACTTCCGGTCACAGTCGACAAATCTGTGAAATGTCCTTCTTTAAAACAGCAGAATCTTGCCGTTGGCTGGGGGATCGGTATCACAAAAAGCTGTAAGGATCCGGTCCGGGCGGTCAAGTTCTTAGACTGGCTTTGCAGTGATGAGGCACAGATCCTGTTAAACTGGGGAATTGAGGGTGTCGATTATTATTATGACGAAAATGGAAAGCGATGCATTACCGAGGAAGATCTCGAAGCGTCCCAGAAAGACACCAATTATTCCGAGAGCACGGGTGTGGGATTTCGTGTTTATCCATATCCAAGTTATGGAAATCAGTCGGTTGATTCCACAGGCAATTGCTATAGTAAGAGCTCGAGGGAAATGGTAAAAGAAGGCTATGATGAGATGGAAAAAGAAGCGCTGAAAGCATGGAATGTCGATATGCTGATTGATATTTTTCCGCAGAAAGAAGAATTCCCAAAAGATGTATATTCTCCATTGTGGGCGATGACATTACCAGATGAACTTGGAGAAATGCTGGTTGCGTTAGATAATGTATCATGGAAAGGATTGATCGAGTGTGTTGTCAGTCCAACGGATGATTTTGATGAAAAATGGGATGAATTGCAGCAGAATTTAAAAGATACCGGTTTGGAAAAAGCGGATCAGGAAATGACAGCATTGCTGCGGGATGAAATCAGCCGCAGAGAATAGGTATGTGAAACAGATATTTTTTTCAGATAGGAAAGAGAAAAAAGTTTATGGCAAAAAGGATCATGATTCAGGGAACAATGTCAAATGCGGGAAAGAGCCTTTTAGTGGCGGGATTATGCCGTATTTTTAAGCAGGACGGTTATCGTGCGGCACCGTTTAAATCCCAAAATATGGCACTCAATTCCTACATTACAGAGGAGGGACTTGAGATGGGGCGTGCACAGGTCATGCAGGCTGAGGCGGCAGGCATAAAGCCTCAGGTCTGCATGAACCCGATTCTTTTGAAGCCAACGAATGATACCGGTTCCCAGGTTATTGTAAATGGCGAAGTGTTAGAGAATATGAAGGCAAGGGATTATTTTGCATATAAAAAGAAATTGATCCCGGATATTTTAAAAGCGTATGAGAAACTTGAAAAACAGGCGGACATCATTGTAATTGAGGGGGCCGGAAGCCCGGCTGAGATCAATCTCAAAGAAAATGATATTGTCAATATGGGACTAGCAGAACTATTAGATGCGCCGGTAATGCTTGTCGGGGACATTGACCGTGGCGGTGTATTTGCGCAGCTGATCGGTACGTTGGTCTTGTTGGAAGAAAAAGAACGGGAGCGTATCAAAGGACTTATTATCAATAAATTTCGCGGGGATGTGTCAATTTTAGCCCCGGGCATACAGATGTTAGAAGAAAAAGGCGGGATTCCGGTTACCGGGGTCGTGCCTTATATGAATTTAGTCCTTGAGGATGAGGACAGTCTGTCAGACAGGTTTACGGAACATGTGGAGAAAGCAGTGGATATTGCGGTGATCCGTTTCCCACGCATTTCTAATTTTACGGATTTTATGGTATTTGAATCAATCGAAGGCGTTTCTGTCCGCTATGTGGATACGCCGGAAAAGCTGCATCACCCGGATATGATCATCCTGCCCGGCAGCAAAAATACGATGGGTGACTTAAAGTGGATGCGCCAGAATGGGTTAGAAGCTGCCATTAAAAAACACGCGAAGAACCAGGATGCTGTGATCTTTGGAATCTGCGGCGGATATCAGATGTTAGGAGCACGTATCACCGATCTTTACGGTGTGGAGGAAGGCGGTATGCTGCGCGGCATGGAACTTTTACCGATGGAGACAGAGATGGAACGGGAAAAAACGAGAACGCAGGTGGAGGGGACATTTGAAGAATTGACCGGTGTGTTGTCGGTGCTGTCAGGTTTGAAAATGACAGGGTATGAGATTCATATGGGAGCGAGCCGCAGGATGGATTTGCCGGAAAATGATATGGATGCAGTTTCAGCAGATGGACAGAAAGAGTTTAAAAATCTGTGCAGTATCACGGATCAGACCGGAAATAAAAAGGCAGATGGAATCTGTGGTAAAAATGTCTATGGCACCTATGTTCACGGTGTTTTTGATGCAGATGATATTGCAGCAAAAATCGTGGAGGCACTTGCGGAAAAGAAAGGAATTTCTATGGAGACAGTGACACAGCAGAACTATCAGGCATTTAAGGAGACACAGTATGATAAACTTGCAAAGACACTGCGGGAATATCTGGACATGGATGCTGTATACCGGATGATGGGAATGGAGAGAGATAGTAGATGACAAAACAGCAGCTGGAGCAGATAAAAATCAGAACACCGGATGAAAAAATCAAAAAAAAGGTGCAGGAAAACTGGGATTCTTTGGCGAAGCCGTTGGATGGTCTTGGTGTTTTTGAAAAGATCTTTACACAGATCGGTGCGGTAACAGGTGATGAACGTGTGCCGTTGCAAAAAAAGGCAGTGATCGTGATGTGCGCAGATAATGGGATCGTTGAGGAGAGCATCAGCCAGTCCGGGCAGGAAGTTACTTATCAGGTTGCAGAATCCATGGGAAAGAGAAAAAGTTCTGTCTGCCTTATGGCTGCGCAGGTGGGGGCAGAAGTCATTCCAATCGACGTCGGGATTGCATCGGATGAAACACCGGAGGGTGTCTGGAATCAGAAAGTATGCCGTGGCACCAAAAACTTTTTAAAGCAGCCGGCAATGGCGGAAGAGGAAGCGTTAGCTGCGATCGAGGCTGGTATAGACAGCGTAAAAAAGTGCAAAGAGGATGGCGTGACACTGCTTGCGACCGGGGAGATGGGCATTGGAAATACGACAACCAGCAGTGCAGTGGCAGCGGCACTGCTGGACTGTGAGACTGCAGATATTACAGGAAAAGGCGCAGGTCTCAGTGATGAGGGATTATTACATAAGATTGCAGTGATTGAAGAGGCACGGGAGAAATATCAGTTTGATAAAAAAGAAGCGTTTCGTATTCTTTGTTCTGTTGGCGGATTAGATATTGCAGGATTATGCGGTGTCTGTATCGGTGGCGCTGTTTATGGTATTCCTGTGGTGTTAGATGGAGTGATCAGCGCAGTTGCTGCACTTATGGCAGAACGTCTGGTTCCGGGCGTGAAAGATTTTCTGATTGGTTCCCACAAAAGCAGGGAACCGGCTGCAGCATTGATCTTACAGGAACTGGGAGTACATCCGGTCATTGATGGCAGTCTGGCACTCGGTGAGGGAACCGGAGCTGTTTTGATGTTTGGGCTGCTTGATACGGTGCATGCAGTCTATGGGAACCGGACGACATTTTCAGATATTAAAGTGGAGGCATACCGGAGGTTTACGGAATCATGATGGTACTGGTGACAGGTGCAAGCGGCAGCGGAAAGTCGGAATATGCAGAAGGCGTGGCGGTAAAACTGGCAGGAAAGGGAAATTTGTATTATCTTGCAACCATGCGTGTCTATGGAGAAGAAGGGGCGCGCCGTGTAGAGCGGCATAGGAAACTGCGTGCCGGAAAAGGATTTCAAACGGTTGAGTGCCCGGTAAATGTAGATGAAGCGTTTGCACAGGCATATGACGGGACAATATCTGAGGCAGAGTTTTCTGCACAGGAATGTGTCAAATCGGATGGAAAGGCATGGATGCCCGTGGCCTTGTTGGAGTGCATGTCAAACCTTGTGGCGAATGTGATGTTTCCAGAGACTGCCGGTGATGAGATAAATGCAAACTGTGTAGAAAATATTATCCGCCGGATCAGACACCTGAAAAACCAGACCGGACATTTAGTGATCGTGACCAACCAGATTTTTGAGGACGGAATCATTTATGAACCGGAGACGATGGAATATATAAAAAACCTTGGACAAATCAATCAATGCCTGGCAGAAATGGCAGATTCGGTGATTGAGGTCATTGCGGGAATTCCAATTCTTATAAAAGGGGAAAAATTATGATGACTGCATTAAAAGCATTGATAATTGCATTTTCCATGTATTCACAGATACCGATGCCACAATTTACCTGGCAGGATAAAGAGATGAAATATGCATTCTGTTTTTTCCCGTGGGTGGGAGCGGCAATCGGTGGCATTACGATGCTCTGGTGGTGGTTTTGCGGAACGTTTTCGGTTGGAACGGTGGCATTTGCCATGGTGGGGACAGCGATTCCACTTGCAGTCACCGGAGGATTTCATGTGGATGGGTTTATGGATACGATGGATGCGTTCCATTCTTATCAGCCGAGAGAGAAAAAACTTGAGATATTAAAGGACTCGCATATAGGTGCCTTTTCTGTGATCTGTCTGGTGCTTTATGAACTGGTTTATATCGGAGCGTATTCAGAGATCAGTGCAGTACGGCGGATGGGGATCGTGTCGGTGGGATTTTTCTTATCGCGCTGTCTTTCCGGTATTGCTGCGGTAACTTTTCCGGGTGCAAAGAAAGAAGGACTTTTGTATATGTTTACGAGCAAAGCACATGAACGGACGGTAAAGACATCACTGTTTTTGCAGATGGTGGCAGCAGCAGTGCTGATGCTGTATATAGACGGAGTGACCGGCGCAGCAGTTTTAGCAGGTGCAGGTTTTACCTTTTTATATTACTATAAAAAAAGTAAAAAAGAACTTGGTGGAATTACCGGAGACACCGAAGGATATTTTGTGACGGTGTGCGAGTGCGTGATCGTTGTGATGGCAGCGGTATGATATATTTTGATGGAATAACATAGGTGAGGTGTAAAATGAGACTGGTTCTAGGTGGAATCGCACAGGGAAAACGCGATTATGTAAAAACAGCATATCAGATTTCAGAGAATGACATTTTTTCCGGTGAACAAACAGAACTTGAGCAGCTGTGCGGCGCAAAGGCAGTAGATAAGTTCCATCTGTGGGTAAAAAGAAAAGTGAAAGAGCAGGCAGATGTGCCAAAACTCACAGACATATTTATAGAGAAAAATCCGGACTGCATCGTGATCTGCGATGAAGTCGGATGTGGTGTTGTGCCGATAGAAAAAGAAGAGAGAGAATACCGGGAGCAGGTCGGAAGAATGCAGGTCATTCTGGCAGGATCTTCGGAGAGTGTGGAGCGTGTGATATGCGGAATAGCACAGAAAATAAAATAACAATGATCTTTATCCGTCACGGGGAGACAGCGTCGAACCGGAAGAAAAGTTACCTTGGCTGGACAGACGAGCCACTTTCGGAAAAAGGCTGCGAAATGCTTGCGCATAATAGGGGAAATTATCCTGTGGCAGACATTATTTTTACAAGTCCGATGACAAGGTGCAGGCAGACGAAAGAGATTTTATATAAAGGTCAGCCATATCAGACGATAGAAAAATGGAAAGAGATGAACTTTGGCAGGTTTGAGGGGAAAACTTATCTTGATTTAAAGGGAAATGCGGATTATCAGAGATGGATCGACAGCGGTGGAACATTGCCATTTCCAGGTGGGGAAAGCCGGGCTGAGTTTATTGCAAGATGCAGAGCCGGTCTGATTGACTGTCTGATGAAGTCAGGAAAACAAAAAAAAGTTGTCTGCATTGTACATGGCGGCACGATCATGGCACTTTTTGACAGCTATGGAAAGGGTTCCTATTTCGATTATCAGTGCAGGTGCGGACAGGGATATGAATGTACACTGACCTATGCATTAGATGAAACCGGAGTGATAGAAGAAACATCAATTTCCATGACGGATGAAAAATTAATTACTGGAGAGTAAAGATATGCGTTATCATATGATTGCATTTCTGGCAGGATTTCTGCTGGATCTATGGATCGGAGATCCGCACTGGCTGTATCATCCGGTGCGGCTGATCGGAAATCTGATCACAGTACTGGAACATAAATTGCTGGATGTGACAAAAGCCAGAAATGAAAAAAAAGAACGGCACGCAGGTATTTTGCTTGTGTCAGCTGTATTATTCTGTACCGGAATGGTGAGCGGTATTCTGCTGCTGGGATCATATGCGCTTAGTCCTGTGGCAGGCTGTATTTTAGAAAGTATCATGACTTATCAGATACTTGCCACCAAATGTCTGAAAGTTGAGAGCATGAAAGTATACGAACGTCTGCGGGAAGATGATCTTGAAGGCGCAAGAACTGCGGTGTCAATGATCGTTGGACGTGATACGCAAAATCTGGATACGGCGGGAATTGCAAAAGCAGCTGTGGAGACGGTGGCAGAAAATACGTCGGACGGTGTGATCGCACCAATGATCTATTTAGCGATTGGGGGACCAATTTTAGGGTTTTTGTATAAGGCAGTCAATACGATGGATTCGATGGTGGGCTATAAAAATGACCGTTACCTGAACTTTGGAAGAACTGCGGCAAAACTCGATGACGCGGTGAATTATATTCCGGCACGGATCAGTTCGGCATTGATGATCGCAGCAGCTTATGGACCGGGAAAACAGTTTTCCGGGAAAGATGCCCTGCGTATTTTTATGCGTGACCGTTATAATCATGCAAGCCCAAATTCTGCCCAGACGGAGGCAGCATGTGCCGGTGCGCTGCATCTTAGGCTGGCGGGGGACGCAAGTTATTTTGGAAAAATCGTCAAAAAACCTTTTATCGGAGATGATATAAGACCTGTGGAAGCGGAAGATATCGTGCGGGTGAATGTGCTTTTGTACCGAAGTGCAGTGATCGGGGAGATTTTGTGCCTGCTTGGACTTTGGGGTGTAACATTGTTTGGGTGATGAAGTCAGAAATGAAGGAGGGGTGTATACAATATATGAAAAAAAGAATTTATCGAATGACGTTAATATTAATAGCAGGACTTTGTATTGGTTGTGGCAAAGAGAAAACAGAGAGTAATGAAATAAACACGGAGAGTGAAGTTTTCCGGTCAGAAGAACAAGCAGGCTCTGAAAGCAGAGAAAATAATGATGTTGAACAAAATGACGAGCTGGAAGTAGATTTTACACATGATTATTCGGAGGATATCAAAGCGGATGTTGATGATGTGGTATCACGCCAGGAATCCCTGCAGATAGAATTGGAAAACATTGAAAAGATTATAAAAAAGTACACCCCGTTAGCACAGGCAGCTGGGACTCAGGGAGAAATGAATCTGTCATCTAAATGGTTTTATGAAATATGGGATACGGAGTTGAACAGCCTTTGGAACAGATTTTGTGATTCTGCCGATTCGCAGACAAAGGAGAAGATTCTTGCAGAACAGAGGAACTGGATTGCTATGAAGGAAGAAGTAACATTATTGGATATCGGTTCTAGCGAGGAAAATGGCAGTATGTATCCGCTTCTCCAAAATTCGTATCTGGAGGAGATCACGAAAAACAGAGCTTATGTTATTGCAAATGAGTTGGCAAAGAACAGGGGTGAATCCTTTGTTATGCCAGAAAAATCAGAAAAGTATGGTTTGTTTGTAGACAATCAGGAAACCGGAAGTGTCTACAGTTCACTGATCACCAGACAGGGGTTAGAAGGAGATGATGAAGCAGTTATCTCCATTTACAGAGAAGGTGAGATGGAAGGAAATTTTGCTGACAATGGAAACGGAGAACTGGATTTCACATCAGATGATGGGAGTGTAAAAGGCATTATCAAAATCAATGGATGGAATGGCGCGAGTTTTAAAATTACTGAAATATCCGGAGAGTCTGTTTTCTCAGTAGGAGAAGAAGTTGAATTCCCGTTTGCATTTTGATAGTTAAGAAAGGTAGAATGCGATGAATAAAGACTGGTCAGAAAAAAACAGGGGAATACAAAAACTATTAAACCGGAAAGATACCTATAAAGAAGGTATCGATCAGCTGCTTGAATTTCGGCAGGAACTTTTTGAGCAGATCACGCAGATCGTAAATACATATCCGGCAGATGCTTTTTATGCAATGCCTTTTCCGAAAGCCAAAGGCTATCACAGTAAGACATTGGCTTATTCTATCTGGCATATTTTTAGGATAGAAGATATTGTTGCACATGAAATGGTAGCGGATGATGAACAGGTGTTTTTTTCCGGAGACTGGCAGAGGAAAATCAGTTCTGCTATCATAACGACTGGCAATGAACTCGTTGGAGAGGAGATTTCTGATTTTTCCAGGCAGCTCGATGTTAAAAATCTGTACCAGTATGCAAAAAGTGTCATGGTGTCTACGGATGATATTCTAAAAGACCTGTCATATTCAGATCTGAAACGAATATTTCCGGATGACGTCAGAAAAAAATTATTGGAAACAGGCTGTGTAAGTACCCATGAAAGTGCGGTATGGCTGATCGATTATTGGTGTAATAAAAATGTATGTGGATTGATCAAAATGCCGTTTAGCAGACATTGGATCATGCATATTGAAGCGATGCAGCGGATCAAAAACCAGTTGTGTAAACTGGCGCGCAAGGGCGTGAATCCCATAGCATATTGTGGTTTTTCCTGTAACCATTGTTCCTTAGCGCAGTGGTGCGGTTCCTGCAGAACAGAGTATAATGTCTGTTCCTTTGCAACCTGTTCTGAAGATGGAAAATGCCCGAATGCTGTCTGCTGTCATGGGAAAAATATTATTTTTCCAAAACACAGGAAATTTTAGGGCAGGATATGTACGAGGGACTCAAAATATTAGAGAGCATAAAATAGAATTTATATTATCCGGGAAACGATAGGGAATCAGCAGCATCCATAATAAACTGCATGAAAGTTTTTGCTGCTGCAGAAAGGGCACGTTTGTCTTTCATTACAAGTGCCATAGTCCGTAAAACCGGTTCCTGGATCGGACAGACTGCAACATTGTAAGCGGTTTTTTGCAACACTAATCTGGCTAGCAGCGAGTAACCGATTCCCTGTTCTACCATAGAAAGAATGGAGTAATCGTCATGCATGGACAGACGGATATTTGGGGAGAGACCAGCATTCCGGAAAGCCTCCAATGGTTCGCTGTAACAGCCTTCTTCCAGTAAAAGGTAAGGTTCCTTTTCAAGATCTTTTATTTTTGGATGATATCAGGCAGCCAGTAGCAGGAAACACTTGACACAGTACCAATACGGACAAGTCCATTGTCAAGATTTTTGATTTCATCTTCCAACTGTTGCAGTTCTTCATATTGCTGCACAGTTTTTTTGATTGTTGGAAAAAGACGTTCTCCTTCCGGAGTCAGCCGTACACCGTAACGGGAACGATACAGTAAAGTGATAGAAATTTCTTTTTCCAGAGAAGAGATCATCTGGCTGAGTGCCGGCTGGGTGTAGCCGAGAATTTCTGCGGCTTTTGTATAAATTCCGACTTCAACTACTTTGAGAAGTGCTTTATATCGATTCATGTTTTATCTCCTTCAAATAAGAAAAATGCATATTTGATTGTAAAATATTGATTTTATTTATTTGTATTTTCATAGTATCATAGGCATGTAAAGGATACAAGAAACAGGAGGGAAAACAGATGAAAATTGTGGATTATAAACCGGAATACAGAGAAGCATTTGTCCGTCTGAATACGGAATGGTTAAAACGTTTTT